>OHPD01000590.1_pt1 | contig 22212 bp, 17 predicted proteins | sample 1577641 | NCBI WGS metagenome assembly OHPD01 (sample SAMEA3879532, study PRJEB24766) | human gut metagenome | biome: human-associated habitat; feature: feces | place: USA | collected 1985/1987
TATAAACTCTTGGTCTTTCTTTTTTTTCGGGACTATTCTTTTTTCACAGCCCCTTGTGTTGTAAACGAAATTATTTATCATTCATAAGTTCCCAAAGCTTATCTTTAATCTGTTCTCTTGGGAGCATGTTTACCTGACGTAAGTTCCGACCAGCGTTTTTCCAGTCATTTGCTTTCCATACTTTTGAAGAATTATTATGAGAATTAATCCAAGCATCTCTCTCAGAACCGGATAACTCATTAAGTTTCGGAATCGTCCAGAAGCCAGCGCGATGTCCGATAATGCAGGAATTTAATACAGACCAATTCATGTCACGAACTTTATTCTTTGAGGATTTTGCATCGGATTTGAACCAGAACACATCCCAGTCGCTCATTGTGCGAAGACAAGGTACGGTTGCCTTTCGTTCACGGTATTCTTTAAATTCGGAAACGGAATGGAATGGAACGGTTGTAAAATTAGCGATTTCGTATGTAGTGTTTTCAACAGTAACAGTACTTGGAGAAAAGCTTTCTCTGTCCGGTTTACGTTTCATGTCGAAATCCATACGGATATGTTTCACAGTATTTTTGACAACGAATTCTTTTCCTTGAACTAAGTCTTTAAAGGTTGTCCACTCCTCATTTTTATACTCAACTGCTTTGATACGACTTAAAACCTGTGTCGTTAACCACAGTCTGTCTTTATAAGTGTCGGAGTCGTAACCGGATTTTGTGCTGTTGTGAGCGCACGCGCCTTCGTATTCCTTACCATCAAAAAGCATAGGATTCGACTTACAGTACAAAGATACATTCCCGCGCGTCGTAAAATTAATGAGGTCGTTCTGACAGTGTTTGATCTCCCAGATTTCAGGATTCTTATTATCAGTTAAGAATAATCTTGCCTGTTCCATATAATGCCTGAATCCGAATAAATCGAGTGATTTCAGAGTGTCTTCCGGAACGTCTGATATAAAACCGTCTGTTGTGACGGAACAGGTCATGAATCCGAGAGCGTGGCATTGATTCTGGGTTGCCAAAAGCACAGCGCGTACAATTGATGTAATCATGCAGGCGGCAACCGGGTTGGTGATCGACGAACACCCCAGATTTTCCATCTCGTCTTTATATGCACTCCAAGTGGATTTCTCAACAACATTCTGAGCTGTTTTCCCGTAACCACTGTTAACCATGGTTTTTAAGATGAGTTCCTCTAAAGATTTCTTTCCGTGCTCTGCTTTAGCTTTATCACGGTCGGTCACAAGCTGTTTCACTGCAGAACGGAGCGAGTATGACATTTTACCGTTTTCTGGATTAATGATCGCATTCAAAACATAGCCTTGTTCCACGAAGACCTTGGCACCGAGTTTCAACGCCAGAAACAGTTCGGGACCACAAGCGTAAACCCCATCAAGACCTTCGGATGTGGACGGATAAATCGGTACCCCTTCAACGTTAACAGGGATACATGGATATTTAACGTTTTCCGGGAATTCAAATCTGATATAACAAAACATCATGGTGAGCGATGCATATCCACTGGAATCAGGATTCACAAAATCCTGCAAAGTGAGTTCCCGGTTCACGATTTCAGATTTAATCGGATTCTCCCAGTCAACATCCGGCACTAAACACATACAGGTTGGATACGCATTTTTTAAGTCATAGTCGAATGTCGTCTGAAAAAAGTATCCGATATCAGAACTACCGTTGTACCCGCCATGATAAGCCTGTGATGCATAATATTGAATCGTGTTCGCCTTGTCTGAAATAGGTTCAAGACTGGAACTCTCAACATAACCAGGTTTATTAGGTCTTTTAATCAATCCGTGTCCAATCTTTTCGAGACCACGGTATTTACGGTCAAATTCGGCAGTATTATCACAACCCAGATATGACATCATAGAATCCTTCATAACGTGAGCAGCTGCGGATGTGATCGTCACTGGTGGTTTGTTATTATAGCCGTAGAGCGCGGATTCATATAATAAGGCGACCGTGCTATCGTTGGCAGCGTATTCAAAATATTTACATGGGTCGTCCATAAGAAGCTGATCCATATGATTGATAACACCTTTTTCAAGCTCAATCTTATTCCAACCAACCGCCTCACCGAGATCTTTTAAGGATTTCATTTTTGCAGGCGCGTGACACATGGTATCCGCCAAATTGAATTCAATCGGGTAGGTATGCGGATTCCGACCATAAGCATACTTAGGTTTCAAACTAGGCGCATACAGCCTGGTTGGTTTCATGGTAATCAGACCATCTTGAACTTCAGTACAGTATTTCAGGATATCTTTATTTCGTTTACAACTCTGGTCGAATCCGGAAATGTCTACCTTACCTGTGTGGCAGAGCAGAACGACCGGAATATGAGGAGTCTTAGACCAGTCATAACGGATACGAGTTTTCTTACCATCAGGATATGGATATCTGCTATTTTCGAGAGCTTGCTTATCGGTATCGAACAAGGTAGTAATATAATCACCGGTACCAAGATTCTTTCCAGTTTGGGATTCATACTTGCGGACCTTTCGATTATCGGTACAGTGATAACTGAGATCGTCTAAGATACGACCGATTGCGAGTTCCAGGTTCAAACGGTATTTCTCATGTTTTCGAATAAAGATGTATTCCACAAGGTCGTTTCCATCGATTACAGAAAATTGCCAGGACAGGAGGAAACGATCAGATTTATTCACAGGGTCTTGGTAATACCATTCGCTATCAAAACTGATTACCAGAGCTGGACTATCGGGTCTGATAGCCGACAATGACTGATAATTAGAAAACGAAGACAGAACCGGAAGATTATTACCAGGTCTGATAACTGACCGATCTGGTTCTTTCGATTTTGTTTTCGGTGGTGTCAAATCTTTCTTTGGGTTTCCCATTAAAGTGTACCCTTTGTCAAGGACACTATGACTTTTCCTTTTCAGATTTCTATTTTATATTTGTTTGTTGTGTAGAGGCATCAAAGTGATGCCTCTGATTGATTGTTTTTACCTTTTGCTTTAGGGATTATCAGTGGATAAATTCCTGTTGTCAGATATTGATAATATTCAACAGGTGACAACCTTGCTAAGTCCCATTGATAACGTTCTGTATTATAATATTCTGTCCAATCCCTAACTGCGTTTAATATCTCCTCATAGCCGTGGCACTCTGATAGATCTAATTCATCTTTCATATGACCAAAGAATGATTCCTGAGGAGCATTGTCCCAACAGTTTGCTCTACGTGACATAGACTGTCTCAGTTCGTTATCCTTTAACAATTGGATAAATTTAATGCTGGTATAGTGGGAACCCTGATCGCTATGTATTAATGTTTCTGTGCTTAAATCAGTTCCATGTTTTTCTATTAACTGCTTTACTGTTTCTAATACAAAATCAATTTCTAGTGATTCGCTGAGAACCCATGACAGCAGTTCCTTGGTACAGGCATCTATAATTGTCGACATATAGCACCGGGGTGCTTTTCCATTTATAATATACGTGATATCCGTTAACAGAATTTTTCTTGGTCCGTGTTCCTCGAATTCACGGTTTACTATATTGGGTGCGGTATATGCAGTTGCCATTGCTTTTGCCATTCTCCGATAGGGATTTGCCTTGCGGATAGGGCACTGTAAGTTGTACTTCTTCATCAACCGCCGGATTTTTTTGATATTCATCACTATCGGCGGTTCCATGTGTAACAGCCTCATATATATGCTACGGGCACCTTTATGATATCCTCGGTACTGGTATGCTTTCAGAATCAGAAGAAAATCCTGTCTGTCCTGTTCCTCCCTTTCCATTCGCTGGTCTTCTGTTGAGAGATAATGGTAATATCCCGAACGGGATACTCCTGCAATTTCGCACATGGCAGCTACATTCAATAGATTATCGTTTTTTTGCATGGTATCATAAATAATCTGATACTTTGCATGGGCTGGTATTTTCATTATTCCGGAGCCTCCGGATTTAAAGATACAATTTTTTTTAGAAACTCAATCTCCTGATCTTTATATGCCAGTTGCATTTCTAAATATTTTATCCGATTTTCAGCCGAAAGATATCCGTTGCAGCCCTGTGCATAGGTGTTAAGATCTCGAAAACCATTTCCCTTTTTTACTTCATTTCCAATCATGGTTTTCAGACCATTTATTCTGGAATCCCCCAAGATATTTGGATCTATCCCAAGAGTCGAAATAATCTCACGTGGAAGCCTGCCCTTTGACAGTTCCTCCCAAAACAGTTTTTTAAATTCTGCCGAGAAATGTACAATGCTCGGTGATACATCCAGCACATATTTGCTATTTCTCAGTGTGAGCATTTCCTGTTCTGTAAACTTTCTGTTTGCCATAATTTCCTCCAATTCATTATTATTGTAATATCAATCTGAATCGGAGTCAAAAAGCGATTTTGTCCAAAATGAAGGGGTTCATCAAAACCATGTCCGAAGTTAAGGGTTCCCTGTAAACTCATTGTATAGATTTAAGGGTTTTCATTAAAACTTACTGTCTAATGGTAAGGGTTTTAAAAACTCAATCTGTCCAATCTATAGGGTACATTTTACATAGGGGGATTTGACACCGTGTCCGGAAAAGTATCGAAACCGTTGATTTTACTAGCTTTGGACCGGTTTGTTGTATCAACCTCATTTGACGTATTTTTTAAAAGTACGTCATTCTGCATCATCAGTTCCGAAAGATTTCGTCTCCTAATGTAAAGATTAAATCTGTAGTTATAATTAATGCCTTCTGATTCTCCGGTATTGAACTGTTTCCAACCTGATGTTTTAACTGCTGGGGATACAATGCTTGTAATCTCTTCCAGATTCAACTGTTTAAGTACTGTACCTGTTCCTTCTGTGGTTACCGATTTCTGGTTATCGATGTTACCGTTCTGCAATGCTTGTAATGTTGTTTTGTTTTCCATATCAAGTACCCTCTCACTGATTACAGTGAGTCCTTTCTTTGTGTTCGAGACTAAAAATGGTACGAATGCCCGTGTGATAACGAAGGGTAGGAACTTTTGTAGTCCCTCTTCGCACTCGTACTAAATATGGATAACGAACTAACAGACAAATAAGCTTTTTGAAATTAACAATCTGATTAAAATGGTATGGAACATAAACTTTTTGAAATAAATATGAAATACCTGACGAGTTTTCAGAAATGTGAGCCTTATCATGTATGTAAAATAAAAACGCAACATTTTTTAAACGAAGGAGAGAAAATTATGAAAACAATGAGAAACGCATTAAACATCACAGCAGACAACCACGAGCTCGTCAAAGCCGGATATATTCAGCTTCCGGTTCCAATCACGATCACGGAAGAATGGCTCAATTCACCGTCGCTTCTATATAAGGAAGAAAGTAATCGGGAACGGTTGTTATACGACTTAAGAGCATGCGGGATTACAGACACTGACTTTGAAAAACTGATTGGAAAAACGATATATTCAATCCCGGATGATGCTATTTACAATGCATATCTGGAAGTCACTCGGCTGGATAAATTGACGGAACAGGAAGATATGGTGTACGAGGATATACAGAAATATTTGTCTGAGAGTGATGCCTACGTGGAACAGATGACTGAAGCGTATTCGAGATTTAGTGAACTGCTGATCGATCGGGTTTGGAATTACTATTTATTTAAAGAACAGGTTAAGCTGGATCGCCTGATGCTTGCTTATAAAGAGATGGTTGCGGAATGCACGGTACAGACTTTACTGTTTATTTTAGTAAACACACCTAATTTCGGTCTCGGAATCTGCTTCAAGAAGGATTAATACTGAGAGAACACTAATCAGAGCATCTGACAATCACAATCGGTTAGGTGCTCTGAGAATAAAAAAAAAGGATGTAAACAAAAACAGTTGGTTTCCTTTACACCGGGAGAAGCACTATATAAATAGGAAAAGATACCGATTTCTGTAAAAGATATTCAGGATACCTTTTTGTTAACACTTAGGAGGATTGCATGATTTACGGATATGCACGTTGCAGCACAAATGAGGAACGGCAAGATATCAATCGTCAGAAAAGGGAACTGCATACATTGGGCGTCACAGATGAAAAGTGTATTTACTGGGAATATGAGAGCGGAATGAAGGATGACCGAACTGAATTTAACAAGTTGCTGGATATTGTGACTGAGGGAGATACCGTTGCCACAACAGAGGTGTCCCGTCTTACCAGGTCAACGAAGCACTTATGCGAGATATTACAGACGGTGAGGGATAAGAAGCTGATCCTCAACATCGGTGGCTCGTTCGTGGTCGATTGCTCAAAAGGAGAACTCGACCCTATGACGGAAGGGATGATCAAGATGTGGGGCGTATTCTCTGAGATGGAGCGCAATATCATTTCTCAAAGAGTGAAATCGGGTATAAAGAATGCCAGAACTAAGGGAAAACAGATCGGGAGACCTCCGACTACGGTTGACGGTTTGCCTGACAAGTTTTGGAAATACTACCAGAAATATAAAAATGGGGAAATCAATGTGGCTGAGTTCGCGAGGCTGTTGAAATGTTCGAGAGTGACGATATATAAATATCTTTCGATGGTAGAATAGGATTGGAATAAAATTGATGGAAAGCTTGCAAAAAGTTTATGGAAAATTCAGTTGATTCCGTGCAGACTCTCACTTATAATGATATTGAGGCAGAGAGCCTTTTGAGGAAACTGAAAGGTGCTATGCACAGTACAAAAGGAGGAATGCCGACTTGAATACCGAAATAACAAATGCTGTGAATGCAGCGGGAGACAAAGCACAGTATGATGCCCGTGTTAAAAGGATATTAGCACAAAAGAATATTTTAGCTCACATTCTGGTAAAAACGGTTGATGAGTTCAAGGGAATGAAGCCGGAGGATGTAGTAACATACATTGAGGGTGAGCCAAAAGTTGGGATTGTACCAGTTGAACCGGGATTGTCTAATATAGAAAAAACAGATGCCACAGGACAGAGAATCGTCGGACTTAACACAGAGAACGCCGAAATCAATGAGGGACTGGTCAGATTCGATATTATTTTTTATGTTCGCATGAAAAATGGGCTTTCCCAGATTATTGTGAATGTTGAGGCTCAAAAGGATGAACCTACTGAATATAAGATATTAAATCGGGCAATCTTTTATGTGAGCAGGCTTGTATCATCACAAAAAGAGAGAGATTTTGTAAACACGAATTATGATGACATAAAACAGGTATTCAGCATTTGGATTTGTATGAATATGGATTATAATAGTTTAAGCCATATACATCTTGCGAAGGATGAGATGCTGAGTCCATATGACTGGAAGGGCAATATGGATCTGTTGAATATCGTGTTAGTTGGGATTACGAATGATATTCCAGAACATGACGAAAACTATGAGATGCACCGTCTGATTGGGGCACTTCTTTCGACCGAATTGAGGGAGCAGGAAAAACTGGATATCATAGAACATGAGTATAATATCCCAATTAGCAATGAATTAAGAGAGGATGTGAGAATTATGTGTAATCTGAGTACAGGCATTGAAGAAAAAGCTACAGAAAAATTCATTTTGAATATGTATAAAAAAGGTTATACATTAGATCAAATTGCAGACGTTGCAGAAACAAGCGTGGCTGCTGTGGAAGCAGTCATTAAGAAGAAAGAGCCTGCAATGGCATAGGCGACAAGTGAATACGAAAAGAAGCAGGCAGTAGATCAGAAATGATTTGCTGCCTTTGCTTTTGTGGAAAGAAAGATGAGTGATATTAATTTATACTTGTATAATTTTTGATTTAAGAGTATTATCAGAAAAGATTGCAGACATCGCATAGGATGATAACGTGTTGTGAACATTTTGTTTACTTTGGAAATTGAAAGACGCAGACCCTTGATTTTACTGGGTTTTAAATTACGTAAATAGTTCGAATCTTCTCGCGCACGTATCTAAGTCCTTGAAATTTATTTTCAAGGACTTTCCTTATGCAACAGAATAATGAGGATAGTGGTTAAAACATATGAGTGAAGTAAAAGAAATAAAGAAACGTATCGATTTTTTGGACTACCTGAAGGCCATTTGTGTTATTATGGTAATTATTACACATTATGATTGGGGAGATAAGGATTCTCCATTTTTTACAATGCTGATCAATATGGCAGTTCCTGTTTTTATGATTATTAGCGGTTATAATTTTGCTATGTCAAATCGGAAAAAGACAGGTGGAAATTTAAAGAAAATGTATGCATGGGAGATGATAAAACCCAAATTAATCCGTTTTCTTGTGCCATTTTTTACAGTGTGTCTCATTGAAATTGTTCTTTTAGTGATCGAGGACAAGCATATTAATCCACCACGGATTTTCCTTTTAGGAGCATATGGTCCCGGTAGTTATTATGTGCCTATCATGATTCAGTTATTGGTAATCTTTCCTATTATATATAAGCTGGTAGAGAAAAATGCCAGACTGGGAATCGCATTGTCAGGCGCAGCAAATTTATTGTTCGAGATCGGTGTAAAAATATTTGATATGGATAAATACTATTATCGCCTGAACATTGGACGATATTTACTCTTGATCGCGTTTGGCTGTTACCTCTATTTATATCCGGAACACAGAGTGAAAAAGTATCAGCTTATCAGTATGTTTTTGATCGGACTGGGGTATATTGTTGCTGTGTTTGGATTTAATTGGGACATCATTTTGTTTGGTTATTGGAAAACAACAGCGATGCCGATTGCATTTTATATTTTTCCGATTATTATTTTATTGTTCAGAAGATTTTATCATATAAAATTACCGGGAGTTATCGGAAATACGTTGACATGGATCGGACAGGCGTCATATCATATTTTTCTGGTACAGATGGTATATTATCATTTTGAACTTGGTGGTAGAATTATGGCAAGTACATGGTATATTGCACTTCCATTTAATATTTTGGTAACGGTCGCAGCCGGACTTGCATTTTATGAAGCTGACTGCAGGTTTATCAGGAATATGAAATATTTAAAATTCAAAGCAAAGCGGAGAGTAGCGTAAAATAACACAGGAGTGCGCAGGAAATATAAAAAAAGTAGCGACAAACGTCACAGAAAACGATATAATAAGTAAGGAAAAATTTTATGTGGGTTCTCCATGGATATGTGCGTAATTGTTAATGAGTAAGCAGGATGCTGCAAACTGTATTTTAGATGAGATTATCAGAAAAATTGGAAATCGTGAATAGATAAGAAAGTGGCAGGTAGATTGCATGGAAGTATTGAAAGTACAAAAAGGTCAGATCGTTGCAAAAAAGAATGACAAAGTAAAAGAATGGTATTTTATACAGGAGGGCTCTGTTATCCAGAAGTATGCATTTGTTGAACTGGAATTGAAACAGAATGGCATTGTTGGTATTCTGGAGAATGACAGATTCCTTTGTGATTATATCGCAGCGGAGGACAGTGCACTGGCTGTTTTTCCATGTGAATCGTCGGAGGATCTGCAGGGGATTTTGTCAAATGATGCAAAGATCCGAAGATATTTTTTGAAGGCAGCGATTGAGCAGAGACAGCAGATGCTCCAGGTATACGCTGGTCTGGAAGTGAGATGCAAACAGTTTCATACGTTTATAGAGACGTTTTATAATGACTATAAAACAATCTGTAACCAGTATCAGTTAGAAGAACAGCCTTTTTCTAAAATGGATTATTTCCATTCTCTGGAAATGCGTCATAAAGCGGAAAAATGGGAGATGGACAACAGCAGTAGTCTGGTGACAAATTATCTGGAAGAATATCTGAATCTGCTGGAAAAGGATGATAGTCTGTGCGTTGGTGCAATTATGGAGGCTTCTGCACAGATGCGAAGAGTTGCGCAGGGAATCAGTGAGATGGTTGCGTATCTTCTATATAATAAGGATCTGCTGATCAGTGAATCCGGAAAAGATATTTTTCAGTTATTCTTTGATCTGGCGATTCGCGCAGGGCTGAATCATGAAGAATTAGAACCAATCAATAAAGAAGTGAAACTGATCATTGAACTGGTAGAAAAATTAAAGATTTATGATCAGAGAGTCATTGATTACCGCTGGAGTGAATACCAGAATTATGAATTTGGAAGCAATGGGTTAGAGGAAGTGGCATCTGTCGGAGTTTTTGGCGAAGACGAAGAAGAGTTTGAGAGCGATGAGGAAGAAAGCGAAGACTGCTTAGAACATATTCTTACCTACGCGGGATTTGATGAATCACAGATCGAGGATGTACGCAATAAGATCAGGGAATACCGGGAACTGCCGGATATGCTATCAACGGATGATGAGGCATACCGCATCAGAAAACAGCTGACGCCTGTTTTTTATGATGTATATTATAAGGTATTTATGCGTGCAATGCAGGAAGAGGGGCAGATAACGCCAATTCTGGAAATGTTCCTCAATTTTGGCTTTATGGATGTGCAGATGGTTGGTGAGGATAATGCCAATGCATTGTACGATCTGACAGAACATTTGGATCTATGCAATTCAGAGCATGTGTATACCATGTATGAGTGGCTGAAGGCAATTTATGAAGGCCGGAAAGAGCCTTCCAAGAATGAATTTGATCTGGATTATAGCCAGTATTTATTAGAAAAACTGAAAACAAAGAAGATTACGGAAGCACAGATGAAACAACTTCAGGATAACCGGGAGCTGAAAGTAAAATATGAGATTCAGAACATGTTTACCTCTGGAAACCGTGCAACGTATGGAAAAATAACGACATTCTGTCCGATTTTAGGAGAGTATGATCTGATCAACTCTGTAGAAAAGATGCTTGTGACAGCAGAGCGGTTAGAGGGAGTTATCAATCAGATCCGTAAGATCGATTTTTCTGTTTTTTACAGAGAAGTATTATTTTCAGATCCGGACAAAGGAATTAACCATGAAAATATTATGAAAGAGGTATTGCCGGATATTATTCTTATGCCAAATGCGGGAACCAAGGCAATGATGTGGCAGGAGACAGCGGGAGTGAAGCGCGACACTTCAGCACGTTTTATGTTCCCTGTTTTTACTGCGGTAGATCTTGAAGATATGATGATCGAGACTATGGGTAGATATCGTTGGGAAATCTGCAGAAAGATCCAGGGTGTACATTGGAATGATATCCGTGAAAAATCCCTGACGGCGGAGTATTGCGATTATATGCAGTTTTACCGTAAAAATTTTGAATTGTCTGCTGATGCAAAAGAAAAGCTGAAAAATGCATTGTTCCGCGCAAAGAATAATTACAGGGAAGTTTTTGTAAAGGATTACCAGAACTGGATCAAATATGAGTCAAGAGGAAGCTATCGTCTGAACAAGGTTTCCAGACAGATACTGATGACTTATTGTCCGTTCTCGAAAGAACTTCGAAATGAATTGAAGGCAAACCCAATGTATCAGGAACTTCTGAACCGATATGATATCCAGAGTTCCAGAAGTGTGAAACGTATTCTTGCCGTTTACGACAAGTATAAGCGTGCTGGCGGAGAATTAAATCAGGATTTAAGAGATAATTTATTATATTATCAGCTGTAGAAAAATCCATCGGAAAAAAGATATAAACTTTTCCGATGGATTTTTTGTGTGTGAAATATCAATAGAAAAAGCCAAATGCAACCGCATCTGGCTTTTTCTGAGGGGAGTATAAATAATTAATAAGGGGTATAACTATGATACGTTTTCGTATCACAACGTTAGTATATCCTATCTATATTTAAAAAGCAATTTAAAAAATGTATATTTTGTGTGATTCTTCAAATAATAAAAATGCATGTGACAAAGTAATTTTACATGCAGAAAAAGAAGAAAATTTTGTACACAAAACAGGAGGACATTTTATCATGGCAAAGAACATGGATGGTACAAACAAGAGTGAAAACCGCTACGAGCAGAACAGTTATGAGAACAGCAATGGACAGAATAAGAGTGGTCAGAACAAATCTACCAATAAGTCAACAAATAAGTCCACAAACAAATCCGCAAACAAAACTTCTGACTGCCATCACGAAGAGTAGCAGCACGGAAAAGAAATCATTGCATAATATGTAATAAGGAAAGAATCAGAGACAGATTACAGATCACACTGTAATCTGTTTCTTGTTATAAAGGGGGAAATATGGCATTTTATACCATTTATCCAAGAGATATCCAGAATATTTGTTTTCAAAAGAGGGTGCGTGTAGTTGATATTAGAGAACCTCAGGAATACAGAAAATATCACTATCCGGGTGCGGTAAATATCCCGTACAGTGATGAGGACAGCTGGTGCTGTCGTTTTTCAAAGTACCGGCCGCTGCTTTTATACTGTGAGTATGGGAGTACAAGTCTTCTTGCAGCGCGCAAGCTGGGAAAAGAAGGGTATGAGGTTTATACTGTGATTGGCGGTGCAAATGCAATGCAGGAGCAGATAAGGCGTTAGACGGGCAGAACCATTTCTCATGGAAATATTTTTGCAATTGACAGTTCAAAATAGAACAGATAATATAAGAATAGGTTTTTAGACTTATTTTTAGAGGAGATTTCAGTGAGAACATTTGATTTACTTGTGCCTTGCCACTTTGGGTTAGAGGCAGTTTTAAAAAGAGAAATATATGATCTTGGCTATGAGATCACAAAAGTAGAAGATGGCAGAGTGACATTTGAAGGTGATGAGGAAGCAATCTGCCGTGCCAACATTTTTCTACGTACGGCAGAACGTGTTATGATCCAGGTCGGAAGGTTTAAGGCAACGACTTTTGAAGAACTTTTCCAGGGAATCAAGAACCTTCCGTGGGAAGAATATATTCCGGAGGATGGAAAGTTCTGGGTGAAAAAAGCGTCTTCTATCAACAGCAAGTTGTTCAGTCCATCCGATATCCAGTCCATTGCCAAAAAAGCAATGGTGGAGCGCATGAAACAGAAATATCACAAGGAATGGTTCAAAGAAGATGGAGCAGCTTATCCGGTCCGTATTTTTTTACTGAAGGACGAAGTGACGGTGGCGCTGGATACATCCGGTGATTCTTTACATAAACGTGGATACAGAACGATGACGAGTAAGGCTCCATTGACGGAAACTCTTGCAGCTTCTTTAATTATGTTAACTCCTTGGAGAAAGGACCGGATTCTGGTCGATCCATTTTGTGGAAGTGGTACCTTCCCAATCGAGGCAGCAATGATCGCAGCGAATGTCGCACCGGGAATGAACCGTGATTTTACAGCAGAGGAATGGACAAACCTGATTGACCGCAAACTCTGGTATGAGTGTGTGAAAGAGGCAGAGGATATGATCGACACTACTGTGAAAGTAGATATTCAGGGATATGACATTGATGGAGATGTGATCAAAGCAGCAAGAGAAAATGCGAAGCGTGCGGGAGTGGAACACATGATCCATTTTCAACAGAGAGCGGTTGCAGATTTAAGCCACCCGAAAAAATATGGCTTCATCATCACAAATCCTCCGTATGGGGAGCGTCTTGAGGATAAGGCAGATCTGCCGGAACTGTATACACAGATTGGGCAGGCATACCAGAGACTGGATTCCTGGTCAATGTTTCTGATCACAAGCTATACCGACACAGAAAAATATATTGGAAGAAAAGCGGATAAAAACCGCAAAATTTATAACGGTATGTTAAAGACTTATTTTTACCAGTTTTTAGGACCGAAGCCTCCTAAAAAACGTAATAAGGAGATTTAAGGGTACATGAAGTATTCGAAGCGTTATATTGCCTTCACGGGCGTGCTGGCAGTTGCACTTTTGATAAAATTTAATAATTTTGGCGAACAATATCAGACCGTGAACCGTTTCCGGGGGGCACAGCTGGAGGAGACAACATGGAATCCATTGATCGCCCAGAGTGTGAATGACGGATTACTTTCAGTAGTCATTGACAATAAAGAGTACACGAATGAGAAATATCCGTTTTTCATGGATGCGAATCTGGACATCATGGTTCCGGTATCCATTTTACGGGATGCATTAAACTGCAGCGCACATATTTATAATGAGGATACACTTCTGGTAGAGAAGCATAACAGTGAACTTTCCTTTTCTCTGAACGATGATATGATAGAGGTCAATGGCAAGAAGGAAAAAGTGGTTTCTCCGCTGATCAAAAAAAACAAAGAGTATTATGTGAGCCTGAATGATCTGTCCAATTATCTGGACTATTCCTACACCTGGAATATTCAGGAAAACAAGGCACAGGCAGCAGATGTGTCGGAGAGTGCAACGATTATTCCGACAAAGTACGATCTGAGGGACAGAGCGAGGGTTTCTGCTATCCGAAATCAGGGAACATATGGAACCTGCTGGTCTTTTGCAGCGTTGAGTGCGATGGAATCCGTTCTTTTACCGGAGCAGGATTATCAGTTTTCGGTGGATCATATGACATTGAATAATGGGTTTCATCTGGCGCAGGACGATGGTGGTGAGTACACGATGGGAATGGCATATCTTGCGTCATGGAAAGGACCGGTATTCGAAAAGGATGATCCGTATGGAGATAACAAAACAAACCCGGATCTTACGGCTGTAAAGCATGTGCAGGAGATGCAGATCATCGATGGAAAAGATTATGAGAAGATAAAGGAAGCAGTATTTAAATACGGTGGCGTGCAGACTTCGATTTATAACTCGTTAAAAAGTTCACAGTCGAAATCACCTTATTATGACCGCAGAACAAGTTCGTACTGCTATATCGGTACGGAAAAACCAAACCATGATGTTGTGATCATCGGCTGGGACGACAGTTATTCCAAGGATAATTTTTCCGTTGATCTTGAGGGGGACGGAGCATTTATCTGTCAGAACAGCTGGGGAAGCGAATTCGGTGATGGCGGGATTTTTTATATTTCTTACTATGATACGAATATTGGTACCCACAATGTCGTGTATACAGGAATTGAGGACAGTGATAACTACGATCACATTTATCAGAGTGATCTCTGCGGCTGGGTAGGACAGCTCGGCTATAACAAAGAGAGCATTTACGGTGCAAATGTTTATACTGCGGAATCCAATCAGAATCTTACGGCTGCGAGCTTTTATGCCACAGGAAAAGATTCGGAGTATCAGCTTTATGTTGTGAAAAATTTTGAAGATGAATCATCTTTGAGTAATATGACACCGGTAGCATCAGGAAAATTGAGTAATGCAGGTTATTATACAATCCCATTTGACAAACAAATTGCACTGGATGCAGGAGAGCGGTATGCGGTGGTATTATTTATCAGTACACCGGATGCAGTACATCCGCTTGCCATTGAGTATGAGGCGGATGATGCCACGGCCGATGTCGTCTTAGATGACGGCGAAGGTTATGTCAGTGCCAATGGTTTTGAGTGGGAAAATGTAAAAAATGTGGAGAATTGTAATATTTGTCTCAAAGCATTTAGTAATGACCGTTAACAGGGGGTTACGTGGAAGAGAAAGCAATGAAGTTTGCAACCGTGACAGCGGTTCTTCTCATGATCATAGTGTGTGTGTTATTGCCGAAACTTCCGGCAATCCACACATGGGCAGTGGAGCGTGAGGAGGAGCGGATCGCAGAGGCAGAACTTGCAGAACAGAAGATTACAATGAGTGATCTTACAATTAAAAATACAGAAGTGGCAGATGACACAGAACAGAGACAATTGCGTCTGAAGATTCCGGCGGGAGTAAAGGGGAGTGATATCACAATCTCAAATGACTATGTGACACAAACTGTCCGTATCGAATTGCCGCAGACAGAGGTCAGTTATTTTGAGAATGATCCATTGACAGGAAGCAGCAACCATATTGATAATCTTTCTTATGCAGTGAGCAAGGGAAGCAGTGGACTGATCGAGATCACGATGGATCAGGTTTATGAACTGGATATGGATTATGATGAGAATTATTACTATTTTGATTTTCTGACGCCGCATGAAGTCTATGACAAAGTCGTGGTTGTGGATGCCGGGCATGGTGGAAGAGCGCCGGGAGCAACGAAACAGGGAATCAACGAAAAAGATATTGACCTTGGAATTGTGCTGCAGCTGAAAGCGATTTTTGATAACAGCGATGAGAATATCGGTGTTTACTATACAAGAACGGATGACAGCAACCCGACTTTTGACCAGAGGGTACAACTGGCGAATAAGTCTCAGGCAGATCTGTTCATCAGCATACATAATAATTCAACGAAAAGCGGGCGGATGTCCTCGACACACGGTACACAGGTGATGTACAGTGAGTCAGATACGAAAGAGTTGGGAAGTAAGGCATTTGCGCAGATTTGCCTGGATCATGTGACGGAGGCGCTGGAGAGCAGGGATAAGGGGCTTGTGGAAGGCGATGAGATTTATATCATTCGGACCAGCGAAGTTCCGGTAGCATTGATCGAAGTCGGATTTATGACAAATCAGGAGGAACTTAATCTTCTTAACAGTACCGATTATCAGAAAAAAGCGGCAGAAGGCGTTTATGACGCTGTTCTGGATGCATTTGCGAAAGGATATTAAAAAGATGACAAAAATTATTTTTGCAACAGGAAACGCAGGAAAAATGCGCGAGATCAGAGACATTATGGCAGATCTGGATGTGGAACTTTTATCCATGAAAGAGGCAGGAATAAAACTGGATATTGTAGAAGATGGAAAGACATTTGAGGAGAATGCACTCATTAAGGCCAGAGCAGTGTCTAAGGAGGCACCTGGGGCAATTGTGATGGCAGATGATTCCGGGCTGGAAGTGGATTACCTGCACAAAAAGCCGGGGATTTATTCTGCACGTTTTATCGGCGAGGATATATCTTATGATATTAAAAATCAGGCGATTTTAGACCTTCTGGCAGGTGTTCCAAAGGAGAAACGAACTGCCCGCTTCGTCTGTTCCATTGCAGCAGTGCTGCCGGATGGAAGGGAATTTGTGACAAGAGAGACCATGGAAGGCTATATCGGGGGTAAAATTGCAGGCGAGAATGGATTTGGTTATGATCCAATTTTTTGCGTGGAAAAATACGGATGTACAACCGCAGAACTTTCGGAAGAACAGAAAAATGAGATCAGTCACCGGGGAAAAGCACTGCGTGCCATGAAAGAGAAACTTGCGAAGGAAAACCTATGAAAATATTAATCATCAGTGATACCCATAGAAAACATGAAAATCTTTTAAAAGTGTTAGAGCGGGAGTGCCCGGTTGATCTTTTGATCCATCTTGGTGATGCTGAGGGGTATGAGGATTATATCGCAGAGCAGGCAGGGTGCCCTGTGGAAGTGGTGGCGGGGAATAACGACTTTTTTTCCTCACTGCCACGGGAAAAAGAGCTGCAGATTGGAAAGTATAAAGTGCTTATTACCCATGGACACTACTATTATGTTAATACCGGGATTGAAGATATTGAGCGCGAAGCAGAAGGAAGAGGATTTGATATCGTTATGTTTGGGCATACCCATCGTCCGATCATCGATTATCATAAGGATGTCATTGCGCTAAATCCGGGCAGCCTTTCTTATCCGAGGCAGGAAGGAAAAAGACCATCTTATATTATTATGGATCTTGATAAAAAAGGAGAGGCAACGTTTGAAATTGAGTATTTATAGGCGCAAAGACCTCGAAAAATCAGGGATTCGGGCAATTAGAAAAAAGTTGAAAAAAATGTAAAAAAAGTGTTGACATTTTCTTTGCGCTCTTATATAATCCTGTTTTTGACAGTTTCAAAAAATAAAATCGCTGCAACGCCAGAAAATATAGGCATTGTAGCGATTTTGACTGTTGTTTTAAACTATAGTATTTTATTCCCTTCCTTTACTTTTTTTCTGGATGGTTTTCATCTGGCTTTTGGTGATAAATTTGAAATCTGTATCAAAACCACAGATCTTATGTAAGGAATCTGTCAGTCTATCGCGTGTATAAAGTGGGATAAATCCCTGATCCTGTATATTTGCGAAATTCATGGACTTCAACTTATCCAGGATCATCTCGCAGGTAAAATCCTGTCCCAGATCTTTTTCAAGATACCGGTATATCACCAGGGAAAGAAAACAGATGAGAAAATGTGCTCTTATGCGTGCGTCAGCATGGACAAATACAGGTCTTGCTTCAAAATCCGTTTTCATGATGCGGAAACATTCTTCAATTTCCCAACGCCCTTCACTGACTTTTAGGATGTCTTTTACATCATCATCCAACAGATCAGTAGTAACTGCATACATTCCATCATAAAGTGCTTCATCTTCGATTTTGTCTGTGTCCAGATAATGGCGGATGTCTGCGGCTTCACCGTCTTCCGTTACGGCTGTCTTTCCTATGAAACGTGCCGGATCGTTTGGATTTCTCCGTTCTTTTTTTATGTTTCCTGACTGCAGCATTTTTTTGGCACGTTCAACCTGAAGATCACGTATTGTTTTTTGATATCTTGCAAATTTAGGCGAATAGGTTACGATCAGACGCTGGTGCAGCGTGTGGGGTGTATAAGGCTCATCCTTATAATACAATCCGTTATCGTCTTCCGGGATTTCTGAAAGTTCAACAGGCATATCATCTGATACGCGTTTGAAGCCGGTCTTGTCCAGAGCCCATTTTTTATCATCTTTATTCAGCTTTTTAATGGACTGGGTGACAATAAAAGCACGTTCACCGGCATGGTTTATCTTTTTGATGGCTTCGGAACCAAGTCCGGCATCACTGCAGTAAATAAATTTTGTACAGCCAAAGTCCTGGAGGACTTTTCCTTCCAGCGGTTTCAGGGAAGTCTGTTCATTTGCGTTTCCGGGGAAAAGTGAAAAAGCAAGAGGTATCCCATCACCGTCCATAAACATCCCCATCTGGATGATCGGGTTAGGACGGTGTTCTTTGCCTTTGCCGTATTTTCTGTCCCCATCTTCCTGCTCAATCTCAAAGAAATAGTTTGTACAGTCATAATACAGGATAGCATCGTTTCGCTTTCCGAGAAGATGACTGTTTTTATAAACTTCCGACTGGATAAAATCACATTCATTTCCAAGAACGTCGAGTGCCCGGTAGATGTCATGCAGCTGGTAGGATGGTTTTTCCAGAAATTCAGAAGCTGTTTTATAGGAAGACCGTTTACTGGCAGGTTCTAAGATCCTGGCATAGATGAGATCAGATAGGATCGCGTTGATATCATACTTAAATTGATACGTGAACAATCGGTGTCAGGACAGAGAAAAAAACAGCTTACCATCTATTGATAGCTGCCCTTTTCTCTGGACTGCACACCGATTTTTACCGATTGAACAAAATCGCGTCACTCCAGACGATACAGTATGGAGTTTCAATCAATTTCCTTCTTCTTGATTTTACCAAAGAATCTATGCATTGGAAACTGATTCCATCATATATTCAAAATAGTAACCTGTCTTATCGAATGAAGGGTGCACTTAATAAGCCTTCTTTCAGGAGGCTGTTTTTCAGTATTCAAATTCCTTCACTCAAGTCAACATATAGCGTCCTCGAAGCGATAGTGAATGAAGATTTTCTCCACAGGCTTCACATTTACAGATATCCTTTTTGTAAAGGATCATCAGCTTTTCCGCACAGGTTTTGCCTCGGAGTTTTGAAATATATTGAATGCAGTTGAGAAGCTTCCGGCAGTGTGCCATCTTTTCTTTCTTGTTCCTGCAGGAAAGCAGGCCATAGTGGCGAATTCGGACAAAACCTTTAGGGAGCACATGCATCAGAAACATTCGCAGAAACTCTGTTCCTTTAATGGTTTGTTCGATATATTTACCGCCATTCTTGTAATCCTTTACGAGGTAGGTAACAGTTTCATCTGTCATGCTGACAATTCTACGGTTACTGATAGCGATACGATGAGTGTAACGGCCAAGGTAGTGGATCACAGAATCCGCTCCATTGAATGCCTCCTTCGTATATACAACCCAGTTCTTATCGTAGAGGGAATTCAGTAAAGCTTTGAATTCATAATGATTTTTCAAATGTGCTGCCGTTCCATGATACTCAAGTTTTTTATCTTCCCAGAATTGTTTCAGCTCACGAAGATAATACTTTTTGAAGACGGCAGACATGACCTTAACCGGAAAGAAAAACTTCTTTCCTTTATCCTTCCACTTGTTTGCAGCATCAAGTCCACCGCCAAGAACAATGGTGTGGAGATGAGGATGATAATTCATCCTGGAGCCCCAGGTATGAAGTACGCAGATATATCCAATCCTTGCTCCAAGATGCTTCGAATCCGCAGACAGTTCTTCCATTGTTTGATGTGCTGCATGGTACAAAGCATCATAAAGGAGTTTCTGATTTGAATAAATCAGGGAATATAATTCTTCAGGAACTGTAAAAACCGTATGAAAGTATGGAACATCCAGTACATTTTCCTGCTGTTTGTCAATCCATTCATCGACCTCCATTCCTTGACACATGGGGCAGTGACGGTTCTTGCATGAATTATAATGAATATATTTCTTGTGACAGTTTTCGCATTCGCTTAAATTGGCTCCCATTTCAAGAGTATGGCATTTGGAGATACACAGTGCCGTTAGCTGCTGTTGGGGAGAAAAGTTGTGTGTCTCACAGTATTGCGGAAGAAATCGATGGAATACATCCTGAATGGTGATGTCATGATTCATTTGCATCACCTGCGTTTCTCTTAGATTTATGTCCTCGTTTTTTTTTGACAGGATGATCAAGCGGACTCTTTATTCCCATAACAGTTTTATTGGATATGTGGATGTATACCTGTGTTGATTCCAGACAGCGGTGTCCAAGCATTGCTTGTACATAGTTGATAGGGACACCTTGCTCAATCATGTGACTTGCAAAGGAATGGCGAAGCGTATGCGGATGTGCTTCAATGCCCGCTGTTTTTCCTACTGCCCTGAGCATGATTTCAACACCACTCACTTTTAGTGGTTCATGAGGAGCATCTAAAGAAACAAAAAGATACTCTCTTTTTACCGGATAACTTCTCCAGTATTCTTTTAGTAAATCAAGGGCTCTTTCTGAAAGAATCGTCCATCTGTCACGATGATTCTTCCCTTTGGAAATATATACCTGCATAGTGCTCATATAGATATCTTCAGGTTTAAGAGAGACAAGTTCTCCTACACGCATTCCAGATGAATAAAGCAGGGCAATGATTGCTTTGTTACGGATCTGGGTTGCAGAATTGATTAACTTTTCAATTTCTTCAAGAGAAAGCACTTTCGGAAGCTTTACATCCAATCGCATTCTTGGAACAATGTCTTGATCCCATGGAATGTGTAAGACATGTTTGTATAGAAAGCAAATGGAAGAATTATAAAAGTTGCAGGTTGCAGATGAAAGACTGGAATTACGTTTTTCCAGTATAAATGATCTGGCATCCTGAAGGGATAAATCTTCCATTGGTTTATAGCCTGTCCACTTCATAAAGTGACGTATGTTGTTGATATAGGTATCTGCAGTCCGGGAGGACCTGTTACGAATCAGGCATTCCTCTCTGAGTTTGTTAAAATATTTTTCGTACATAATAAACCTCCATGATACTAGTAACGTTAATGAGTCACTGCCATCATGGAGGTCCACGTATCAAAGATACCCTCTTGAGAAAAAGAGATTCTGGTGTTATTCTATTCATGGCAGTGTTAATGATGATCCTGTTCGATTGTTATTTTGTGGTGATTTAACAATACTACTTTTAGGGCTCATTATCTACTGCCTTTTTAAGTTAAAGAGAAAACTGCGCCACAGCCTTCGCAGGCCATCGCGCAGCGATTTAGTTCAATTTATATTTATCGCGGAGTTTCCGGCAGATCTTATCAAGCTTGAGGCGGTAATAAAAAGTCTGTGGGAAAAGATAACCGCCACGGTAGAGAACCTGCTGGCCATAATCTAACTTATGATCAGAATGGAAGGTTATCTGGACAGCTTTTGTCTGCTGATCTTTTTTATATTTTTCGGTTTCAAGCTTAACTTCATTTTTTGCCCATGCAAGAACGTCGTCCCTGGTTGGCCCATGTTCGACAATGAGCTGGTTCAAAGTGCCGAGTTTACGGACAATGACAGAGGATGTTTTGCCATTGGCTTTGGTATAAGATTTTGCAATATAAAAGGATTCTGCATTTTTGGATTTTGTTATATGTAGATTCATAAGCACCCCTCCAATGCTTATTATAACACACAATAACATAAAATAACAGCATATAAAACATAAAAATTGACATAAAAAATGCAGGTTTTATAAGACCTGCAAGTACTTTTCTTGATATTCAACTGTCAAACTCCCGTATTTGGATTGATTATTTTTCTTTCCCTGCTTGTCGAAAGTAATGGATGGAATG
>OHPD01000601.1_pt1 | contig 21822 bp, 18 predicted proteins | sample 1577641 | NCBI WGS metagenome assembly OHPD01 (sample SAMEA3879532, study PRJEB24766) | human gut metagenome | biome: human-associated habitat; feature: feces | place: USA | collected 1985/1987
TTTTATTTATAACACAAGAAATTACCCCTTACGTTTCAGAATCCGAAATGTCCCTTGTTGGCAGAAACCTGCCGCAAGCAATCCAAGAAAAAGGCAGAGAAATCAGAACGTTTATGCCCAAATGGGGAAACATCAACGAGCGCAGAAACCAATTGCACGAAGTGATACGTCTCTCCGGCATGAACCTTATCATTGACGATACCGACCATCCGCTTATCATTAAAGTAGCTTCCATACAGTCTGCCCGCATGCAAGTTTACTTTATCGACAACGACGATTACTTTCAGAACCGCCTGCAAGTGGTTGATGAGAACGGCGTTGAATATGAAGACAACGATGCACGCGCTATTTTCTATGCACGCGGTGTATTGGAAACAGTCAAGAAACTGCGTTGGTGTCCGGACGTCATCCACTGCCACGGCTGGATGACTGCATTAGCACCGCTGTATATCAAGAAAGCGTATAAAGACGAACCGTCATTCAGAGATGCAAAAGTTGTCTTTTCACTTTATGACAATGACTTCAAGGAACCGTTCCATCCCGATTTTGCCAGCAAGCTTCTTCTGAAGGGTATCTGTAAGAAAGACGTTGCCGATTTGAAAGAGCCGGTGGACTATACAGCTCTCTGCAAACTGGCGGTGGACTATTCCGACGGTGTCATCCAGCAAAGCGAACACGTGAATGAGGAAGTGATAGCATATGCCCGCCAAATCGGCAAGCCTGTCTTAGGCTATCAATCTCCCGAAATCTTTGCAGATGCCTGCAACGACTTCTACGACCAGGTTTGGGGAGCAGAATAAAAATAAAGTATCAATACGAAGAATTATGAAAGTAAAATATTTAGGGATATTGCTTTTTGCAATTCTGGCTTTCTACGGATGCGATGACAATACCGGCACATTGGGCATGAGCATGTTACCTGATTCTGACGGTATTTCAGCCACAACTACGACTTTTGATGTCACCACCAAATCTCTCCTTGCAGAAAAAGTTTATGCCAAGACAAGTACGGGATATGTAGGTAAATTCACAGATCCTGCTCCCGAAGGTTTTGGAAGCTACGAAGCCAGCTTCCTGACTGAGCTGAACTGTACGGATGACTTCAAATTCCCCGCAGTATACGACCCGGAAAAGCATGTGGGAACAATGGCGGGTGATACCGTCGTTTCAGCACAGTTGACAATATACTACTCTTCATGGTTCGGAGATTCCTTAAATCCATGCAGAATGTCGGTATATGAGCTGGACAAAAGATTAGAAAACAAGCACTATACCGATATTAATCCGAAAGAATATTACGGAAACGAAACTGACAAGCCGCATTTTGAAGAAACCGGTTATTTTGAGTTGCACAAAGCATATACTGCTTATGACACCTCTGTTCCCGACTCTGTAAGAAATGCTACCGACTCTAATGGAAACAGTCTTTTTTATCCCAATGTAACTCTGCCTCTAAGCAAGCAGTTTGGAAATGAACTCCTGCAGTTGAACAGAGCTTACCAAAGAGGAGAAAACGATTTCTTCAAAAACTCGGAGAAGTTTATTGACAATGTATTGAAAGGAGTCTATATTAAGACGGATTACGGAGACGGAACAATTCTATACGTTGACCGTGTGGACCTGCAAATGCAATTCCGCTTTCATTACGTAGACAGTTTAGGAGTGAAGCTCACCAAAAAAGACGGTAAAGACTCTTTATATTATAGTACGGCAACAGTGTTTGCCTCCACCAAAGAAGTTATTCAAGCCAATAAGTTTGAAAGCTCCGAGGAATTAATCAAGAAAGCGAATGAAACCGGTTGGAGTTATCTCAAATCGCCTGCAGGTATCTTTACAGAGGCAACCTTGCCCTATGATAAAATACATGAAGAGTTGTCAAACGACACACTGAATGCTGTCAAGCTGACTTTCACAAACTATAATCAGGAAAGTAACAAGTATAAATTCAGCATGAGTGCACCGGAAACCGTACTGTTGCTGCGTAAAAAAGACATGGATTCTTTCTTTGTCAACAATGAGCTTGCAAACAATGTAACCTCTTTTGTCGCAACTCACAACAGTATCGAAACCAACCAATACACCTTTATGAATATAGCCCGTCTGGTTTCTGCTTGCATCAATGAAAAAAAGGCCGCCAAACAGAAAGCCAAAGAAGCGGCAGGTACATCGTGGAATGAAACTGCATGGGAAACAGAATGGAGCGAAGGCGAAGGAAAGGATTGGGATAAAGTAGTAATAATCCCCGTAGTTGTGACCTACGATACAAACAGCACTACTCCTTCCATAATTGGTATTCAGCATGACTTGAAGCCTACGTATGCCAAGCTGAAAGGTGGAGACCCGGAACAGGGTGGAACCAAATTGCAAATAGAGGTTACATATACTTCTTTCAATAAGTAAAAAAAGCAGGAACTTAGATTCTATATCTTTATACACAAAAATCTTCATTTATAAAAACCGAAGTTTAGTTTTTATAAATGAAGATTTTGGTTTATAGTTTACTTTAAAGAAAGAGAAGGTTCTGACATAAGCAGAATAGAATTAATCCAAGCTACAAAAAAAGTCCTCCATACTCTCAAATAAAGCATGGAGGACTAACATTATCTAAAGCCGGATAGTGCTATTTGGCAGACTTGGCAGCAGGCTTCTTTGCCGTAACCTTTTTTGTAGTAGACTTGACCGCAGACTTAGAAGCATCTTTCGGTTCTTTTTTCTTCTCAGCGGCTTTTTCCTTTTCCAACTTTTTCTGCGCTTTTTCCAACTCTTTATGAAGTTCTTCTATTTCATCCCCCTGATTCTTGATTGTAGTAAGCAAAGCATTCAGCTCCTCGTTATCAATATCCACCGGATAAAGAGAATCAACACGCTTGATAAAGTCTCCCAAAATATTCATATAGTTAGTAAAAGCATCATACGGTGATTCATAGATACCGCGGTTCAACCCTACTCCACTATTCTTGGTCGTCATAAAGCGGAAGTTGTTGCTGGCCTGCAAATAATCCCAATCCTGCTTGATGCGGCGGTCATCGCAGATATGTACACGCTCGGCCACACTATACAGTTTATTGAAAGCCTCACGCTGCATTACATTGCCCAACCAGCAACTTGTATCTCTTTCTTCATCCACCCACGACATAGGATAAGGTACATCCAATTGTGAAACGGATTTCAACTTGGTAACAATTTCGGTAGGAGTTGAGAAAGTAATGCCTTTTTCCTTAGCACATGCAGGCAATGCCTTCAAGAATTCCAGAATATTGGAGGATAAAGGCTGTGACATCCCTAATGAACAAAGCTCCATAAATATGTTGATAACCTGCTCCTCTTGCGGGAATGCATCGATCCAACTGATATACTTATCGGCAAACAACGGATATTCGTTCCACTCGGAATTCGAGAAACGCAAACTAATATCATCCGACAGTTTAAAATCGCGCAACAGTAACTTTAAGTTCGGATTCATATTACAATGGTACACATAGTGCGGACTCTTCCAGCCAAGCACATGTTTTGCCCCTTCAGTCAGCATTCCCTTAAAACCCATACTTGCCACCATGGCACCTATTTCGTCATTGTAAATCAGGCTGGAGTTACGGAATACCTTGGGCGCTTTGCCAAACATTTGTTTCATTTTAGCACTCTGACGCATCACCTCTTCCTTGAAGCAATCTTCATTAGCTAAAGAAGAAAGTCCATGAGAGTACGGTTCAGCCAAGAACTCACAGCATCCCGTATCATTGAGCTGGTGCAACAGGTCGATTACAGCAGGTGCATGGATTTCCAGTTGCTCCAATGCCACACCTGAGATGGATAAAGCCACTTTAAACGCACCACCCGAATCCTTCACCATCCCAATAAGCGTATTCAGTGCAGGAATATACGAACGTTCGGCAACTTCATTAATACTTGTTTCATTGGCATAATCATCATAGTAGTAATGGTTTGTACCAATATCAAAGAAACGATAACGTTTCAGATGTATAATTTGATGTATCTCAAAATAAAGACAGATAGTTCTCATTAGTATTTGTTGTTTTATTATTTACCATAGTTTCTTAACACATCCTCGTAAAGAGCACGGATTCTCAAGCCCACCTTTTCCCAGGTAATTCCGTCCACTTCTTTCTTTCCTTCTTCCTGAAGATAATGGAATAAAGACGGATTCATACAGATGGAATAAATGGCATCCGCCATAGCATGAATATCCCAATAATCGGTCTTAATTACCTTATCGAGGATTTCACCACATCCGGACTGCTTGGAAATGATAGAGGGAGTTCCACACTGCATGGCTTCCAACGGGGCGATACCGAAAGGCTCGGAAACGGAAGGCATAACGAATACATCACTATTCTTATAAACTTCGTACACTTGCTTACCTTTCATAAAGCCGGGAAAATGGAAACGGTCTGCAATGCCACGTTCGGCAGCCATATTAATCATGGCATTCAGCATATCACCCGAACCAGCCATCACAAAGCGGATGTTGCGGGTACGTTGCAACACCAGTGCAGCAGCTTCCACAAAATATTCCGGACCTTTCTGCATAGTGATACGTCCGAGGAAAGTCACGACCTTCTCTTTCGAATGTTCAGGACGCGGAATATCCTGGTATTCTTGCGAAAGCGGGTACACCGCATTATGCATGGCAAATACCTTTCTCGGATCTTGATGATACTCGTTGATAACAGTACGACGGGTAAGTTCCGACACACACATAATGCAGTCGGCATAATCCATTCCGTTTTTTTCCATGGAATAGACCGTGGGGTTAACCTTCCCCCGCGAACGGTCAAAATCTGTTGCATGCACATGGATACAGAGCGGTTTGCCACTCACCATCTTCGCATGTACACCAGCCGGATATGTCAGCCAATCGTGCGCATGAATAATGTCGAATTCCTGTTGACGTGCCACAACTCCGGCTATAATCGAGAAGTTATTGATTTCTTCGTGCAAATTTCCGGGATAACCGCCGGCAAAGTCCATACAGCCAAGATCATTGACGTGCATATAGGAGAAATCCGAGTAAATATGGTCGCGCAAAGCATAATATTGCTCCGGACTCATTGTCGACAAACGAGACTTCAAATAATCGTAATCAACATCACGCCACACGATAGGCACCTGGTTCATACCGATTATATTCAAGAATTTCTCTTCTTCACCTGTAGGCTTAGGCATACAGAAAGTAGTCTCCACATCTCCCTGCTGACTCAAACCCTTCGTGATTCCGTATGATGCAACTGCAAGGCCACCATATATTTTGGGAGGAAATTCCCAACCAAACATTAAAACTTTCATCTTCGTTCCTCCTCCTATAAATTATACTTAGACAACAATTTCAAGATACGCAGAATCTCCGCCACATTCATGGCGAACGATACCGCGCCTCTTCCTTTAAACGGCGGGTTTCCATCAAATAACTCGGACAGAGAACCTATGCAATGGCTCGTCATCTCATCTTCAAAACCGATCAGATACCGCTCTACAAACGAAATACCACTCATCTTATATATACGCAGGTACGCTTCCATATAAAAGCCCATAAGCCACGGCCAGGCTGTGCCTTGGTGGTATGCGTAATCTCTCTGAATCTGAGGACCGACATAATTGGGATTATATCCCCCACTCTTAGGGCTCAATGTACGCAGACCTTTCGGAGTCAGCAATTCTTTTGTCACAATATCAAGTACCTGCTTCTTCTGTGCCCTATCCAATGGAGAATAGTCAAAAGCAACAGCAAATATCATATTGGGACGAACGCTCCAATCCATCATATAACCGTCTACATAATCAAACAGATACCCGTACTCATTACGAAAAACTTCCACAAACGATTTTCCTGTTATTTCTGCCTGAGCATCCAATTTGTCTGCAAGAATGTCATTTCCACCCTCACGCACAATGTCTGAAACAAAACGCAAAGCATTATACCACAGCAAATTCACCTCAACAATATATCCGGTGCGAGGGATTACAGGATGCCCGTTAACCGTAGAGTTCATCCAGGTAACAGCCTTTTCCTTGCCATTTGCGTAAAGCAAACCGTTTTCATGCAAGAAAAGATTATCATGCTTACGAGCGCAGATATAATTCATAATATCCTCCAATAACCTGCCGTATTTCAAACGGCATTGTTCGCGCGATGTATCCTTGGCATACTGCTGTAAAGCCCATACTGCCCATAAAAGCACGTCAGGATGTTCCATCTCATATATTTTATAACCAACCGGTTTATCCTCAATGAAAGCATAGATAGCCTTTTCCGCCGTTCTCATAACATCCTCGAATTCATCTTGTTCGTCCACGGCCAAAGTTAAGCCCGGTAAAGAGATAAACAAGTCGCGCGCACGGCATTTAAACCAGGGATAGCCTGCAAGTACATAATGTTCTTCTCCTTGTTTATTGTGGAACTGGTGAGCAGAATTTTTCAAACAGTGATAAAAGCTGTCACGCGGAGTACGGTCTTCTGCCTCAGCCTCAAAAGTCTGCTTTAGCTTACGCGGTGAAATTTCGGAGATACCCGCAGAGAAAACGATACTTTCACCCTTCTTTATATCTACTTCAAAATAACCGGGTACATACAGGTCTTCATTAAAATCGTAACCGCGTTCCTGTTCTTTCGGGTATTCAATGCCACGATACCAATCCGGCTGATAATGAAATTCGTTCTTTTTGTTCAACTGCATATAAAGTTCCGGATAACCGGGATACATACAGGTTTTAATACCGTTTTCCACCGGTTGGTAATCACGGCTTGCCTGTGCATTTTCGTGCGTGTATTCGCGTACGCTGCGGAATGCCAAAAAGGGACGGAACCGAAGTGTTGTTGCCGAATGGGCATCGACCAAGGTGTAACGAATCAGTATCCGGTTCTCATGATGTACAAAAATTTTCTCTTTGCGGAGAATAACGCCTCCCACACGGTAAGTAGTTGCCGGGATATGCTCGCAATCAAACTCACGGATATACTTATGTCCGTTCGGACTAAAATTATTTCCCTGATACTTGTGCAATCCCAAGTTAAACTCTGCACCGTGCTGAATCACTGTTTCATCCAAAGAAGACAGCAGCACATGGTTTTCATCATCCAGGTTGGGAACGGGAATTACCAACAAGCCGTGATATTTGCGTGTGTTACAATCTACAATCGTTGTACAATGATAGGCTCCTGATTTGTTAGTCCGAAGTATCTCCCTTGGCAAAGATTCTTGCAGATTAACCATCAAGGTCTTGTCAAATCGTAAATAACTCATAGTTGTGCATTATTTAAAGGTTAATTATTTCAGGTATATGCGCTACAAAGCTTGTAGCAATGCCCAAAAATACGAATTAAAGCCTACACGCAAAATAAAAAGTCTTTTTTTTTTCGCTTTTCAAGCAAATAATCCAAAGCATTGTACGAAAATGATAAATCCCTGTACAATATAGGAAGCATGACGGGCTACAAATAGTTCTGGCGATGGTATACCACTATTTTCATTTATTCGCTTCATCCACACTTGGATTCTTAGAAGCAGGGATAGACCGGGAATTTCAACACACGGCAAGTTGCCCTATGATGCCTTTCAATATCTTTCTTTATGGAAAGCTGTTACAATTCCTTCTACACAGGAAAAAGAAAAGAAGAACTAATGACGAAAGCTGTCCAACAGCAATGAAATATTTGCCATAAACAAACGCACTGAAATTGCTAACAGGATAATGCCAAAAAATTTACGGATAATATAAATGCCGCCTTTACCCAAAAAACGTTCTACCCTCCCGGTCATGCTGACAACAAAATATACCCATATCATATTCAAGACTAATGCAATGATAATATTGATACTGGCATATTCTGCACGCAAAGAGAGTAAAGTTGTAAAGGCTCCCGCTCCTGCCAATAGCGGAAAGACCAGCGGAACCAGCGTTGCTTCTTTAATCGGCCCCTGGTTTTTAAAGATTTCAATATCAAGAATCATTTCCAGCGACATCAGAAAAATAACAAACGCACCGGCCACCGCAAATGACTCAATGTCCACATGAAACAATTTCAGCATCATATCACCCGCATAAAAGAAACCAATCAGCAAGGCAAACGATATTAATGTAGCTTTCAGTGCATTTACATCTTTCCCTTTTTCTTTCAAATTAATAATAATAGGAATAGAGCCTATAATATCTATCACGGCAAACAGCACGATAAAAGCACTGGTCATCTGCTGCCAATTAAATGCTGAAAACATATGTCCCTCCTTTTTTCTACAAAAATAATCTATTTTTATGTATTTCGCAAAATTTCTTAAAAGTGAATGAGTAGCACGTTTAAGAAATAATAAAAAAAACAAAAAGAAAGGGCAAGTGTTTACGGCAGAGTTCGATTATATCTACTTTTGTTCTTAAACCAGAAGATGAGAATGATATGGAAACAATGTTTGATACGTTATTACAATTACCCCTGTTTCAAGGACTTGCCCAAGAAGACTTCACCCGTATTTTGGAAAAGGTCAAATTGTACTTCACAAAATATAAGCCAGGTGAGCTTCTTTTAAAAGAGGGGGGCGCCTGTCATGAACTGGTCTTCGTCCTAAAAGGAGAAATTGCATCTTCCACATCATCCGCCGATTCTTCTTACTGCTTCACCGAATATTTTCCAGCCCCTTTCCTGATTGAGGCTCACTCCATATTCGGCATGAAAACGCATTATGCTTCTACATATCGGGCAAGAACCGAAGTGCATACGGTCAGCATCAGCAAAGCATTTGTAGTGAAAGAGCTTTTCAACTACGAAATATTCCGCTTGAATTACATGAATATCATCAGTAACCGCACTCAAATGCTGCACAACCGCTTATGGGCTGTATTCGGCAATAGTCCCGAAAGCCGCATTATCCATTTCATCCTCAGTCATACAGAACGGCTGTCGGGCGAAAAAATATTGAAAATAAAAATGGAGGATTTGGCTCAAATCATCAACGAAACCCGAACAGGAGTGTCAAAAGCCCTCAATACTATGCAAACAAAAGGATTGGTTGAATTACACCGCGGGGAAATCATACTGCCTAATGTTGAAAATTTGATAAACTGACCAAGTACATAAAATGCAAATATCTTCAAGAAGATTATTAAAATGAAATGAACCCCGAAAATTAAATAACTTTCGGGGTTCACTTCATAATCTTTGCTTTAATATATCTTCAGCAACCGTTTTTACTCCCATTCAATTGTGGAAGGCGGTTTTGACGATATATCATAGGTTACACGGTTTACACCTTTCACCTTATTAATAATGTCATTGGAAACCTTGCCCAAAAATTCGTAAGGCAAATGCGCCCAGTCTGCAGTCATTGCGTCTGTGGAAGTAACAGCACGTAAAGCGACCGCACGTTCATATGTACGTTCATCGCCCATTACGCCTACAGACTGCACAGGAAGTAAAATAACCCCTGCCTGCCATACCTGATGATAAAGAGTTGTCTCATTTCCTCCGGCATCTTTCACTTTCCAATTGCGCAATCCCTGAATAAAAATATCATCCGCATCTTGCAGGATACTCACCTTTTCCGGAGTTATATCACCCAAAATACGAACAGCCAATCCCGGACCGGGGAAAGGATGACGGGTAATCAAATGCTCCGGCATGCCCAACTCACGTCCTACACGGCGAACCTCATCTTTAAACAACAGTCGCAAGGGTTCGCACAATTTCAGATTCATTTTTTCAGGAAGTCCACCTACATTATGATGACTCTTGATTACAGTTCCGGTAATAGAAAGCGACTCGATGCAGTCCGGATAGATCGTTCCTTGAGCCAGCCATTTCACATCTTTAATCTTATGAGCCTCTTCATCGAATACATCAATGAAACCCTTACCTATAATCTTACGCTTCTTTTCAGGTTCGGTCACTCCTGCCAATTCCGCAAAGAATTTAGCGCTTGCATCCACTCCGATAACATTCAGACCAAGACATTCATAATCGTGCAATACATTTTTAAATTCATCTTTGCGCAACATGCCATGATCCACAAAAATACAAGTTAAATTCTTTCCGATAGCACGATTCAGCAATACAGCAGCAACAGAAGAGTCAACGCCACCGCTCAAACCGAGCACGACTTTATCATCCCCCAATTGTTCCTTCAACTGGGCAACCGTAGTTTCGATAAACGAAGCTGCGCTCCAGTCTTGCCTGCAACCGCAGACTTCCACTACAAAGTTTTTCAGCATCTGTGTACCGTCCTCGCTATGGAATACTTCCGGATGGAATTGTACACCCCACATTTTCTCTCCTTCCACCTGATAAGCGGCAATCTTCACTTTATCCGTAGAAGCTATAGTCTTGAAGCTTTCAGGAATAGCAGTAATAGTATCGCCATGACTCATCCACACTTGAGTATTTTCCTTTACTCCCTTAAAAAGCACATTGTTTTTATCAAAAGAAGCTAAATGCGCCCGTCCATATTCACGGCTACCCGCAGGTTCAACCTTACCGCCGTTGGTATAGGCTATAAACTGTGCACCGTAGCAGATTCCCAATATAGGATATTTACCACGGATTTCGTTTAAATCTATCTTAAACGCACTTTCGTCATATACGGAAAATGGACTACCTGAAAGAATAACTCCTTTTACACTCGCATCTCCCTGAGGAAATTTGTTGTAAGGCACAATTTCACAATATACATTCAACTCGCGAACACGGCGACCGATAAGCTGCGTGGTCTGTGAGCCGAAATCAAGAATAATAATCTTTTCTTGCATAGAAACAGAGGTGTTAGTAATTTGGAGCACAAAGATACGAATTTGTTTAGAGCAGAAAGCAAAATATGGCAAAATTTGTTCAGAGCAAAAAACAAAATACGGCAATATACAGAGAACGGAAAACACCTGCACCGCTTATCTTTCAAGAAACTAAAGGATTTGTTGGATTTATAAAATAAAGAATTTATATTTGTCTCTGTTACTAAACCAAATATCTAAGTATCATGAAAAGAAACATCCTATCAGCGGTCCTTACACTTTACTGCCTATTGCCGATAGCAGCACAGCCCCTTTCCAAAGCAGATTCGCTACAAATTGAAATTGCTCAATTAGAAAATGCTCTGACAAGCATACAGACTGATTTGCAAGAAAAAACTTTGCAGTACAATTGGGAAATAACAGAAAAATACATTGAATATTGCAAGAAACTCTACAAAATCACCAACTTCAACCGCGAACCCCGGTTGATACAACTTGCCACTACCATAAAACCGGAAGAACTGGAACCTCAGAGATTAGCCTACGAAAAGGCTAAAAAAGAACTTGAAGCACTATTGACATCCTACCCGGAGTATATCACCCTCGATTCTTTATATAAAAGAGCCATCAATACGGAACAGAAAAAAGACCGCAAAGTTGCCTTGGACGGTTTCTATCAACGCATATACAATGAGGATAAGGCTTACCGTCCGCTGCTCGAAAAAAAGCGCAAAGCCTTCAAAGAGCATTATATAGCCTGTGCTTCCTATCTACTGGACGAATGTAAAAGAAACCAGGAAGTTGTACCGGAAATCTATGATTATAAAACAGCACGAATTCTCAAAGAGACCGATCCCAAGCTCCACCAACTATCCATAGAGATCAGTACACTTGAAAGCCTTCAACGGGAGACAATTCGTAAATATCAGAGATTGAAGTACAACCTGAAAGAAGACTAGGCAATAATCCTTTTTTAATCCTATAAAATCAAATATCCTCGAAAGAAGCATTACCATCTTCCGAGGATATTTATATATGAATTTCTTTATTATTTAAATAAAAAAACGTGATTATTTTTCTTTCAATATATCACGAATTTCCGTCAACAGCACTTCTTCCTTACTCAGTACGGGCGGTGCAGGAGGAGCAGCAGGCGTTTCCGCTTTTTTCTTTTCCGTCAGCTTGGTTATCAGCTTAATAAACATAAAGATAGAAAAAGCGATAATGAGAAAGTCGAAAGTGGCTTGCAGGAAATTTCCGTAATTCAGTGTTACAGCGGCTATTTCCTTACCGTCCACTACTTCGGCAGGCTTCATCACCCATTTTAAATCGGTGAAATTCACACCGCCTATCAGCAAGCCCAAAGGAGGCATTATCACATCAGCCACAACTGAAGATACAATCTTGCCAAACGCACCTCCAATGATAACACCGACAGCCATATCGACCACATTGCCTTTCATGGCAAAAGCCTTAAATTCCTGTAAAAATGAACTTTTTCCCATCTTTTCAATTATTTAATTATGATTTTGGATACGAATATAAAAACATTTTCTTACTTTTGCAGCGCAATTCGTAAAAGAAATGCTGTAAAAGTTTGAAAGTTTAATTTTAAACATTATAAAACCCTTAAAAGTTTAAACAAAATGATTAAAGTAGGTATTAATGGATTCGGACGTATCGGACGTTTCGTATTCCGCGCTGCTCAGAAAAGAAACGATATTCAAATCGTTGGTATTAACGACCTTTGCCCGGTAGATTACTTGGCTTACATGCTGAAGTATGATACTATGCACGGTCAATTCGACGGTACTATCGAAGCTGATGTTGAAAACAGCAAACTGATCGTTAACGGTCAATCTATCCGTATCACTGCTGAAAAGAACCCGGCTGACCTGAAATGGAACGAAGTAGGTGCTGAATACGTAGTTGAATCTACCGGTTTGTTCCTGACTAAGGAAAAAGCTCAGGCTCACATCGAAGCTGGTGCAAAATACGTTGTAATGTCTGCTCCTTCTAAGGATGACACTCCGATGTTCGTTTGCGGTGTTAACGAAAAGACTTATGTTAAGGGTACTCAATTCGTATCTAACGCTTCTTGTACTACTAACTGCTTGGCTCCTATCGCTAAAGTATTGAACGACAAGTTCGGTATCCTTGACGGTTTGATGACTACAGTTCACTCTACAACTGCTACTCAGAAAACAGTTGACGGTCCTTCTATGAAAGATTGGAGAGGTGGTCGTGCTGCTTCTGGTAACATCATCCCTTCTTCTACTGGTGCTGCTAAAGCTGTAGGTAAAGTTATCCCTGCATTGAACGGCAAATTGACTGGTATGTCTATGCGTGTTCCGACTTTGGACGTATCTGTAGTTGACTTGACAGTTAACTTGGCTAAACCGGCTACTTACGCTGAGATCTGCGCTGCAATGAAAGAAGCTTCTGAAGGCGAATTGAAGGGTATCCTGGGTTACACTGAAGATGCAGTTGTTTCTTCTGACTTCTTGGGTGACACTCGTACTTCTATCTTTGATGCTAAAGCCGGTATCGCTTTGACTGACACATTCGTTAAAGTTGTATCTTGGTATGACAACGAAATCGGTTACTCTAACAAAGTTCTTGATTTGATCGCTCACATGGCATCAGTTAACGCTTAATTAGAAGATTAACATATAAGAAACCGCTGCGGATAACCGTAGCGGTTTTTTTGTATTCATTTTATATATTGTTAAAAAGCAAGCTTTTATCCGCATAGTAAGCTACATTTTTAGTAGTTTTGTGTTCTTATGGAAAGATTATTAATAACATTGATACTAATTTGCAGCATGAGTAATATAATAAATGCCCAGAATCCTTTCTTCGGGCAGTACTTGACACCGCACGAAACCGTGCCTTTTGACCGCATAAAAACCGAGCACTATGAACCTGCTATTCTTGAAGGAATCAAGCAACAAAATGCAGAGATAAATGCTATCATACAGAACCCGGAAAAAGCAGACTTCCGAAATACAATAGAAGCTTTCGAACAATCCGGAGAGTTACTGGACAGAGTTACCGCCGTGTTCGGCAATATGCTCAGTGCGGAAACCAACGATGACCTGCAGGCATTGGCGCAAAAAATAATGCCGCTACTCAGCGAGCATAGTAACAATATCACGCTGAACGAAAAACTCTTTGCACGTGTAAAAGAGGTATACAACCAAAAAGAAAACTTACAGCTCAATCCGGAAGAAAGTAAGTTGTTGGAAAATGCCTATAACAGCTTCGTTCGTCACGGCGCTAATCTAGAAGGAGAAGCACGTGAAGAATACCGTCGGTTAACCACCGAGTTAAGTAAGTTGACACTGACTTTCAGCGAGAACAACTTAAAAGAAACAAATCGCTACCAAATGCTGTTGACGAAAAAAGAAAGTCTTGCCGGACTTCCCGAAATTATTGTGGAAGCAGCTGCCGAAACAGCGAAAAGTGAAGATAAAGAAGGATGGGCATTTACCCTTCACGCGCCAAGTTATGTTCCTTTTATGACCTATGCCGACAACCGTGATTTACGGCAGAGGTTATACATGGCGTACAATACAAAATGTACGCATGACAACGAATTCAACAATATCGAGATCGTAAAAAAGATAGCAAATACGCGCATGAAAATAGCGCAATTGCTGGGTTACAAGGATTATGCGGAATATACGCTCGTAAAACGGATGGCCGAAAACAGCGAGTCTGTATACAAGCTGCTTAACCAACTGTTGGAAGCATACACACCTACCGCACAACAGGAATACAAAGAGGTACAGGAGTTGGCACGTAAAGAGCAAGGAGAAGATTTTGTCTTAATGCCGTGGGACTGGAGTTATTACTCCAACAAGCTGAAAGATAAGAAATTCAATATCAACGAAGAAATGCTTCGCCCCTACTTCGAACTCGAACAAGTAAAGAAAGGAGTATTCGGACTTGCAGAAAGGTTATATGGAATAACTTTCCGCAAAAACACGGAGATTCCTGTTTACCATAAAGATGTAGAGGCATTTGAAGTATTCGATAAAGACGGGAAATTCCTGGCTGTCCTGTATACTGACTTCCATCCACGTCTAGGAAAACGTGCCGGAGCTTGGATGACCAGCTACAAAGATCAATGGATAGATAAGCAAACCGGTGAAAACAGTCGTCCGCACGTATCCGTTGTAATGAATTTCACCAAACCGACCGAAAACAAGCCTGCCCTGCTGACTTTCAATGAAGTAGAGACATTCCTTCATGAGTTCGGGCATAGCCTGCACGGTATGTTTGCCAACTCTACCTATAAGAGTTTGAGCGGAACCAATGTATATTGGGACTTCGTGGAGTTGCCTTCACAAATCATGGAGAATTTTGCCATAGAAAAGGACTTCCTAAATACATTTGCCCGCCATTATCGGACAGGTGAAGCTCTGCCGGATGATTTAATAAAACGATTGGTAGACGCTTCAAATTTTAATGTAGCATACGCTTGTTTGCGACAGGTAAGTTTCGGTCTGCTCGATATGGCATGGTATACCCGCAATACAGCCTTTGAAGGGGATGTGAAAGCCTACGAGCAGGAAGCCTGGAAAAAGGCGCAGATATTGCCTGTCATCGAAGAAGCTTGCATGAGTACACAATTTTCTCATATCTTCGCCGGTGGCTATGCCGCAGGATATTACAGTTATAAATGGGCGGAAGTGTTGGATGCAGATGCATTCTCCCTGTTTAAGCAGAAAGGAATATTCAATTGTGAAATTGCCGATTCGTTCCGTAACAACATTCTATCGAAAGGAGGAACTGAGCACCCGATGGTACTTTACAAACGTTTCAGAGGACAAGAACCGTCTATTGACGCGTTGCTAATCAGAAATGGAATAAAGAAATAAGTATTAACTATGAAGAAGAGTATATTTCAAATAATAGGACTATTATTATTACTTCCTTTATTTTCAGGATGTAATGATTCGGATGATGTAGCCGCCATATTTACAGGAAAGACTTGGAAGCTAAACTATATCACTGTTGATGGAGGGCACGAGATGTTCGGCTTTTGGGAAAATGAAGCGGAAAAGAAGAAAAGTATGGATGAACTTAAAAAAAATGGCACATACAATGTTATATTTGAGGGTACAACTGAAGATGATCTGATTAAAGGAAACATAAGAGGAAGCGTCATCACTTCGTATACCCTTGCCGGAACCTGGAGTGCAAACGGCAAAGACAATAAGTTCAAAGCCAATATCACGGAAGGAAAGGACGGAGGCGATAAACTTGCCAAAAATTTTCTGGAAGGTCTCAAGAATGCGACATCTTACGAAGGAGACAGCAAAAATTTATACCTTTTGTATAAGCCTACCGGAAGTCAGCAGACCTTTCGAATGGTCTTTTACGTTGTTAATCAGTAACTAATCCGACACACAATATGGACACAGAGAAGAAACAATCAGAACTTGACAAACGTTATATACGCATGGCTAGCATATGGGCGGAGAACTCCTATTGCCAACGCCGCAAAGTAGGAGCTTTAATCGTCAAGGATAAAATGATTATCTCCGACGGATATAACGGAACGCCTTCCGGTTTTGAGAATGTATGTGAAGATGAAAACAACGTGACAAAGCCATACGTTCTGCATGCGGAAGCAAATGCGATCACCAAAATAGCACGTTCAAACAACAGCAGTGACGGTGCAACGATGTATGTCACCGCTTCTCCCTGCATCGAATGTGCCAAATTAATCATACAGGCAGGTATCAAACGGGTGGTTTACTCGGAGCATTATCGCCTGGAAGATGGAATAGAGTTATTAAAGCGGGCAGGAATCGAAGTCATCTATACAGAACCGGATGAAAAGCCTGCTTCGGACAAATAATAAGACGAATAAATAAGACGAACGTTTTAAAAAAGGAATAGACATGAGTACAAAAAGCTCTTCACGTTTTACACCTGTCATTATAGCAATCAGCGTGGTAATCGGAATTCTTATCGGCACATTTTATGCCAAACATTTCGCCGGTAACCGTTTAGGTATCATCAATGGTTCCTCCAACAAGCTGAACGCACTGTTGCGAATCGTAGATGACCAATATGTAGACACTGTAAACATGACCGACCTCGTAGAAAAAGCTATGCCGCAGATTCTTGCCGAACTTGATCCGCACTCAACTTATATCCCGGCACAGAACCTCGAAGAAGTCAATTCGGAGTTGGAAGGCAGTTTCAGTGGAATCGGTATTCAGTTCACCATACAGAATGACACTATTCATGTGAATGCAGTCATTCAGGGAGGTCCTTCTGAAAAAGTGGGACTGATGGCAGGCGACCGTATCGTCACTGTGGACGACAGTTTATTTGTCGGCAAGAAAGTAACCAACGAACGGGCCATGCGTACCTTGAAAGGGCCGAAAGGTTCTCAAGTGAAATTAGGAATCAAACGCATGGGAGAAAAAGACCTGTTGAACTTCAATATCACACGTGGAGATATTCCTCAAAATACTGTAGACGCCGCTTATATGGTGAACGATGACATCGGCTACATAAAAGTGAGCAAGTTCGGACGTACCACTCATGTAGAGTTGCTCAACGCATTGGCACAATTGAACCATAAAAAGTGCAAGGGGCTGATTATCGACCTGCGTGGTAACACCGGAGGATATATGGAAGCAGCTATCCGCATGGTAAACGAATTCTTGCCGGAAGGAAAACTGATAGTATATACGCAAGGCCGTAAATATCCCCGTGCAGAAGAATTTGCTAACGGCACAGGCAGTTGCCAGAAAATGCCACTCGTCGTACTCATTGACGAAGGTTCCGCTTCTGCCAGTGAGATCTTCACCGGAGCTATCCAAGACAACGATCGGGGAACAGTTATCGGACGACGCTCGTTCGGCAAGGGACTTGTACAGCAACCTATCGACTTCAGTGACGGTTCCGCTATCCGTCTGACGATTGCCCGCTATTACACTCCGTCCGGACGTTGTATCCAACGCCCATACGAAAGTGGCAAAGACCGGAACTACGAACTGGATTTATACAACCGTTATGAGCATGGAGAATTTTTCTCACGCGACAGTATCAAGCAGAATGAAAAAGAACGCTATAACACCAGTCTGGGACGTACCGTATATGGCGGCGGCGGTATCATGCCGGATATATTCGTACCGCAAGATACTACAGGAGTCACTTCTTACCTTTCTACGGTTATCGGTCGCGGACTGACTATCCAATTTACTTTCCAATATACCGACAATAACCGGAAAAAGCTCAGCGAGTACGAGACGGAAGAAGAACTGTTGAATTATCTCCGCCGTCAAGGACTGGTAGAACAGTTTGTCCGCTTTGCTGACAGTAAGGGAGTGAAAAGAAGAAATATCCTGATCCAAAAGTCGTATAAGCTGTTAGAAAAAAACATTTATGGCAACATCATCTACAATATGCTAGGGTTGGAGGCTTATCTTCAGTATTTTAACAAGAGTGACTCCACTGTCAACAAAGGTATTGAAATACTCGAAAAAGGAGAAGCTTTTCCCAAAGCACCGATAGCTGTGGAAGAGGAAGAAGCAACCAATAAAGATGGAAAGAAAAAAGAAACTGCGTAAACATATAGCAACACTGAAGACACATTATAATTCAGTGTTGCGGAAGTCACTATCAACCCAAATACTTGCCGCCCTCGAAGCCCATCCGGCTTTTAGGGTGGCAAGCACCGTTTTACTTTACTATTCATTGAAGGATGAAGTAGAAACACATACATTTGTACAAAAATGGAGCAAAAAGAAACGTATTCTACTCCCGGTAGTGGTAGACGATGATTTAGAATTACGGATATATACCGGTCCCGAAGACATGGCAACTGGAAGCTATGGCATAGAAGAACCGACGGGAGAATTATTTACCGACTATGCAACCATAGACTTTATCGCTGTTCCCGGAGTAGCTTTCGACCTGAAAGGAAACCGTCTGGGACGGGGAAAAGGATATTACGATCGACTTTTACCACGCATACCATCAGCCTACAAAGCAGGTATCTGTTTTCCGTTCCAATTAGTAGAAGAAGTTCCTGCGGAATCTTTCGACATCCGCATGGATATTATTATAACCATCAACGAAAAATAATATTTGTAATAACGGTAGCCCCCACTTTCGTATTAAGCGCACGTATCAGCATTTCACGCCCCATCATCAACTCCTGCCGAAGAGCCGCAGAAGTGAGATGCACATACAAAGTCTGATTACGGATATAAAGATTGCTGGTATAAGTTGCCGCAGGTCCCAAGATTTCAGGCCAGGCATCCAACAATCTTTGTTCATTCAACGGAGACTCCAAACTCTCCTGACGAAGAAATTGCTGTATCAGTTTCCCTATCTGTTCAGCGTCATTACGTTTCATTGTTCAGCCTCCATTTCGCGAATGATTCCTTTTTCAACCAAAAACATCTTATAGTCACTGCCCACTTTATGCAAAATGCGATCCAGATGTTCCCGATTCGTATCCGTAATAAAGATCTGCCCGAAATTATCTCCGGCAACCAACTTCACTATCTGCTCCACACGTGAAGCGTCCAGCTTATCAAAGATATCATCCAGCAATAATAAAGGAACAGTCCTTCCGGTACGTTTCAAAAAATCAAATTGTGCCAGTTTCAAAGCAACCAGATACGTCTTATTCTGTCCTTGCGAACCTTCTTTCTTGATCGGGAACTCCCCTAAAAGCATATTCAGTTCATCCTTATGAATTCCCCGCAAAGAGAAGCCCATAATCTTATCCCGTTCCCGGCTTTGCTTCAATACTTCCAACAATGAAGCCTCCCGCGCATGGGAATCGTAAGACAGTCCAACCTGTTCCTTATCTTGAGAAATGAATGAATAAAAAGACTGGAATATAGGAATAAACTCTTTGATAAACGCCTCACGCTTCTTGAATACAACCTCACCGGCCTGTGCCATCGTCTCCTCCCACACCAGAAAGAGTTCTTCTTCCACCGGCAGTTCGCTTTTCAGCAAAGTGTTGCGCTGCGTCAATGCTTTATTATAACGGATCAATGCATCCAGGTATTCCTTATCATACTGGGAAATCACCACATCCATAAACCGTCGGCGTTCATCACTTCCACCGGCAATCAGTTCTGAGTCGGCAGGCGACACCATGACCAAAGGCAGGAAACCGATGTGGTCCGAAAAACGGCTGTATTCTTTCTTATTCCTTTTGAATTGTTTCTTCGAACGGCGTTTCATTCCACAATAAATCTCTTCGGGAGTTCCATCCTCCGCCTCATAGAAACCTTGAATAACAAAAAAGTCCTGTTCATGACGAATATTCTGAGAATCAATCGGATTACCGGAGCTCTTACAGAAAGATAAAAAGTACACCGCATCCAACAAGTTGGTCTTTCCCATTCCATTCTGTCCGAAAAAACAGTTCAGTTTAGCGGAGAATCCCAGCTCCACCTCTTCCAGATTCTTATAATTCAATATGGATATTCGTTTCAGTATCATTGTTTACACGTTAATTTGTTCACAAAAGTAGCAAGATTTTCGTGGTTTTCGGAGGTAAAATAAAAAAAGATGGCTCTAAATTTCATTTGTAGATATAAAAAAACTAATTTTGCGAGTCGAAATATCAAACAGTGAATAATAACAAAAAGAATCATATAAAAATGGCAGAACAAAAAAATCAGAATGAACATCTGAATGTAGAAGATGCACTGACACAATCGGAAGCGTTTCTTATCAAGTACAAAAACGCAATCATCGGCGGTGTTGTTGCTGTGATTATTATTGTAGCAGGTTTTATCATGTACAAAAACCTCTATGCTGAACCTCGTGAAGAAAAAGCACAAGCTGCTCTTTTCAAAGGACAGGAATACTTTGAGCAGGACGCTTTTGAGCAGGCTCTGAACGGTGACAGTATCGGTTATGCCGGTTTCCTGAAAGTAGCGGATGACTACAGTGGAACAAAAGCCGCTAACTTGGCAAAAGCATATGCAGGTATCTGCTACGCACAACTCGGTAAATATGAAGATGCAGTAAAGATGCTGGATAGCTTCGATGGAAGCGACCAGATGGTTGCTCCGGCAATCTTGGGTGCTACCGGCAACTGCTATGCACAACTTGGACAATTAGATAAAGCGGCTTCTACTCTGCTGTCGGCAGCAGACAAAGCTGACAACAATACACTGAGCCCGATCTTCCTGTTGCAAGCCGGAGAAATCCTGGTAAAACAAGGAAAATATGACGATGCAGTAAACGCTTATACTAAGATTAAGGATAAATATTTCCAGTCTTACCAAGCAATGGACATCGACAAATACATCGAACAAGCTAAATTGATGAAAAAATAATAAGGCTCTAAATACCTTACTATATATAACTAAGTATATTATACTTTTTAGACGCGGATAACGCAGATAACGCGAATTTCAAAATGAACAAATCCGCATTATCTGCGTTATTTACGTTTAAAAGTCAATCCCCAAAATTCAAATTACTACTTACTATGGCAACAGCTTACCATAATTTATCCGAATACGATTTCAACTCTGTTCCGAACGCAGAGAATATGAAATTCGGCATTGTTGTATCTGAATGGAACTTCAATATTACAGGTGCTTTACTGAAAGGAGCGGTCGATACATTAAAAAAACATGGAGCCAAAAATGAAAATATTCTGGTAAAAACCGTACCCGGAAGTTTCGAGCTTACCTTTGGCGCTAATCAAATGATGGAAAATTGTGATATTGATGCAATAATCGCAATCGGTTGCGTAATTAAAGGAGATACTCCGCATTTTGATTATGTTTGCATGGGAGCCACTCAAGGAATTACCGAGCTAAACGCAACTGGCGATATACCAGTAATTTACGGATTAATTACCACCAATACAATGGAGCAAGCAGAGGATCGTGCCGGTGGTAAGCTGGGTAACAAAGGAGACGAATGTGCAATTACTGCAATAAAAATGATTGATTTTGTTTGGAGTTTAAATAAATAGTTGTATCTTTGCACCGCAATTGAGAAACAAACCTCCTCAAGAGCAAAATAAAGGGCAAATACCAGAGTGGCCAAATGGGGCAGACTGTAAATCTGCTGGCTTAC
>OHPD01000620.1_pt1 | contig 21429 bp, 19 predicted proteins | sample 1577641 | NCBI WGS metagenome assembly OHPD01 (sample SAMEA3879532, study PRJEB24766) | human gut metagenome | biome: human-associated habitat; feature: feces | place: USA | collected 1985/1987
CTGCTGTTCGGCATTATTACGGGAACGCTGATTACACCGGAGGAGATCACTGTTAACTACATTGTGTTTATGGTGGCAGCACCGCTGCTGTTTACCGCCAGAACGGCGGTCATGAACGGGCTGATTCTGAGCAGTATGCTGCTCTATATCGGACTTGCTTTCTTTGCGCAGCACAACCCAATTCTATCCAAAAACCTAGTGGATGTTATTCTGTACGGGGTGCTGAGTATGTTTCTGACTGCCACGATGATGCGAAGCAAGCTCCAGAGAATCCTGTACCATAAGGAAATGGAAACGTTGGAAGTCAGCAAGCGCAAATCGCAGGAACGAATCCTGAGTTACGAGAGATTCCTCACGGACATGGTTCGGTATGCCGCTTCAGAAGAAAATCCGGACAAAGTACTGAATCAACTAGTGGAGTATATCGGACAGCGTGTGACCGCCGATCGAGCGTACATCTTTGAACAGAATGACCGTGGAACGTTTGACAACACCTACGAGTGGTGTAAAGCGGGCGTACCCAAAGAAAAAGATAACTTGCAGGATGTGCCGTATGAAGGCATCATTGAAACATGGTTTGCACAATATCAAGAATCCAACAATGTCATCATCCATGACATTGAAGAATGCAAAAAAACAAGCGAAGCCATCTATGAACGGCTGAAACCTCAGGGTGTCAATACCCTTGTGACAGGGCCAATCAAAATCAACGGCAAGATGGTCGGATTCTACGGTGTGGACAATCCTCCCGAAGAGAAACTGCATGAGATCTCGAATCAGATAAATATGATCGAGTTTATGATCTCTTTTATGATAAGACTGCGCAATAATGCAGATGTACTGGAGCACAGTGCATTATATGACCAGCTCACAGATTGTAAAAACAGAAAAGCACTGGATTGGGCGTACACAGAAAAGCTGGAGAAGTACTTTCCCCTGGCGGTTGTCATGTGCGACCTAAATGGCCTAAAGGAAATAAATGACCAAAAGGGACATGATGCCGGTGATAAATTCATTGTGCAGGCCGCACAGACGCTGAAATCTGTGTTCGGAAAGCGTCATGTGTATCGGCTTGGCGGAGATGAGTTTACCGCGGTTCTGCCGAACATTACACATCTGGAGTTTCAGAAACTACTGGAATCTGCAAAAAGCCAACTGGGAGCTGCCGCATCACTCGGTTCGGCGATAAACGACACAATGGACACGGATTTTGAGTCGCTTCTGAAAGTTGCGGATGCGGAAATGTATGAAAACAAGAAGCAATACTACATCGTGTCAGGAAAAGAACGGAGAAAGCACAGCTTGTGAGAGGGAAAGACCGTGAACCTGATACTCCTTCAAAAAGGAGTGGTCTCATAATGGGGAAGAACATACGAATATGATTAATGACAGCAGATTTGATGCTGCTATTATGTTTATCATAATGCTACTTAGCATGAGTGTTTCCATCATGGCATGTGTGAATGTGATTCAGCAGGTAACTAAGGAAAACTCTGAAATACAGAGCAGAACAATTGCGCAGATGGTTTCAGCAAAGATTGAGAATGAATTTATTAAGCCAATTACTGTTTCTCAGACGATTAGCAGTGATATTGATATAAGAACCTACATAGAGGGGAAAACAGAGAAGAGGCGGAGAGTGTCAAAGACGATATAACTAATCGTCTGGTATCCATTGGTAATGAATTTGATTATAAAATGATATATGTTGTTTCGGATAAAACAAGAGCATATTATACATATTATGGAATAAGTAGGTATCTTGATGTTGAAAATGACAGCCATGATATATGGTATAAGGATTACTTGGATTCAGGGAAAAGATATATAGTTAATGTTGATACTGATGAAGATAATAACGGGAGTCTTTCGGTGTTTATTAATTACGGTATTTTTGACACGAATGGAGACATTTTGGGAGTATGTGGTGTCGGAGTTGATATGAATGACCTTGTAGACATACTTGCCAGGTTCGAGGAAGAATACAATATCAAAGTATATTTAGTTAATCATGATGGACTTATACAGGTTGATACGGATGTAAGTTCTATAGAAACAGGCTACTTGGATAATTCATATTTTGGCAATATATCAGATGATGATTTTTATTATCAGTTATCGGAGAATGGCTGTTATATGACCAAGTATCTCGAAGGATCTGATGGGTATCTAGTAATAAGAGATAATAATCCTGTTAAATTGGATGTAAATAAAATTATACTTCCAATTGTTTTAATCTTTATTGCAGGCATATTAATAATGGCAACTTCATTTGTTATTATTAGTATGAGAGAGAAGAAGGCAAAGGATGCATACAACAGAAGATATGAAGCATCTATAAAGGACGAGCTTACAGGCTTATATAATAGACGAGGGTTTGAAGTTGACTGTGAAATAATCAAGAAAAATAATAACTTAATAGAATACGTTCTTATTATGATGGATTTGAACGGTTTAAAAGCAGTTAATGATAATATTGGTCATGAAGCAGGGGATGAGTTAATTATTGGCGCTTCGAAGTGTATGGATAATGCATTCTCAGGTCTTGGAAGGACGTATCGTGTAGGTGGCGATGAGTTTGTTGCATTACTGAGAGGAACGAGAGAAGAAGCACAGGATGCAGTTAAGACATTTGATTATTTAACTGAAAACTTCCAGGGAAATCTTATTTCTGAACTTAGTGTGTCTAAGGGAGTAGTTGTTTGTTCAGAACATATAGAACTTAATTTTGAAGAAATTAAGGCAATGGCTGATAAGTTGATGTATGCAGATAAGGATGAATATTATAGACGAACAGGAAAAGATAGAAGACGAGTTTGATTTAATAAAGTGATGCTAAGAAAACGTACGGTGATAATTGGCAGAATAATGCGGGTGAGGCAGATCATATTGATCCGTTAGCTAATTTTGTTAAATGTCATAAGCGTAATCCATTTATATCAAAAGAAGATTTAAAAGATATAGGAAATAGAGATGATAATATTCAGATATTTTCAATTATATGCGTTATTGTGTTAAAAATATATCGGTCTATATTGCAAAATATACAATAAATTGTACAATACTACTAAAAATATTCGAAATTATTATACAAAAATAGCAATTGTACCCAATAAAATAATGTGATACAATCAAGGAAACTAAAACAGAAAAAATAGTTTCCTTGATTTTTTGTTTTATAAGCGTCACTGATACACAACATTAAAAGGAGCATTATGAATAATAAAGAGAAGATTTTACAGGCAACGATACAGGCATTTAATCAAAAAGGCCTTAAATTTACAATGGACGATATTGCATCTATTCTTGCAATGAGTAAGAAGACAATATATACAATTTTTAAAGATAAGAATACTCTGTTTATGGAGATGGTAGATTATCTGTTTGACACGATTAAAGAGAGCGAATCAGAGATAATTGAAGATAATACATTATCAACAATTGAGAAGATAAGACGTATTCTTGGAGTTATGCCTGAGAGTTATAAAGATATTGATTTAAGACAATTATATATGTTAAAGGACAAATTCCCGGAGATATACAGACACGTTGAAGAACGTCTGGAGAATGGATGGGAGACAACGATTAAGCTTTTGGAACAGGGGATTGAGGAAGAAGTGATAAGACCGGTTAATGTATTGATGTTTAAGATGATGATGGAGGCATCAATAGAACAATTTTTCCAAAGAGACATTCTTATAAGGGCAGGAATGACATATACACAGGGACTTGATGAGATTGTGGGAATATTATTAGATGGCGTGGCAGTTAAGGAAAGTCATTGAAAATAAAAAGGAGGAATATATAATGCAGGACAAATCAAAGGTTATATTTAACAATGAAATTGATAGAAAGGCATATAGAAAAGCTATTAATTCAAAAAAAAAATACGCAAGAAAATATGGTGATGACAGCAATGCCGACTATAAGGTGACAATAAAGAAGAACAAATACATAGGTGATATGCTTGGCGTGTATGATGTGAGGGTTGCAGATAAGCCTGCAAGCGTATCTAACGGTAATAAAGAAGAATTTGATACTGATAAAGGTATTATAGTTGGCAATATAAGAATGGGTTTTGGACATTACAGAATATCAATGGCGATTGCTTCAGCAGCTAATGCACTTGGATATGTTCCTTACTGGATGGATCTTAATTCTTACGATAATACAACCTGTACTAAAGTTATAAGGGCGCAGAACGACCTGTATTCGCTTGGTTCAAGGTTATCACAAAAGAGCAGGCTGTTTAACAGACTGGTGTGGGAACCAATGAATTACGAGGGTTTCAGGAAGCTTTCCTATAACGCTTCAGACCAGAAGAATGCAGAGCTTATGGCACCTGTATATAAGAATGTTCCTAAGAATATTCCGGTTATTGCAACTCATGTATGGCCGGCACAGGCGGCAGTACACGCAGGTATGAAAAATGTTGTTAATGCAATACCGGATAACTGGCCAATGGCATTGCATTTGTCAGAAGGAAGTATTCATACAGTCCAGACACATTATGCTTATCAGGGTTACAGGATACTTAATGGAATGTCCGGCATTAAGGTGTTAAATGAAATGCCAGCAGATAGTCTTGTATACACAGGACATTATATCGACCACGAGCTTGTAACTAATATTGAGGCTGACTGCAATGCAAGAATAGCAAGAAAACAGAACGGAAAGCCTATGAGATTTCTGCTTACAATTGGTGGTGCAGGTGCACAGAAAGAGATATTTGCCCATATAATTAAATACCTTATTCCTTATATTAAGAAGAATAAGGCAGTGTTATACGTTAATGTTGGTGATTATAAAAATGTATGGGACGAACTTATAAGAGATATCCCACAGATGAGAGAACTGGCAACTGAGCATTTTGACAACTGGAAAGATACGAAGGCATTTGCCACGAAGGCATTATCAGCCAGCCAGATAAACAATTCTGATGTAGTGACAGATAACAATGGAGATGATAATTCTAAGAATATTACAGCAGATAATTCAAGTGAAGACACATCTGATAATATAACAGGTATCCACGGCTTTTATCATAAGAATATATTTGAGGCAGTGTATTGTACTAACCTTTTGATGAGAAGTGCAGATGTGCTTGTTACCAAACCAAGTGAATTAGCATTCTATCCAGTGCCAAAGTTATTTATAAAGCGAGTTGGCGGACACGAACAGTGGGGTGCAGTCCATTCAGCAGAGATAGGTGACGGAACACTTGAGTGCAGGGATATACCTCATACTTTACAGATGATAAAGCTGTTTATGGAAGATGATACATACATTATAGATATGTGTGAGAACATAAAGAAGAATAAGCAGATGGGTATATATAATGGTGCATATGAGGCTGTCAAATTAGCAGTGAATATGAAGAAATCAGACATTTAATACGGCGTGCAGTAATCAGACACTTAAAAAATATGAAGAAATCAGACATATAGAAAGAAAAGAGGTAGCGTATGGGGCTTAATAAGAAAGAAATGGCATCTTATGGCATAGGTGCAGTTGGCAAAGATATGGTTTATATGTTTTGTGCAAGTTATATTCTGTATTATTATCAGGATATACTTGGGGTTAGTGCGATAGCAATGGGGATTATACTTCTTGCGGCACGAGTATTTGACGCATTTAACGACCCTATAATGGGTGTAGTTGTTGCAAAGACAAGAACCAGATGGGGAAAGTTCAGACCATGGCTGTTTATTGGAACATTGCTTAATGCTGTTGTATTGTTTCTGATGTTTTCTGCACCACCAACACTTGATGGCGGCGGACTTGTTGCTTATGCCGCAGTAACTTACGTTTTGTGGGGTGTTACTTATACAATGATGGATATTCCTTATTGGTCAATGATACCTGCATTTACAGAGGGCGGCAAGGAAAGAGAGAATATGTCAACAATGGCACGTTCCTGTGCAGGCGTAGGTTCAGCACTTGTTACAATTATTACAATGCAGTGTGTATATATGCTTGGAAAGGGCAATGAATATGCAGGTTTTAAATGGTTTGCACTTATAATATCAATACTGTTCTTTGCTGCAATACTTATTACCTGCCTTAATATTAGGGAAAAATCAACAGTTGATGTTGAAACAGTATCAGTAAAGCAGATGTTCAAGGCACTTTTCCAGAATGATCAGGCTGTTACAGTAGTTATAACAATTGTTCTTATTAATACATCTGTGTACATAACTTCTAATCTTGTCATATATTTCTTTAAATATGATTTTGGCGGTGCAGACTGGTACAACGGCTATACACTATTTAATACATTTGGTGGTGCAATACAGATATTATCAATGATGGTATTGTTTCCGCTTCTTAGAAAGTTTTTGAACACAATAAAGATATTTTATGTAAGCTTTGTTATGGCTATTGCTGGTTATATAGTTTTATTTATTCTTATATTCACATCAATGTCGAGTGTGTTTATTTTATTTATTCCAGCATTTTTCATATTTGCAGCAAATGGAATGTTATTAGTCTTAACGACTATATTTCTGGCGAATACGGTTGACTATGGCGAATTTAAGAATAAGCGAAGAGATGAGAGCGTTATATTTTCAATGCAGACATTTGTTGTAAAGCTTGCTTCAGGTATAGCCGCATTAGTTGTGTCAATATGCCTTTCAGTATGCAGGTTAAGCAGTAATACAGATGTGGTGACAGATGCTGTGGCTGGTGGTTCGGTAGTAGGACTTAGAATGACAATGACAGTAATTCCGGTAATAGGTCTGCTTATTGCAGTATTTTACTTCCACAGAAAGTACATTTTAACAGAGCAGAAAATGGAAGAGATATCGGAAAGAATTAAGGAGAGCCATTAATGATAACGATTAATAATAATATGTATGTGCTTGATACTGACAATACATCTTATGCGTTTGCCGTGCTTGGAAGCGGGCAGTTGGAGCATTTGTATTATGGAAGAAAGTTACACGCCAATGAGGCTGTGATGACAGAGAAGCATACATTTATTCCGGGTAATACTAATGTATACAATAAAGATTATTCGTCTTATTCGCTGGAAGATGTGTGCCTTGAAATGTCATCATTGGGAAAAGGCGATATAAGAGAGCCTTTTATCGAAGTCACATATCCTAATGGAAGCAGTACAACGGATATGGTGTTTGACAGGGCAGAGATTATACAGGGCAAGGAAGAATACGATACGCTTCCGGGGTCTTATGATGATAATGGAGAGGTTGAACAGCTCGTCATCTATCTTAAGGACAGGAATTATAATCTCACATTGGAGCTTCATTATTATGTATATGAAAAATGTGACATTATAACAAGAAGTGCCAAGCTTGTTAATTCAGGAAATGAGAGCGTAAGGCTTGAAAGATTAATGAGTATGCAGCTTGATTTAAACGAGAGTGATTATGAATTGTCTTTTTTTAATGGTGCGTGGGCAAGGGAGATGAATAGAAGCAGAATACCCATTCGTGCCGGTAAGTATGTAAATGAGTCGGTCACAGGAACATCATCAAACAGAGCTAATCCTTTTTTTATGATAGGAAGAAGTTCAACGACAGAAGATTATGGTGAATGTTATGGATTTAATCTTATATACAGCGGCAATCATTATGAAGCGGCACAGGTTAATTCATATGGTAAATTAAGGCTTGTATCGGGAATTAATCCAGCTACATTTTCTTATATTATTAAAGCAGGAAAATGTTTTGAAGCTCCAGAGGCGGTGCTCACTTATTCATATAAGGGCTATAACAAGATGAGCCATAATATGCACGAGTTTGTAAGAAAGCACATTGTGCGTGGAAGCTGGCGCGACAAGGAAAGACCAGTCCTTATTAATAGCTGGGAAGCGGCATATTTTAATATTAATGAAAGAAAGCTTGTGAAGCTTGCAAAGGCGGCTAAGGATACAGGTGTTGAACTGTTCGTTATGGATGATGGCTGGTTTGGCGAGAGAAATGACGACACAAGTTCATTAGGCGACTGGACACCGAATAGCAGAAAGCTTCCAAATGGAATAGCTGGCATCGCTGATAAGATAAAAGAATCCGGGCTTAAATTTGGAATATGGGTTGAGCCTGAGATGGTGAGTGTGAACAGCAGATTATATGAGGCACACCCTGAATGGGTAATTGAAATACCAGATGTAGAACATTCAGAGGGACGGAATCAGAGAATTCTTGATTTGACCTATGAAGCTGTTCAGGACTATATAATTGAGAAGATGAGTGAGGTGTTCTCATCAGCAGATATATCTTATGTAAAATGGGATATGAACAGAATATTCAGTGATTATTATTCTAAAAATCTGCCACCTGACAGGCAGAAGGAAGTATCGCATAGATATGTGTGCGGCTTGTACAGATGTATGAAAGAGCTTACTAATAGATTTCCTGACATATTATTTGAGGGATGTGCGGCAGGCGGCAACAGATTTGATCTGGGAATGTTATGCTATTTTCCGCAGATATGGGCAAGTGATAATACAGATGCGCTTTGCAGGGCACAGATTCATTATAATTACAGCTATGGTTATCCGTTATCGTGTATTTCAGCCCACGTATCGGCAAGCCCTAATCATCAGACATTAAGAAATATGCCGTTAGAGAGCAGATTTGCAGTTGCTGCATTTGGTCTTCTTGGCTATGAATGTAATATGTGTGATATGAATAAAGAGGAATTAAATGCTGTGAAATGTCAGATTGAACTGTACAAGAAGTTAAGAAATGTATTCTTTACTGGTACATTTTACAGGACAGAAAGCTTTGAAGAAGAAAATGCAGGTAATGCAAGTGTGTTAAATAATGGTAAAGGCAATATGGCAGAATGGACAGTAGTATCAACGGATAAGAAGAAAGCCGTCGGATTAATTATGCAAAAACACGTTATACCTAACACACAGTATGCCTGTTACAGGGCTAAAGGTCTTGATGAAGCTAAGAAATACCATTTTTACAACAGAAAGCTTCAATATGATATTAAAGAATTCGGTGAGCTTATTAATATGGTATCGCCAATACATATCAAGCAGGGTTCTATGTTACAGGATATACTATCGAAGCTTAAGAAAATGGATGGTGAAACAGAAGATTACATAGCTTATGGAGATACACTTATGTATTCGGGTGTCAGGTTAAAGCAGGCATTCAGTGCAACAGGCTACAATGAGAATGTCCGATTTTTTCAAGATTTTGCAGCGAGATTATACTTTATGGAAGAGGTAGAAGATGATAAGCAGTGACATAATTAGTTCGGGCGGTATTGATAATATATTAAAGGATCTATATATTGATGAAAGCCAGCTTGAATACCAGAGGAAAAGATATATTAATGCTCTGAACCGCTTCACACAGTTATATGGTGAAGGAGATGTGCTTATATTCAGTGCACCGGGAAGAAGTGAGATTGGCGGTAACCACACAGACCACCAGAATGGAAAAGTTCTTGCAGCTTCTGTTAATCTGGATATTATCGCAGTGGTAAGACCAGTGAATTCCAAGGAGAGTGTGTCAGAGGAAGGCAGTTTATCTGGGCATAGTGGTGTTAATGCCGGAATTATAAGAATTGTGTCGGACGATTATCCAATGCTAGAAGTGTCATTATCAGATACGGATATTAATAAGGATGAATATTCAACCACTAAGGCACTTGTTAAAGGTGTGATTGCCGGCTTTAAGAAAAAAGGTTTCAAGACAGGAGCATTTGATGCGTTTATAACAAGTGATGTGCCTATGGGAGCAGGACTTTCATCATCTGCGGCATTTGAAACACTTATAGGAACAATACAGTCACATATATATAATGCTGGAAAAATATCAGCAGAAGATATTGCAGTTATCGGACAGATGGCAGAGAATGAGTATTTTGGCAAGCCTTGTGGACTTATGGATCAGATGGCATGTTCGGTTGGCAATATGGTCTATATTGATTTTAATAATAAGGAAAATCCAGTTGTTAATAAGCTTGATGTGGATATTAAAAAATTCGGATACAGCCTGTGCATAACTGACACTAAAGGTTCACATAAGGATTTGACAGATGATTATGCAGATATCCGCCGTGAGATGAATGCAGTTGCAAGTTACTTCGGACAGGAGGTTCTTCGTGGCATTACATTAAAGGATATACTTGATAATTTTAAAGAGCTACAGGAGAAGTTCGGTGACAGGAGCATACTAAGAGCAGTTCATTTTATAGAGGAAAATGAGAGAGTAGAAAATGAAGTAAATGCTCTTATATCTGGAAATATTGATGAATTCTTAAGGCTGGTATCAAAGTCTGGTGATTCATCTTACAAATATCTTCAAAATATATATTCAACCAAAGATACTGCCAATCAGGGCGTTTCACTTGGACTTATGATGAGTGAAATATTCTTAGGTGATAATGGTGCATGCAGAGTTCACGGAGGTGGCTTCGCAGGTACAATACTTGCAATTGTCAAGGATACTGCTATAGATGAATACAGAAGAAATATGGATAAAATATTTGGTGATGGTGCAAGTATGATATTACAAATCAGACATTGCGGAGGTGTCAGAATAATATGAGAAATTTAGAAGATATGAAGAAATCAGACAATATAATGAGTAGTGATGCCAAGGAAGGTACGGAAAATATTCCAGATATAGACAAGGTTATATCAGAGCTTGTCAATTATGCTTTAGAGAATGAACTGATAGAAGCTGATGATAAGATATTTATAGTAAACAGGTTGCTGGATATTTTTGAAAAAAACGGACTTGCAGAAGATAGTGAGATAATTAAGAATTCAGGTGTGCAGGAGCTGAATAACACAAGACCAATAGCAGATATCCTGTCGGACTGCCTTAAAATAGCAGTTGATAATGGACTTATAGAAGATACGCAGCTTAACAGGGATTTGTTTGATACAAAGGTAATGGGTGCTGTCACACCAATGCCTTCAGTTGTAAGAAAGCATTTTAAGGAGCTTTATAATAATAATCCAAAGCTTGCGACAGACTATTTCTATGAACTTAATAAAGCCTGCAATTATATAAGGTGTGACAGGATTGAGAAAGACCAGAAATGGAAGTACAATTCAGAATATGGAATTATAGATATAACGATTAATCTGTCAAAGCCAGAGAAAGACCCTAAGGATATAATAAAACAAGGAAAGTTTGCAGCAAGCGGATATCCTAAATGCCTTTTGTGTAAGGAAAATGAGGGATATGCGGGAAATCTATCACATCCTGCAAGGCAGAATCTAAGAGTTATACCGCTTGAATTAAGTGGTGAGAAATACTATATGCAATATTCACCCTATGTATATTATAACGAGCATTGCATAGTGTTTAATGATAAGCATATTCCTATGAAGATTAATAAAAGCACATTTAAAAAGCTTATTGAATTCACAGATATGTTTCCGCATTATACATTAGGTTCTAATGCGGATTTACCAATTGTAGGAGGTTCTATATTAAGTCACGACCATTTTCAGGGCGGTGCTTATGAATTTCCTATGGCAAGAGCAGAATATGTGTATACATTCAAGCTGGATAGATTCAGTGATGTTAATGCAGGAATTCTTAACTGGCCTATGTCAGTAATAAGGCTTAGCAGTAATAATAAAGACAGCCTTGTTAATGCCTGTGATTATATATTAGATAAATGGAAGAATTACACTGATGAAAAAGCATTTATATATTGCAATACAGATGGTGAACAGCATAATACGATAACTCCGATATGCAGGCAGAAAGGTGATAATTATGAGATGGATCTGGTATTAAGAAACAATATTACTACAAATGAGTGTCCATGGGGAGTGTATCATCCATCAGCAAATCTTCATCATATAAAGAAAGAGAATATTGGTCTTATTGAGGTTATGGGAATGGCTATACTTCCAGCAAGACTTGATAAGGAAATGGGCATTTTAAAAAACGCTCTGTTAAATAATGAAGATGTCCGCTTAATCAGCGAAATTGAAAAGCACGCACAATGGGTTGATAGCTGGAAAGACAATTATAATATAACTAAAGATAATATTGATGAGATAATCAGATTGGAAATTGGCAAGGTATTTGTGCAGGTGCTTGAATGTGCCGGTGTATACAAGACAGACGATAATGGAAGAGAGGCATTTGTAAGATTTATAAAATATTGTCAATAATATTTACTTTCTTTGATTGATTAATGTAATGGGTAGATTTTAAAAATTCTGAATCAGAATTCATAGATAGTAAATTTATATTTTAATGATTTTATAAAAGTGGTGGTCAATAATAACCCGACCACCACAGATAATCAAAATTAACATAAGTTACCAGACAAATTCTAAAATGTTATGAATTATTCTTGATAGCATTAACAGCTTCTTCTTTAGAAAGTTTATAGTTTTTCATAAGCTTATAAATTGTATCTTCATCGGAAAGATTAACTTCTTTACATAATTTAATAAAAACTTTAATGCCATTGGAGCGTTCCTTGATTTTGCCCTCTGCAAGTCCTAACTGTCGTCCTTCTTCTTTGACTACTTCAAGATGACCTTCCTCATCATACTCATAAATACTCACAGTAATCACTTCCTCTCTGTGATTTCTAAAAAATTCCGACAATACATTCTCAGCGATACATTCATCTACAGCCTCTGTAACAGCAGTGCGGATATCAATTTTTCAATATCAGTCTTTATACGCACCTTATTAACAAATGTCATATAGTCCTTAAGTGTCTCACATTTAGAAAGAAATTCAGAGCTATATGTATACATATTTGTCCTGTTGAAATTATTATTATCCTTTGAATTCCTGCCAGAACCATTACTATACTTTGAATTAATAGTACGAGCCTTATTACCAGCATAATTATCAGTATTGATATTGATAACTCTTACAGTAAGTTCAAGCTCAGGATTGTCGACATTTTTCTCATACATATCTGATAGTCGGAGAGTGCTTTCCGCCTCAAGTGGCTGTTGTCCTGAATTAATATCATCAATAGTATGCTGACTTGTATTCGTTGTTGATGACTTTATGTCAGTTCCTGCATTTATAGTGCTGTCTGCTGAATGTCCAGCCTGCCTTGTATTGTCTGTAATATTAGTATTTTCCATAAGTTCTCCAATCTGTGGTAATGATGCCTGACAGCATAGCAGTTATATAAAATAATGACATAGCATTTAAACAGATGTTTGTTGTGATACTGTCATATACATTATCTGACAATATTGGAGAAATAAAAAATATATATCTTTATTACATTCTATCATTGGGAAAATGTTATGACAAGAAGAAAAATGCTGTTAATCCACCGTAATTATATTTCGTGCAAATATTTTATGGGCTTTTATTATACCTGAAATATATATTAATTTACATCAATTTTATCAATTTATACTACAATATTTACAGTCCTGTAATAAACTTCAATGACATAAAGAACAGATATAAAAATGTTCTATAACATATTTTAATTGAAAAATGGGAGGAAAATATGCCATCAACATATGCACATTATAGAATGGGGCAGCAGGTACGTTCTATGCTTGACGGTAATGAGAAAAAGATAGTTGAGAAATATCCTCAATTATATCTTATTGGATTACATGGACCAGATATTTTGTTTTATTATAAGCCATTAAAGTCTAATTCAATTAACAGTATTGGATATGAATTGCACAAACATTCAGGTAAGGAATTTTTTGAAAGAGCAAGAAAAGTAATATCAGAAAAGAAAGACAGAGAGCCATATCTGGCTTACACATACGGTGTTCTTAATCATTTTGCACTTGATGTAAGCAGTCATGGTTATATTGAACAAAAAATAAATGAAAGCGGAATATCGCATGCAGAGATAGAAGTGGAATTTGACAGAGAACTTATGATTATGGATAAGAAAAATCCAATTACACAGTCATTAGTAAGACACATTATTCCATCAGAAGAAAATGCAAAAGTAATCAGTGAATTTTATCCTGGTACAACTATGCAGGAAGTAAAAAAGGCACTTGAAGGAATGATTTCCTATAACAATCTGCTGGTTGCTCCATCGCATCTAAAACGCTGGTTTATATATCTTTTACTTAAGTTATCTGGTAATTATAAGGAAATGCACGGACTGATTGTGAATTATCATAAGAACAAAGAGTGTAATGACAGCACAGTAAAATTATTATCGTTATACAGGCACGCTAAGAATACAGCATATCAGTCAATTATTAAATTTGACGGATTTTTAAATAATAATGATGAACTAGATACTGCATTTAATTATAGCTTTGGTTCAGTGCTTATAGAAGGCTGTGAAGATAATAAGAAGCAATTCATATCAGATAATAATCAGAATATGGAAAGCTTCATAAAGAAAGAGGTGCAGTATGAGGGGTAAAAGCAATAACAGATTTAAGCTTACAGCTAAAGAAAAAGGCTGGATATTATATGATGTTGGTAATTCGGCATTTATTCTTATGGTGTCTACGATATTACCTATATATTTTAATTATCTTGCAGAAAATGCAGGAATATCATCAGTAGATTATCTTGCATACTGGGGATATGCGGCTTCTATTGTGACACTGATTGTAGCAGTGTTAGGGCCTGTGCTAGGAACACTCGCAGATACGAAAGGCTTTAAAAAGCCTATATTCTCAGGCTGTGTAATAGCTGGCTGTCTTGCGTGTGTGGCAATGGGCATTACAGGTTCGTGGATATCATTTCTTGTTGTATTCGTAATTGTGAAGGTATGTTTTTCTGCAAGTCTTGTATTTTATGACTCTATGTTATCAGATGTCGCGACAGACGAGAGAATGGATATTGTATCGTCAAATGGATACGCTTACGGATATGCAGGAAGCTGTATTCCATTTATTATAAGCCTTATCTTTGTATTAGGATACAATAAAATAGGAATTTCTCTGAGTGCGGCAATGCTCATATCATTTGTAATAGTAGCTTTATGGTGGTTCTTAATGACAGTTCCGCTTATTAAGAATTATAAGCAGATTAATTATGTTGAAAGAAAGCCACACGCAGTAAAGGAAAGCTTTGTAAGAATTAAGGATACACTCTGTGGAGTTGTAAAGCAGAAGAAAATATTCTTGTTCCTTGTAGCATTTTTCTTCTATATTGATGGCGTGTATACAATAATAGATATGGCAACAGCTTATGGTTCAGCACTTGGACTCAATTCAACTGGTCTGCTTCTGGCTCTGCTTGTTACACAGCTTGTAGCATTTCCATTTGCTATTATATTTGGAAGGCTTACCTCAAAATACAGCACAGGACGTCTTATAACTGCCTGCATAATAGCGTACATAGGAATTACAGTATTTGCAGTATTTATGAAAAGCCAGTGGCAGTTCTGGGTATTAGCTATATTTGTTGGTATGTTTCAGGGCGGCATACAGGCGTTGTCACGTTCTTATTTTGCAAAGATAATACCGGCTGAAAGGTCAGGAGAATATTTCGGACTTATGGATATATGCGGAAAAGGAGCTTCTTTTTTGGGAACATTGGTTGTAGGTGCGGCTTCTCAGATATTTGGAAGCATTAATATCGGTGTGTCTATGATAGTGTTATTGTTTGCGGCAGGGCTTGTGTTATTTATAATGACAGATAAGCTTGACAGCAAAGAGGCAGATTTGGATATAGAAAATGGTATGATTGCCAATAACAGCTTTGCAGAAGGTAAGGCAGTTAATAATTAACAGTTCAATATATCAAATAATGTATTACTGTTTACAGTGAGTATGTTAAAAGTTATACTGTGGTTATAAGGTTAAATATTTAATCTGACAACGCAGAATACTATTAATAATATGAACTGTAAACAGTTTTTTTAAATTAACAACAGATACATTGATTAAATAAAGAGGGAGGAAAGTTATGCAGAGCAGAAAAGAAGCACTGGACTATGGCTTGGCATTTCCTGATACATATGTAGAAACACCTTTTCGCGATACTAACTGGCAGTTAGTGAGGGTTAAATGCAGCAAGAAGGCTTTTTTATGGATATATGAGAAAGACGGATACGTTAATCTGAATGTGAAGGCAGATAAAGAATGGAGAGATTACTGGAGAAGTGCTTTCAAATCGGTAATTCCCGGATGGCACCAGAACAAGGAGAACTGGAACACAATAATTCTCGATGGTTCAGTGCCAGATGATGCTATTAAGACAATGATTAAGGAAAGCTACGAGCTTGTTACTGATAATCCAACAAAAAGGATATATGAAGCGGTAAAGAAAATACCTAAGGGCTGTGTTGCGACCTATGGACAGATAGCGGAGCTTGCTGGTAATAAAGGAATGGCAAGAGCAGTAGGTAATGCACTTCATAGAAATCCTGACCCAGATAATATACCATGTTACAGGGTTGTTAATTCCAAGGGAGAACTGTCGGGTGCATTTGCATTTGGCGGTGCAGGACAACAGGAACAGCTGCTTAAGGCAGATGGGATTGAAGTAGTTAATGGGAAAGTTGACCTTAAAGTGTATAGTATGAAATTCTAAACAATATGTCAGATTATATGCAGAAGCACAGAAGTAATTATACATTATTGATATAAAAAATAGTGTATAACTCACAATAATGCACACAATCTAGGTAATATACTATTAACATATGATAAAAGTATGTTATACTGATAAGGCAGTACAATATATGTTTGTTACTGTGGAAAGATTAAATATCCGGTAATTGGAAGAAAGAGCAGATTATGAAAGAATTAAGCGAGAGAACGAAAGATTTTACAGATTCTGTTATAAGAAGAATGACAAGAATAGCCAATAAATATGGTGCAGTGAATTTATCACAGGGCTTTCCAGATTTTAACCCACCTAAGCAGATAACAGACAGACTGTCAGAGGTTGCAAGTGAAGGACCTCATCAGTATGCTTTGACTTGGGGAGCTAAGAATTTCAGAGATGCAATAGCTGCCAAATATGAACATTTTTCAGGAATTAAGGTTGACCCTGAATAAGAGATTGTAGTTACATGTGGAAGTACAGAGGCTATGATGGCGACAATGTTAAGCATTACCAATCCTAAGGATAAGGTAGTAATCTTCTCACCATTTTACGAGAATTATGGTGCAGATACTATTCTTTCAGGAGCAGAACCGATATATGTTCCACTTGTTCCACCAGATTTTACATTTAGCATTGAGCAGTTAGAAAATGCTTTTAAACAGGGAGCGAAAGCACTTATCCTGTGCAATCCGTCAAATCCTTGTGGAAAGGTATTTACATTCGAGGAATTAACTGCAATAGCAGATGTCGTAAAGAAATATGATGCCTATGTTGTGACAGATGAAGTGTATGAGCATATTGTGTACGCACCTAACAAACATATATATATGCAGGCACTTGACGGAATGAGAGAAAGAACTATCGTATGTAATTCATTGTCAAAGACATATTCTATTACAGGCTGGAGACTTGGATATGTAATTGCTAATCCTGAAATAATCGACAGGGTTAAGAAGGTACACGATTTTCTTACAGTAGGTGCGGCCGCACCACTTATGGAAGCCGCAACAGTTGGATTGAAATTCGATGACAAGTATTATGATGAACTTGCGGCACATTATGCACATATGAAAGAGGTATTTGTCGGCGGTTTAGAAAAGCTTGGTTTAAAATATACAGACCCACAGGGTGCTTATTATGTGCTTGTTGATGTGAGTGAATTTGGAGTAAAAGATGATGTGAAGTTCTGTGAATGGCTGGCACAGTATGTAGGGGTTGCGGCAGTACCGGGTTCAAGCTTCTTTAGGGAAGATGTAAATAATCTTATAAGATTTCATTTTGCCAAGCAGGACGATACACTTAATGAAGCGATTAATCGTCTTGCTGGCTTAAGAAAGGCTGTAGCTGAAGCTGGAGATGTTGAGTGGAGATAATCAATCGTGAGGGATATCGTGAAAACGTCCATCTAGTTCTTCGGTTTTAACTACATTTATAAAGGCGTGAGGATCAGCACTTCGTATAAGCGGTATAAGCTGTCTTGTTGCCTCTGAATGAATTACAGAGTAAAGAAGTGTCTTTTCCCTGCCTTCATAACAGCCAACTCCCTTGAATAGAGTAGCATCGTGATGAGTAGTTTCTTTAATAATCTGGTATATTTCATCAGACTTGTCTGAGATAATAAAAAGAGTTTCCTTCTTGTAACGCTTATATAACCACTGGATAACCTGAGTACTACAGAACTGGTATATGATTGAGTAAAGAGCGATTGACCAGCCAAACATAGCACCGGCAATAGCAAGCATTACAACATTTCCAAGCAGAATATAGTTCCAGGCATCTATTCCTTTTTCGTGTGATAAGAATATGCTTATAAAATCTGTACCACCGGTTGTTGCACCAGCGTTAAGGCATAAGCTTATTGCAAATCCATTGATAATTCCACCAAACACGCTTATCAAAAGCACGTCATTAGTGAATACATAAGGTGGAAGAATATCCACAAATATACTTGATAAAAATATAACTATAATTGAGTAAATGGTAAATTTCTTTCCGATGTATTTGAATGCAATATAAGTAGGAAAAAGATTAAGTGCAATATTAAATATACTGAAAGGTATAGTTATATGTAAGAACTTAATGATTATTTCCTGTAAAAGCAGGGAAAGTCCTGAAAATCCTCCAGGGAAAAGTCCTGCGGTCTTAGCAAAACAGCGCAAATTCCACGCATATAATATTGATGCAAATGTAATAATAAAAAGCCTGAACACCTGATAGAACTTAGGGTGTTTAGCTTCGAATGACTGAAACATAGAACCTCCTTATAAATAATTAGTATTATGAAAAACAGGCTATATAATAGCACATTATAATTAAAGCTTCCATAGTAATTATTAATCTTTTAGCGCATTTTATTGAATTATATAAATAATAGAGGTATCATAATTATATTAATCAAAATAATTGTAATGGTTAAAATAATTTAATTGATTAATATAGTTAAAATAATTGTATTGATTAAAGTAATTATATTAATCAGATAGTAAGTAAAGATACAGACGAGGCAGGTAAAAGATATTGAAGATAAGAGATATTATAGACATGGAACAGGAAACATTATCAATGGAGGTATTCCCACCAAAGAAAGATACAGATTTTGAGATGGTTAAGGAGGCAGCTTTACAGATAGCCTCATTGAAACCTAGCTTTATGAGCGTTACATATGGAGCGGGAGGAAGCACTAAGGGCAATACAATTAAACTTGCAAGTGAAATCCAGAAGCAGTATCAGGTTCCAGCAATGGCACATCTTACTTGTGTATGTGCAACTAAAGAAAGCATTAATACAGCTTTAACAGAGATGAAGCAGGCTGGAATTGAAAATATTCTTGCACTCCGCGGAGATATTCCTAAAGATTATGACGGAGAAGTATTTACAGAATTTCAACACGCTTCACAGCTTGTAGAACTGATTAAAAAGACTGGTGATTTCTGTGTTGGTGGTGCGTGTTATCCAGAAGTACACCCAGATTCCAAGAATAAGTTTGATGATATTAATGGTCTTAAGGAAAAGGTTAAGGCAGGCTGTGAATTTCTTACAACACAGATGTTCTTTGATAATAACATTTTCTTTAACTTTATGTACAGGGTAAGGGAAGCTGGCATACATATTCCAATAATACCGGGAATTATGCCTATTACCAAGAGAGCACAGGTTAAGAATGCTGTTAAATTATCAGGCTGCAATGTGCCGGAAAGATTTAAGAATATTATTGATAAATATGGTGATACAGAAAATGCTATGAAACAGGCGGGGGTTATATATGCCTCAGACCAGATTATAGACCTGCTGGCTAATGGTGTTAAGAATATTCATATATATTCAATGAATAAGCCTGAGATTGCAAAAGGAATTCAGGATAATCTTAAAGGAATAATTCTGTAATATGAATTCACAAGTTGTTGAAAAAGTATCATTAGTCAGGGAAGATGAGAATATAAGTTATATTACGCCGACAAGAAATCCGTTGTCGTGTACAGTTGTAATTGTAGAAACCGGACATAATATATGGCTTTATGATACAGGAAGCCATTCTGATATACCGGCAATGATTAATTCTTATAATCAGGCCGAAAAAAATATTAATATAGTTCTGTCTCATTTTCACCCGGATCATATAAAAAATGTGTCTGATATACATTTTAAGAATATGTATCAGGGAAAGAATACATTAAGATATACAGGAGCAGGTGAGATTGTTACAGATGATATGTATATTGATGATGATATAAATCTTCATATATTTCCAATAGCTTCAAGCCACGCAAAGGGGTGTCTTGCGTTGGAGGTTAAAGACATATGTTATGTTGGTGATGCACTTTATCCGGCAACAGGTCCGCAATTCAGAAGATACAACGCAGGACTTCTGCTTGAACAGTTAAGGCAGATAGAAAGCTGTAATGCTAAGTATATTTCACTCAGTCATAGAACACATTTTAAATATTCCAAAAGAGCGGTTGTAAGATGGTTGAAAGCAATATATAAGCTTCGGGGAGCGAATGAGGCCTATATATATCTGTAAAAAATTGTCAGATAATATTTACAAATGGATAATATAATTGTACAATATTATACATAACGAGCATATATATGCAAAAGGATATGTGCAAATTGTATATATAGTAGAATATTCGTGAACAGAATGGAGGATTATTATGGGTCGTTTAGACGGTAAAGTTGCAGTTATTACAGGTGGTAACTCTGGTGTTGGAGCAGCTACAGCGAAGTTATTTGCAAAAGAGGGAGCTACAGTTGTTATCACAGCAAGAAGAGAGGCGGCATTAAAGGAAGTTGCTGATGAGATTACAGCGGCAGGTGGTGAAGTATATGCTGTATCAACAGATATATCAAAGCCTGAAGACCCAGAGGCACTTATGCAGAAGGTAATGGATAAGTATGGAAAGATAGATATACTTGTTAATAATGCAGGTATTCTTGAGCAGGGACTTAAGCCAATCGACAGATTTCTTGATGAAGATATGGATAGAATTATTGAAACTAATGAAAAAGGAACTATGCGTTGTATGAAAGCTGCTTCTAAGAGAATGAAGAGCGGTGCATCAATTGTAAATGTAGCTTCTGTAGCAGGTGAGAAGGGCTGTGGAGGAGCTGCATATGTAGCTTCTAAGGCGGCAGTTATAGGACTTACCAAGCATACAGCATTAAGATTTCAGAAAGACGGAATTCGTTGTAATGCCATATGTCCAGGCAATATAATTACACCTATGACTATGGGAACAGACCCAGCGGCACTTGACCCGGATATGATAGGTGCTATGATGAACCATAGTGATATTAAAGCACCATCTTGTACAGCAGAGGATGTTGCTAATGTTATTATATTCTTTGCAAGCGATGAAGCCAAAGCAATAACAGGCCAGATTATAGTAACAGATTATGGTGCAATGCTTTAATTATTAAGAACAGGATTTTTAAGCCTGATAAG
>OHPD01000648.1_pt1 | contig 20685 bp, 23 predicted proteins | sample 1577641 | NCBI WGS metagenome assembly OHPD01 (sample SAMEA3879532, study PRJEB24766) | human gut metagenome | biome: human-associated habitat; feature: feces | place: USA | collected 1985/1987
TCCATATAAGGACTGCTCGGGAGCCTCTGATATAGGTCTTTGTCCTGCCATTATACGTATCTCCTTTCATTATTAAAACGCTCATTCTGTGAGCGACTCATCTTTAACCGTGTTTCCGCAGAATGTTTTCTTCCAAGAAAAGGCTTTCGACCTTTTCTGGCTTCGGACATCTTCCTACGAGTTTCCTCAGAATGTTTCTTACCAACATGAGCAGCAAGTAACTTCTCCCTGATATATTCCGGCATCGGAACCCCTTTATTCCACGGAGTTTCCCCTTTGTGAATTTTCGACATTTTCTGCCTAAACTCTTCTGTCACTTCTTTACCAGTGCCGTCACCGCCTGGAGTTGAATTGTACCCGTTTTTATACGAGTCAAAGTGTTCAATACAGGCTTTCTCAAACAAAGGTAATCTTTCAATAGGAACATCGTCAAGCAAGCATTCCATGTGAAAATGTTCTTCGCCATATTTTCTAATCGCTGAATGAAATTGAAACTTATCTTTGTGATTCAACGACGCATATACGTGTTCATGAAATCTTCTCGAAAGTCTTCTTGAAGTTATTCCCACATATACTTTATCGTTTATGTCATTCCAGATAATATACAATTTCCCACCTCTTAGCATACCACGAATTTTATTTCATCATAAATTAACTTTATTCGCTTCACGGTCTCCGCAATCTCTTTCTGATATTGGATGATGCGTGCCCCATATCCTGCGTTGGTTGCTGATGATGTTGAACTAATTGATTGACTCAACCCGTCAACACCTATCGACTGGGCAGCGATACCCGCACCCAATATCAAGTCACCAGCAATTCCAAGTGGTCCGAACGTAGCCAATTTCCCCGTCAGATTGATTAAGTCCATAGGCATATGGTCGAGGTCAAAGCCTGTAATATACTGGAAGTCCCAATAATCCGGAATCATCCTGAAGTGCTGGCTTCCCAATTGGGTTGTCAGACCACTCAAGATAACCTCAGCATTGGCAGTAGCAACAGCCGAACCCGTGGGAACGATTGAAACTCTTCGCTTATATAGACCATAACTGTTCTGGTGAGTTGTCAGCCATTGTGTCGGATAGGAAATTTGCTCAAGATTGTTGAACCGTCCCGTCAACGATATCGGTTTGTTGACGGGATAGTTCGTGAACAGAATAGGGAAACTCTGCCAATAGTCGGCTCGGTAAAATGTCAACTTCTCTTGGTCAATGAACTGGCGCATCAGTTTCAGGTTGAAGAAGTTCTCAACCTCTCTTTGAGCAGCCTGTATATAGAACCGCATACTTTCACTGCTGAAAGAAGTCCCGTCGCCTCCCTGTATGGTTATCCCGTACAGGTACAAAGAAAAAATCTCCGTTGGATTAAATATCATCCCCGTGTTCTTTCTATACTTCATTGTCAAAACAAGTTGTCCCATCTCGCATTACTCTTTAGAAGCGTTTACCAAAAATTCGATGATTTCGGCTTTGGTTTTTTCAGCAACAGCGGTCATGTCAATACCACCCTCCTGACCGAAAGCAATCAGTTCATCTTTCTTCATTACACCCAATTCCTTGCGTAGAGCAGCCTCTTCCTCTTCAGGAGTAGGGGTTTCCTCGCCACCTGTTACTTCGGGGTCAGCGTCTCCCTGAGTTTCCTCGCCTGTACCCTCTGTTGGGTTCTCTACGATAGCTTCAGGTGCAGGGGGTGCAACTGTCTCGGCTGGGGGAACGGTTCCCGCAGCGAGTTGAATACGAGCCTCGTGTTCACGATTGTATTCGTTCTTCCAGTTTTCAACCTCTTGCTCGAGTTCCTCAATCTTCTTTTTGTTCGCTGTATTGATATTTGTCAGGCGAGCAATTTCTTTCTTGTACCACTCTTCACGGTCTTTGAAGTCTGACTTCATCTGAACCTCTTTCGGGGTTTCGAATACAGGCTGTTTGCCGTGTTCGTACAGGTCGGGGATTCCTAACTTGAGGACTTCCTTACCAAAGTTGTCTTCAACCTCAGCAACACAATTCACAAACTTCACGTTCTTACCATTGTAATTGATGGTTTTGTTTCCCGCTTTTCTGTCAAAAAGTTTCATAATTCTTTGAATTTTATTTATGATTATAAAATTAATGGGGATGGGACATACACCCCATCCCCATCATTATAACGTAATTGTCCTCATTATTAGGTAGTCGGCAAACCAATCTTACCGATGTTGATAATACGGGCAATCTTTCCAGGCATATACTCTACCGGAGTTCCGTAGTTCAATACAGAGAATGAACGTCTCGGACCAACAATAGCGTAATCCAGTTTCATGGTTCCACCCAGTTCCAGATACTCAATCATTTCACTTCCGTTGAAGTAAACGAGAGCAGACTTGGTTCCGGCAATCCAACGGTTGCGGTCGTGAACCTCTCCCGGATTAGCACCGTCCCAACCAGCAGCAAGTTCAGTCTTGCTAACTTCGAAGATAGGATAGAAATCAGCAGTGCCTTTATCGACCGGATTGGCTTCGGTACGATAGATGACATAACAGGTTTCAGGATAAGCCGAAGAGTTCGCACCAGCAAACTTCAGAGTCACGGACTGAGTTGCGCCAACAGCCTGTTCAGCGTCGTTCAACAGAACGGGTTCAGACTCTCCGTAACGGTTCTTCGCTGTAACAGCATAGAAGTAGTTACCAGCGTGAACAGAACCAAACATTCCCTTCGCGTCAACGGCAACAGCAACCGGAGTCGTAGCATCCTTAATAGGAGCGTTCGGAGCCTTGTCAGAAGTCTTACCACGACCCAACTTAATCGGCTGGTTGAAGTCGAAGTATTTGTCCGCTTTGATGTTCACCTTACCAAACTGAGTGGTGATGTCGTTTACCGACTGACCCATAGTTGCACCCACAACGCCACCAGCCATACCAACGATAACACGTTTAGACTCGTGGAAGAGTTTCACGTAGTTGTTGAATACGACAGGAGAAGAAACGATACGGTCGATGATACCGTTTCGGTCGTTTACAACTGCCTGAGCAGCGTCCTCAACCAAAGCGTCATTCAGAACAGAACCGTTTGCGTTCAGTACGGCAGGGTCTCCGAAGTAAGCGTCAAGCACCTGTTCAGAAGTTTTACCCAGCAAGCCACCTGTGATATCGTTGATACCAGCGATGTGCTGTGCGAATACACCGTCGAACTCTTCAGGAACTTTTGCCGAGTCAGCGTCAATCACTTTCTTGTCCAGGATAGTCTGAAGCAAGATGGTCTTGTTTTCAACTTCCTTGGTGTACAGTGAACCAACGACAGTCTTGACAATCATACCCGGATGAGTAACCTGTCCAGTCACACCTGTGAACTTGACAACGATTGACTTCCGACGATATACAGAGTCGGTCTCAGTAGGAGTTTCGCCTTCCTGATTGAAGATGCCCACTTCCTGACCATACTTGTACAACTGATTGTACTGATGAACAGTATTGTCAATCTTCTGACGGTTCAACTCATTCCAGAACACCAACTGGTCCAAACGGTTTTCAAGGTTCTTCAGCACAGAATCCAAGGATTCAGGTTTCAGACCTCCACCGTTATTCAATTGGTCGTTGTACTGCATACCAGTCAACAGACCTGCTTCCATCGCCTTCAAGATTTCATCCGAAGACATACTTTCCAACGGATTTGTAGCTTCCGTTCCATTGTAATTGAATAAATCCATTTTCGTATATTTATTTTAAAGTTTCGTACGAAATTATTTCACGAGACGGACGTTCTTCTTGTTGTACATATACAAGGCTGCGTCTTTACCGATGTCCCCACAGATTGGGTCAAGCAAATAGGCAGTTGTATTCTCACGCAAAGACTTCTGGATTTCGGGGTCGCTTTCCTCCTCAATTGATTTGGCAATCAACTCACGAACAACTGAACGGTCTCTTGAGATACTCAAGACAGTTTTGTCATCCTCGTCCTTAGCACCGCCACCCTGTTCAATGCTCTTTTCGATAATAGCCTTGCTCAGACCAGCACTTTTAAACTCCGGAGCCGAGTTTCCAAAAGCGATAATCGCCTGTCGCATACCGTCCAAAGATTTTTCAATCTTGTCAGTAATCGGCTCCAGAGCCTTTTCTACGATAGCCGGAATAGACTTAATCAAATCATCCTGAGACTGATTGAACTTGCCAAGCAAGCCGTCCTCAATACTCTTAATGATGTCAGCAGAAAGTGACTTCGCAATGTCGTCCTTTTTCTTGTCGCCATCGCCACAGCTATTACCCTTTTCGAGGTCGGGGTCGTCATCGTCCTCTTCCTTTTTCTTGTCAGGGTCTTTCTTGTCCTTGTCTTTGTCTTTTTCCTTCTTCTCGTGATTTCCATCACCGTCGCCTTCGCCATGGTCATCCGGACCACTTTGAACCGACTTTTCCAATTTGATTGAGCCGGATTCAATCCAACCAGCAATCACCTCTTCTGTAAACCCACTGCCAAGCAATGATTTTACGAGGTCGTCATTTTTCTGTTCATCAGTTAATTGTACCATACTACTTTAATTTTTCGGATTAAAAATATTACAAAATTTCTTTTTCCTAAAATGAGTCATCAAATGCCCTCTTGGATAATACGGAATTTTGAATCGATGACAATCCGTTTATTCCCTATCACCTGTTCGAACATGACATCACGCTTGAGTTGGCTCTTGAGTAAATCACCAGTAGGGATGAAATCCTGAGATTGAATACCTTTCACGAAATCAATATACGAATTGAAGTTTACAGGAGTAAACGTCAGCGCAATATTATTGATAATTGCCTTCGTGATATGTTTTTCGTTCTTTGGGTCTCGCTCCAAGGCTTTCCCCTCAATAGACATTCCAGGCTTTCTGGTTGAACCGCTTTCGCGCATTTCAATACACTTGTCCCAAAAGGCTCTCGCCTCGGGAGACTCGCTCCATAACTTTCCTTTCACCCAAAATTTGTTATCGACTATTTTCCCGTCAAGCGGTTCACCAATCCAAAACCTACTTTTCAATTCTTTTGCTCGAACTGTGAGGTGGTCGAGATTGAACAAACCGTGCTTGAGGAAATAGTCTATAACGAACCCATTGGGCTCCATTGAGTCACCCTGATAATCTTTGCTGTCGTCACTCGCGATACCCTCAAATATCATATTCTCGTAGCGACGGTCATCACCACGAGGATACTCGGCAGCGTCAGACTTCATGAAGTCTATCGGCAACCAGAAGTTAAAATCATTTGGGGTCTGCTTCTTCATACTTCCACTTTATAAATTTGTGACAAAGTTACAAATCATTTTAGAAAGTTACAAATATCGGGTCTCCAACATAATCGGTTCCACGCTCATTCGCTGCCATAAATTCTTCTTGAGGAGTCCGGACTTTCATGGGTCCAGTCATCAATGAATATTTCATTTCCTCGAGAATACGCATCATGTCGTTGTCGTCCCCTGTAAACACTATCTCAACCTCTGTTAAGCGGTTGGTTGACGGGTCTTCACGGTAACGAGTGTCATGAATAATTAGAGGCTTCACAAATTTGAGATGACCGTTTGTCCCAACTGTTACTTCCTCCGCTCCGCTGATACCTTTCATGATTGTTTCAACACACTTCATCGGGTCTCGTACAGGTACGGAAACTTTTCGTTTGTCCCCGTCCATAGATTCCGGTTCAAGCGGTTTCACGGCTTCAATGTCCAAAGCCTTTTTCAGAATTGATGTAAATCCCGGAACGAATGCTTCGGGGGTGATACGTCCTTCCGATAAGGCTTTCATCAGTGGTTTGGCTTCCTCTATCTGATGTGGCTTCATCAGCATGTCAAGAACTATCTCTCCTTGGTCGAAGATAAACGGCTTCAAAGGAATCTGTCCCAAGTCAATGAATTCAGCGAAACAATGTTCCGACGCATCAACTGTTACAGGCTGCAAGCAATCCACCCAAACTTGGAAATACTTGATATGCGCATCCTCTGTCTTATGCTCTCCAAGGTACACAATTCCCATCCCCTCAATTGGGTCAAGATTTGTCTCCTCTTTAAGTTCCCGAAGCGCAGCCGTCTCAAAGTCCTCTCCTGGGTCAACATGACCTCCAGGGATACATACCTTACCAGTAGGAACAAAGTTCTCAACACGATGTAAAACGAGGACTCTACCATCCTTATCAAAAGCAACCACATCAGCATACTTTGTCGGCTCGCCTGTGATTGACTTCACGATGTCGAAATACACCTGTTTAGACAGTTTGCCACCACGATAAGCCTCTTCAGCCTGTTCGAGAGCGTCAATACCTTTACAGATGTCACCAACGTCGGGGTCGTTACGGTATGCCTCGAGCGATTTCAATATCTTGTTTCTTTCATTCACGGCTGACGACACTTCCTTCTGGTGCTCTTTTAGGAATCCTCTGTACTTTTCAAATACTTCGGATTTCTTCTCCTCAGGTAAACCATCCACACCGTCAATGACAGACTTCTGAATTGAAAACTTGTCGGACAATTCCTGACCCAAAGTTTCAAGGTTCGCCAACTGACCTTTCAACTTCCGATAGTCCTCAACCTTTTCTTGGGTTGACTGAATTCCTAAAAATTTCTTCAAGTTCATAATTATCATCTTTTAGACTGTATATTCTTTATTTCCAATTGTTATCTTCGCTCGACTCTTCCGTTCAACCTTTCGCTCATAATTCTTAGGAGGCTCGAACTGATGTGTGTCAGGGTTCCATACATATCCCTTCGGCAAGTAACGCAAGTCGCACCGACAGAACGGATGAACAGGGTGTATCGTCGCTTTCCAATCTTTCGACTTTACACCATAGTTCGTACCATTTGCCATGAGTTCCGAAAGCCTGAACACCCGTGGCTGGCTCCCGATACCCCCTGTTAGGTATAGCCGTATGCAATGACGACAGGCTCCAGGAAAGACATCGAAGTAAACCAACGGGTCGGGGTCTTCTTCCATCATGATTTCGGCTCTTCCGAGATTGTATATATCTTGACTTTCCGTCTCAACGATACGTCCCCAATCCCGCTGCCAGTCATTCATCTGGTTAGCAAGATTCGAAGTAATCTTCTTGACGGAACGCTTCTCGAACGTGCCTTCGAGCATCTCCTTCCGTAAAGTCGCATCAGCCTTTGCCTGCTCTTGAGCCTGTAAGTAACTGAGTTCCTCTGCGGAAATTGACGCTCGGACATCGTTCTTGATGCGGTCGGCAAATCCTTTAATATGAGTATAAGTTTTGTTGGCGGCAACCTTGTAGAACGCCATTTCCCTCGCTGTGGGCTCAAATAAGCCCATTTTAGACAGAAACGCAGTAAACTCGGAGTAAGTCATCTGAGCGGTGGCTTTCGTCCCAACAGCAGCCGAAACACGACCAAAAAGAAATGCTTGATAATGGGAAGGGAATTTAGGAATCAGTTTCACCAAGTCAACCCCTTTCTTCTTCAGGAGCGCAAGGTCTTCAGTTGTTAGGTAGTCTTTCCCCAACACCTGTGCAACCATCTTCACCACTGCGAGGTCGATGTTTGTCAAAATCTTCTTTATTTCATCTTCCGTGAATAACATTATCTTTTCTTCTTTTGTATTTCAACCATAGTTTCAACAACGTCTCCGAACAGTTTAACAGCGTTGAACGCATTCTTCCCTTTACCCTCGTATTCCTTTTGAACCTTTGGATATCTCATCGGGTCGACGTGATGATGAATTCGGGGTGATGCTGGTGCTTTCATTTTCTGATTCCTAATTGTGAGTCAATAAATTCAAGAGCCTTTCCGAGAATAGGGTTCTCCATAGACTTTTCAACCATCATCGCCTGTATAGCCTCTTCTGCTGTTTTAGGTGAGCCGTTTCCTTCTTCGCCATCGACGATTTCGTTCATGCCCTCACCACCCATCATTTTGTTGCTCTGAGCCGACTGATACACCGTGTTAAGGATAGTGTCCTTATTCGGGTCGAACTTTCTACCTGAATACTTTTCGAACATATCCTCGAGCGATACAAAGCCAGCCTCAGACTTCTTCTTATCCAGTTCAACCTGTGCTGCCTCGTCCTCGATTTCAATACCTGTAAACACGAGTTCCAAGCGGTCGTCAATTTCGCTGATGATATACTTATTCAGGATATTCTGATAGAACACTAACAGCGGAGTCAGACCTTTCTGTTTAGAGTGGTCAAGACGTTCCTTCTGTCCTTCCTGTCCAAATATACGGGCAGCGTCCTGGAATTGAAAGCCCAACTCCGATGGGTCCATACGGTACACGGCACACGCAATCACCAATAGGAACTTAATCCATTCAGTGAACTCCATGTCTCGGTTCGTCTGCTGTAAATCAATCCACTCAAGGTCTATTCCCTGAATGACGGGTATCTTGTGAGAATTGTACACGGTACTCATCGTCTGTTTCCAATCCTGACGAAACTCGTTCAGGGTTCCTTGGTCGACGTTTCCGTTCTTCACATTGATAAAGCCTTTCGGCTGACTACCTTGTTTGAAGAAGTTACCATTGTACTGCATTCCCCACAAAATCCATGTCACGATTTCAATCAGCGTTTCCAACTCCGAACAGCCGTATCCATTACGCAACACGTTGGTCGTCTTGTTACGGATACCATAACCCAACTCCCACGGATAGAAAACTACATACTCATCTGATACAGGGTGACGGATAATCTGCCCATCCCATACCATAGCATAGCGAGGTAAATAACCATGCCAGCGAAAGTTCTCGAACATCTGTCTGTATCGTGGGTCGTTTGTGTCTAACTGTCGTATCAGGGCAGCGTCAACAGCACGATACTTCTTGAGGTTCATGTTCCTTGCACGAACGAGTTCAAATGTCATCTGGTCAAGCACAAGGGAGTCCCTCAATACTTTACGGGTAAACTCTTGAAAGTTGTCCTCGCATTCCCATTTGTCATTCTCTCCACCGTCTTCAAGGAAACGAACTATGTAATCGACAATCTTCTTGTCTTTTGCTGACAGTTCCTTTTCGTCGGAACCCTCAGAACCTGGACTTCGCTTGTAACGAATTTGGTATCCTGGCTTCTGGTCGTCAACGCTGTACTTCAAAAAGTTCTGCACCTGTTCAATACGTGTGTTGATGATAGCCTTAATGATGAAGATATCGCCCATTCGGTTTAGAGTCCCAAATGCTATACCGTTGTTCGGGTCGCGATACCCCTTACCATTGAAGCCTATTTCCGACGGGTTCCAAAGGATTGATTTAATTTCCGGCTGGGGTGCTCTCCTGCCGTGCTTCTGTTGCTCAGCGATAAACGCTTGTGCCTTCATCACCTCTTCAAAATTCTCTGAGTTTAGGGACTTCTGAAGACGGTTCCTCAACGCTATCGGAGCAGCCTGAGCCATGATTTGGAGTTCCTGAAGAGACAGTCCATCAAGACCGTCTATGGGAGCCACATTATTGGCTCCCACTGAACTCCTGTTTTTTGATGAACGGTTCTTCTTACTTCCCATAATTAAATAGTTCCAGGAGTGACGTATGTTTTGGCTTCATAGGTACGACCACCGTAAATGAAACGGATAGTGAACCAAGTTACCATTTCCGGACGCAAAATACCCAAGTCTTTCACGATTTCAAACATCAGTAAATTGGAAGCCTTTTCAGTCAGCGTTTTCTTGTCTTCGCTCAACGTACCCAAGTCGGCAGAATTTCCACGGAACTCAAGTTGTCTTTCGTCGGCAAATACCTGTACTTGATACTCTGATGTTTCCTGTTCATCAGCGTCAGCAGCGATTTTCTTGAACTTCGCAACCAGCCAAGGCAGCGATGCCTTAGAAGCAGCGTAATCGTACTGGTCTGTATATGATTTGGGAACCACAGCATAATAGGTCGCTTCGTTAAAAGCCACACCCAGTTGCAACCCGAAGATTGTACCTACTTCAGCAGGAACGCCACTTGTGAAGTCAGCAGACTCATCAATGATGAGTTCATTACCCTCGTAGCATTCTACTTTACATTCACAGGTCTTAGCAGCATTCAGCATCATCGGGATAGTTACTTCGTCTCCCATTTTGAAATTCAGACCAGCCTGTACCAGACCATGATAATTTTTACCAATGAGTCCGGTCACCATGAAGTTGTTGATAGTTGCTAACCCATCGGTCTCAACCGTAACAGCCTCCGCACCTTTCGAATAAACATATTTCTTCATCTCTTTTATGTTTTAATTCTACATTTATTAAACGATACAAATTTACAAACAAAAACGGCACTAATAAAACATGATATCCTTATTCTTTCTTTTGGCTCTCTTTACCACGCTTTTCCAGTTCCCCCTTAACTTTCATTATAGAGTAAAGCAACTCCGCTCTCTGAGACTTCTTGATGGCTTCAAAGTTCTTATTTAAATCGTTCACAAGTCCTTTCTCCATCTTCTTAAGATTGTCGGTAGGGATGTTCTTAATGTTTGACCACTTTTCATCAACCCCCTTTCGAACTTTCTCTGACAGGTATTTCTTAAGATTGACCTTTCCACTGTTAGGAACATCCTCAAACTTAACACGGGTGTATGACTCTTTCACCTCTTCTGAAGTTTCTTCTTTTTGACGCTGGTCATACAGTTTGTCTTCAGCCTCGTCTAATTTCTTATACTCAGCCTCATACTCGTCTTTCAACCGTGATGTCTCCGCATCGTATTTGTTAGTCTTCTCCTTCAAAGTGTTCCACAGTTCTTTGCGCTTTTTAGCAGCATCCGGATGGTCGCTTTCGTACAGTTTGTCAATCTCACTTCGAATTTCATCAGCCTCTTTGTCGTACTTCTGGCGAGCCTCTTCACGCTTACTGTCATACTTCTTCGAGGCTTCTTTCTTCTTTTGCTGAACCTGATAAATAGGGTCGGAAGCCTTGTCTGCCTTCTTTTCGCTTTTTGGTTCCTGAGTTTCCTCTTTAAAGGCATACTTCTTATCACCAAATTCTTTTTGAAGTTCGTAATATTTTTCGTTACCCTTTTGATTGACGTCCCCAGAATTTTTAAGATACCCCATCTTAGAAAGATTAGGAGAAGTCCCTCTTTTCATTCTTGCAGCATGTAAATCCCTAAAGATACGATATCTCTCAAATTTCTCTTTATCGTTAGTGATGGTAACAAGTTCTCCATCTTCATCTAATTCCTCTTTCTCCCCAGACTTCGCTTCTGGTTTCTTTTCCTCTTTCGGCTTCTCGCCTTTCAATTCAGCAACCTCATCTTTCGCCTGTTTCAAGCGTTCTTCATATCTCTCTTTCCCGTCACGCTTGGTTAAGCGTTCTTCGTTGTCTTGTAAATAAGCCAATTTCTTACGAGCCTCACGCAAATCCTCTTTATCGGCTTCGGAAGCCTGTTCAGACGCTTCTTTCTTGCTTTCGAGCCACTCAACTTCCAAACCGTTTTCCTTCGCATATTTAGTGACTTTACTAATCCGACTCTGAGTGTCGTACATTGAAGCACTGATTTTACCGTCTTTAATGCGAAAAGTCTTTTGTTCGATTTTCACGCTCGTAGGAGTCTTCTTCTCTTCCTCTTTCTGGGCTTCGTTTATCTTCTTACTTGTTTCCTTCGCTTCCGCAGCATTACGTTTCTCTTCGTTTGCTTTAACACCTGAATGTATCTTTTCAGCCTGTCTTTTTGCCAACTCTAAATTATTCTTCTTTTCTATGAGAACCATAATTTCTTCCTGGGGAAGTTTCAACTTGCCTTCGTTGATAGCAGCGATAACCTTATCGACAGCCTCAAGTTCCTTTGCAGGGTCTTTTTCGTTAGAGGAAGTCTTCTCAGGCTTCTCTTCCTCTTTCTTTTCAGAACCGTACTTCTGCCCCACGCGATGTTTGCGCCTATTCTCAGAAGTATCAGCGTATATGCCTGAACGAGATTTTTCTAATCTTTCATTCAAAATTGATTTTTCTATTAGTGTCGTCATATTCCTTACAGTTTAATTTGATTACGCAAATATATTACGTTATCTTGAATAATCAAAGAGTTTCCCGAAGAAAACTCCTAAATTATTCCCAGGACTCAGGAAGAAGCGACTCTTTCCCGAGTTCTTTAGCACGCTTTTTAATCCACCGTCTCGCAGCGGCAGGGTCTTTCGCCCGACCAACACTACGAATGGCGTCTTTCAAATCCTGAGTATTACGAATAGGGAAAGAGCCATCTTTCATGGCTTCTCCCTCTTTCGCCAATTCACGTCTTTCCTTTTCCGGAAAATCGTGTTTATTCAATGATTTCTCAAGCAGCGTTTCCATTATTCAACCGGAATTTGGTTCTTGTACGGCTGACCCACACGTCCCAGACGCTGATTGTCAGGGGTATCAGCATAAACACCTGTTCCCAACGACTTCATGATGTCGCCCTCCGTTTCATCGTTCAACGATTTCAGGAACTCCAATGTAGGAGAATAAGCCTGTCCAACACGGTTCAGGCGACGATTTTCAGGGGTGTCACGATATACACCTTCCAAACCTTTCATGACAGTTCCGTCAGCAGCCGTTTCCCACTCAACCTGTTTAGGACGATAGAAACGAATGACGTCTTTACCCTCTTCGTCAGCGCATACGGCTTTCTGGAGATACATTACGTCAGCCACGAAAGCCTCTTTCTCCTCGGCTGTAAGTTCGTTGGCACGACTCTTCATGATTCCTTCCTTGTAATAGGAAGCCACCTCATCGGGTGTGAATACCTCGTATCCATTGTTACGAGCAGTTTCCTCAAACAACTGGAGGGAAACTTTCTTTCCTTTATTTTCCATACGACTTGTAAAATTTAAAATTCTTTGTGAGCAAAGTTATTCATAAAATTTTAATATGGTAGGAGTGAGTTCAACGGTATGGCTCTAAAATAAAAACGGGCAGTGAGAAGATTCACATCCTCTCATGCCCCAGATTTCTGTCAAATACTTAAAACCTAAACTTTTCTTTAATGAACAAAAAGAATCTTCTTCAAAAACTTCTTAGATGTCAATCAAACAATGTAAATCAAATCAAACTTTAGACGATGTTCGATTAGGCGAACCAGACCGAACACAAATATAACGCTGTCAATGCACAAAAGTTTTTCTCATTTCCATATCTCCTAACAACATCGGCTGCGACAGCAGCCTCTCAGGGCGAAGTCCATCGGAGATGGCGAAGCCTGTAAACTCCGAACGCAGTGAGGTGTGTTTTCGACGTGAAAATGACTTCTTAAAATTTCCGTTCGGGACTCTAACTTGTATTCTATTGAAACTTCTATTGTACTCATATATTGATACACAAATTTTCGATTCCGTGAGTCGTCCCTATTTTATGGGGAGTCTTCACCCACAAATTTTGTTTTATAAAAGGTGGTTTGAGCGCAGTATAAAAGGTGGTCTAAGGGGTTATAAAAGGTGGTTTGAGCGCAATAAAAGGTGGTTTGAGCGCGTCGACAAATTTATAAACAGGCTTTTGAGCGCAGTTAATTTACAGTCTTAATTCGAAGCCAAGCCTGTTTTTAAGGTGGTGGAAATGATTCTACCCCTTTTATAATTTTCCCGTTATATTTGTGTAGAAATTAAACATTATATGATATGAAAAGAAATAAAGGAATTATTCAATCGAACTTGGCGACCTTTGGCGTCTATAAGTTCACATCGTGGCAAATGAACTGTTTGGTTCATCTTGTCGAACAGTTGCAACCTGCTATGTCCCGTGATGTTGACTGGCTGAACGCTGACTTGAAAGTTTTCCAGGAAACTCTCCCCCTGGATAAGAACGGTAATCTTCTCATCCCTATACAAATGAATGAGATTGATAAACACCATCACGGCTCTATCGTTCTTAACGAAATAAAGAAGATGTTCAAACAGACGATTAAATACAACTTTACCAACGAACAGGGTAAATTGGTTCGGAGGGAGTGCTATCTTATCTCTACGATGGATATTGACGAGGATGACAACATCGTACTGGGAATGCCTGTTACAAGTTTACGTTGGCTTCTGTATTATGGTAAAGGAATAGGAGGCACAATTTACGACAAGAAGTCTGTCGTATCAATGAATGGTGTCTATGCCAAACGTATTTTTATGATGTTAAGTCGTTGGAAGGACAAGCGTGTCTTCTCTATGAAGATATCCGAACTTATGAATGAACTTCAAACTCCGGAATATGCTGTTAAAGATTTTGAAAAATATGTTTTAAAGACCGCTTTCCGAGAAATGATTAACAACCTCAACTCGGTTCTCCAGTTCAAATACTCCCTTTCCTATACAGGTACAAAAGTCGGGAAAGGAAAACGAGGATTCGATACTGTCACGTTTAAAGTGTATGATAAACTTTCTGAGGCTCAAATGGAAGAGTTCCTAACAGACTCATGGAGCAACAGAATAAATGCTATCTAATATGGGCAAAGAAGAAACTTTAACAGTGCTGAATCTTCAGGCGGAATGCGACCGTCTGAATAAGAAGATTCTCTTTCTTGAGAAAGAGAACCGTGAACAGCGCAAAGAGTTGTCCGACTATGCCAAGCGAGAAGAACAACTGTTAGGAGAGATTGAAACGCTCGAATCGGAACTTCGTGAGATTACCCGTGAACAGCGTCCTAAATATACACCCACGCAACCTGTGGAATCTGTAGAGGATTTTCTTCATCCAAAAGTAGATACTGGAACTGGGCTGAACCGAGTGGGCAAGAAAGGCTTCGAAGAAAAGTGGGAAGACTTCATGTATGCTTATACAGATGAAATCTTCATTGAGGCTAACCAGCCTGATGTGCTCTTCTATCGTGACAGTGCCGATAATTGCTTTGTCACCCCAACGGGGAACACTCGGTTGCCTTTCCCTATTCTACAAGAAGACCTCGACCGCTATAATATCCTGAAAGTTCGACCATTGACTTGCGAGGAAATGGAGGAAGTGTGCAAAGAGTTCGATTTAACTTAAATTTCAATTACAATGGTACAAATGAAGCCTTTTCATTACCTGTACGTCATCATCGGTATGTTGGTGGCTGCGTTCTTTGGAATCTCACTTGATATGGGTATCACGTGTATGATTCCGGTCTCATTCGTTGTCATTGGGTTGTTCGCTTACCAGAACATGAAGAAAAATCTTCCTGTCGGACAGGCTATCCTCAACGGAGGTCTTCCACCACTGATAGGCGGTCTTCTCATTTGGCTATGCTTTCTACTTGGTAACTGGTTCAATGTAGGTGGCTGATGAAGAAACTGATATTCCTTTTCTTGACATTACTGATTGTAGGCTGTGCGACAACTCGGAAGACTGTGTTCTTCGAAAGAGTGACTCCCCAGCCTCTTTCAGTAATTGACAGCCTGAACACCGTTCACGGCTTGAACGTCCCTACGAATTTAGACTCGTGGGGAAAGACGTACTTCATCGGGAGCGATTCCGTGATGACCACTGTGTATGTCCTTACTGAAAAGAAGGATAAAGTTCTGTATATCTTTTCAGTCACACAAACGGCTGGAAAGGATAATGTTCTATTCAAATTTAGGCAAGAATGATAACGAAAGGACTTGGATTTATTGAGAGTGGAATCAATCCGAATGATGCCACTTATGCTGCTCCGAAGATTGAACTTCCGAAGCGGTATGAACTGCGGGAACAACTTCGTGTCTATGACCAAGGAAGCAAGGGAAGTTGCGTGTCCTGTACAGTTGCGGAGATGTACAACTTCTATTGCAAATCGAAAGGTCGTGAACCGTCTATCGGCTTCGAATACCTGTACGACCAACGTTCTGACAAGACTATTGACGGAATGATGCCTCGTGAGGCTTTCGAAATTTTGAAAGGCGAACACCGTGTCGAAGTATTCGCTCGTATTGGCTCTCTGGACGCTCTTAAAAAGAGTGTTCTTACCAATGGGGCAGCACTTATAGCGATGAATGTATTTTCGTATAATGACGACTTTTGGAACGGTGATGAGTTCATGGGTGGTCATGCAGTAGCGGTTGTCGGCTATGACGAAACAGGTCTCATCATCAAGAACTCCTGGGGTACATCGTTTGGTCGGGGTGGTTACACTACTCTTCCATACAGTCAGTTCAACAAAGTTCGTGAGGCTTGGACGCTCCTGTCTTAAGCCTATTCCCTCCCTAATCATTGAGCACTTCCTCTGGGAGTGCTCTTTGTTTTTCTTCGAAAATCAAGAAGCAGTCTCCCTGTCGCAGGAGGCAGAGGCATGGTCAATCAGTTCAACAAATATCAATATTTCTGGATACGGTTCAGGCTCTGGAACTGTTACGGTTACTGCACCAGCAAGTGGTTCATGGTCAATCGACTTCGCTTCTAATGCGTTCAGTCTAAATGCTTCCCCAGCATCAGGTACAGGCTCAAAGACTGTTACTATCAATGCTATCAATGATAGTGGTCAAACAGGTATTCACAATATAGATATTTATCTTAAATCAGGTGGGTCAACAAAAGATACTGGAAATATTCGTGTCCGTATAACTTCGGGAAGTTGATTATTTGGAAAGGAGGTCTGATATCAGACCTCCCCATCCTTCTTCATCAATACCTTTATGGCGTGATAGTTTGATTTTCCGCTTTAAGTGTAAAGGTTGAGAAATGCATAGGGTCGAAAGAACTTGACCATGATTGTTGAATTCTTACTGTAATCAAATCCCCAGCCTTTGCTTGAACTGTTTCAGTTTTGCTGGCTGTTTTACAAACAGTTAACCCATTTGTTTCGCCCCATGTGATAGAAGCATTATCATATCCTGAACCCATAGAATAATAGTCATTAGGTTTATACAAAGGAGTCCCCGAAGAATTAAATAGATAAGCGGTTGCTCCTTGATAATCTCTAAATTGAATTGTTAGGGTAAATCTGGGAACGGCTGCTTGCGACAGGGAGACTGCTTGGGTCTATTATTTTAATGAATAAGGAGGGATTCTGGCGGGAGTCCGTGAATAACCCAATAATTCCCGCCAGTCCCTAATTTTAGTTCAAATTGACTGTCTGATTATTTGCTTCGAGCACAAACGACTGTGTCGTTGAACCACTCCAACTTGTACCAACACCAGTCATCTTTCGAATCCATACCCTGTCGCCAGCCTTTAAGTAAGTAGTTGCGCTACCCTTTGAAACGTCGTTTACGCTATATCCTGGGTTGGGACTCCAAATTTCTGTCATGTTACTTCCACCGCCCATCATAGCACGATACTGCATAGGGGTTCCAGTTGGAGTTGCGCTTGAATTGAATACAAAGTAAGTATTCTCAAACGAACCACTACTCTTATACGTGATAGTATATTGAACACCAGCCTGACTTAACGATACCGAAGCAGTTTTTCCGGAAGTCGTTTGAGTATAGGAAACAGTTCCTGACCGATGATTACTTTGATTTGCCGCAGCAGTAATAGAAGAACCATCCGTGTTCTTACTGAACCCTGTTCCACTAATTGTTGCACTCCACGATACATTTTCCTGGGTCGATGTTTCGACTCCGTTTACTCGTGGAAAGAATGGTTAAAGGAATTTTCTGGCGAAAATCAATCTCAAAGCCACTTTATCCACGTTATACATATATAAATTGAGAAGTCATGAACAAAGAAGAGAAAAGAAACAAGCAACTTCTAGATATCCTCGAGAAGGACTTCGAGGAACTCTCCCCAGGAGAACTCCAAGTCGTTCGTAACGAAACTCGGAAGATATACGGTATCGAGGGGAAGATAGGAACAGGCATAATCCTGAACTCCTACCTGAATATGAAGCGGAAGTTCATCACCGAACTTGAACAGGTTTTGGTCTGCCCGAAAATGGCTGTTAAGGACTTCGGACCATTCGCAGGACGGCAGGTTGTTACCAACAAGATACCCGTTCCCACGTTTGACGGTCTTAACGGGGAGCCTGCAGGCATTTTCTATATTGAGGGGTACACTTATCTCCCCGTTCTATCTGTATCGTATTTAGACGACCAAACAGAGGTGATTTGCCTGTCTCCGGAAGGCTCGTTTTGTAGGATAACGACAAAGGATTTTGATTTCGAGATATAAACCGCTAAATTTGCGGTGAAATTTCATTTAGTTATAACTAATTTTAAGAATTATGCAGAAAGATTTTATTACAGCAACTCCGGACTCCGGAGGAAGTGGTAGCACAACTGTGACTGCCACGGCTCCTGCTAATCAGACTGAATCGGCACGCAGTACGAGCCTTTCAGTTGCTGGTGGCGGAATGACACGTACTGTTGGCGCAAGTCAGGCTGCGGGAGTAGTAACTTGGAACTATTACTTCTCCGTGACTCCGACATCGCTCAGTTTCGTCGCTGGTGGTGAAACGAAATCCGTTACCGTAACTTCCTACCGAAAGAAAGTTATAAACGGAGTCGAAACATCGACCCAGGAAAATGTGAATTGGACACCGACTGTTTCGGGTACAGGCTTTTCAGTAAGCGGTTCGAATGTTACGGCAGCAGCGAACAGTGCGACGACGACGCGAAGCGGAACTGCCACCTATACGCAGACTGGTAGTGGTAAGACCCAAGCAGTCTCCCTGTCGCAAGCAGCCGTCGCGAAAATCTCCGTATCACCCACAACCGTATTCTCAAGCATGTCGAGCCCGAACACTGGTCAATCGTATGCCACTACGATTACCGTTTCGAACTCTCCTACCAAACCAAATGTTTCAGTCGCTATGACCCAACAGTCTGATGGCGGAACTTTGAAATATCAGATGGGCGATGTTGGAACGTCTGACCCTGTATCGGCTGGAACTAATACATGGACTTTCAAGGTATGGCCAACCATGTGGTACACCGCAACAGGTGGTGACGGAGGCGGTCGTCCCGCTTTGGTTCCGGGAAATTACTGTCGAGGCAAGATAACTGTGGGCAGCGGTTTGAACACTGCCACAGTAAATATTCAAGGTATGGTTACATCTTTGTAATAGATTGGGTCGGTGATATCACCGACCCTCCCCCACTACATAATGTCTCCCAAATGACAAACTTGGTCAGAATTTTGAAGGGTAAATGTATATACATTTGACATCTCCCACCACGAAGATATTTGCGTTCTAACATAGAACTTTTCTCCTGGATAAATATTTACAATAGAACCTGGACTGGAAGTGTTATTCACCTGAAGGGAACCTGTCCATTCAACAGGGTCAATATTTGTTCCTTTGGAAGATAATGCATTGAAATTTCCTGGAGCACCAGATGGATAATTTGCGGTATTAAATAGAAAAACATTTGCAAAAGCAACATCTGAAATGAACGAAATTTCATAGGTAGGTATTACGACGGCTGCTTGCGACAGGGAGACTGCTCACAGGTTTCAACAAGAAGAGCGGAGTTTTCGGCTCCGCTCTTCCCTGTCGTCAAACAATAAATCAAAATATGAAAACACAACAAAGAGAATTCATTTTCCTCTGATGATAGTAGTATAACGGTCATAGATGGCATCCCAGTTCTTTTCGACAAGTTTGCATTTCTGAGTGAAAGACTTATCGTTGAAAGTGTTGATGTTTTGAAAGACTCCGGCTTTCAGTTCCGGATGCCACATCTTTAGGAAGATACCCTGTTCACTAATGAAGCCTATTTCCTCACCCTTGTAAACTAACTGTGCATATTCTGACGTGGGCATTCCGGCTCCACCCTTTACCGTTACTCGATTGATTTCAATAGGTGCTATCATGATTCCTTTTCTTTAAGTTGTGATTTGATTCGAAGATTATAGTTGTCCCATATCCATTGAGCGTGTTCCTTGACCCAGTTTACTGCAAACCTGTGGTCTTGAGGTTCTTTTAGTCTCAAATAAACAGGCTTGGGGTCGCATATCAGTATTATGCGAGTATTCCCCTCGACCGAGCCTATACGCTCTCCCTGATAGTAAATTGACGAGGTTTGAACGTCACCACCCGCACGTGCCAACTTTGACGGCTTCGGGTTCTTCTTCGATGTGAATTTTATCTTCTTTGCCATAGTCCTTGATTATTTAGTGAACCATTCAGGAGCCGTCTGACCGTACCATTTGACAGCGTCTTCGATGCTCTTGTTTAAAGCGGTTCTATGGAGTGTTATAAATTTGTTCAGATTGTCGATTGAAGTCTTCAGAAGTTTTATCTGATAGTCGGCTTCGTCCTTTTCCGATGTACAGGCTGTTGGGATTTCTTCCCGAGCCTCGTAAAGTTCATTGATTAGTGAAGTGAGTTCCTTCACTTGATTTTCCATCGCACACAATGTAGTATTTCTGACTTCCCAAGAGGCTGAATAACCACTGCCGGATTTGAATGTTAATTGTCCCATTGATTTACTGTTTTTAAGTTTGACAGTACAAAGATAATGGGAAGAAATGAGATTTCAAAGAAAATCCCGGAATTTCTTCCGGGACTCTCAAAGAATTTTTAGTTGTAATACAGTTTCACCGCTAACGAGCCATTGATAATCAACTGAATATTTGCTGAGCCAGGACTTCCTGGAAATTCACTTGCCCAACTCGATAATAGTTGAGGATACCAAACTTTTCCTGTTCCGGCTGGACCTGACTTAAAAGTGTCATCCCCAATATGTTCGTGTAGACCATAATCGTCGTAATATTTTGCAGTGATTGATGTGATGACTGAAAATGGGTCATAAACAACAAGTTTCCATTTTTCGCCAATCGGAGTGTTCATATCAATTGGAACCAGATAGACTCCATTTTCAATCTTGAACTTGTTAAAGGAATTGTCAAGAATCAGATTCGAATGAACCTGATAAGCAAAGGCAGGGTCTTGGATAGCAGTTACGGCTCTACTCAGACC
>OHPD01000658.1_pt1 | contig 20511 bp, 16 predicted proteins | sample 1577641 | NCBI WGS metagenome assembly OHPD01 (sample SAMEA3879532, study PRJEB24766) | human gut metagenome | biome: human-associated habitat; feature: feces | place: USA | collected 1985/1987
ATAGGTGCCAGCCCTAATTTTTCAACTGCTCAAAAAACTTTAGCGGACAGTAATATTTGGTAATATGGAATTTAATCTTTAAATTTGCAGATATGAACCCTACCCCCGAAAACGGCAGCGGCGCACAGTCCGCAGGGCCGCTCAACAATCCCCGGTCGCTGAGCCGCGTGCTGGCGGTGCGCTTTTCCGCCTTAGGCGATGTGGCAATGACGGTGCCGGTGCTCTACAGCGCCTGCCGCTGCTATCCGCAGGTGCGGTTCGCGCTGCTGACGCGTCGCTCAATGGTGCCGATGTTTGTGAATCCGCCCGAAAATCTACAGATAATCGGCGTGGATCTCAACGAATTCGCGGGTCTGGGAGGGCTCGGGCGTCTTTTCCGCCATGTCAGAGAGCAGTTTCCTTTCGACGGTCTGATCGATCTGCACGATGTGCTGCGCTCCAAAGTGCTGACCATGATGGCGCGCCTGCGGGGGATTCCCGTGGCCGTGATACACAAAGGACGGCGGGGCAAACGGGCGCTGACGCGTGCCCGCAACAAGGTGCTTCTGCCGCTGACATCGCAGCGGTCGCGCTACCGCCAGGCGTTTCACCGCCTCGGGCTACCCGTGGAGAGCCGTTTCGACGGGCATTATGCCGGCACGCCCACAGGGAAAGCCGATCCGGCGCTCTTCGCCGCCGTGACGCCCCCAAAGGCTGCGGTGGAAAGATGGATCGGGATTGCACCTTTTGCAAAACATGAGGGGAAGATATATCCGCCCGAAATGATGGAACAGGTGGTGGAGGCACTGTCGCAGCGCCCCTCCACCCGCATATTTCTTTTCGGCGGGGGCGACAGCGAGCAACTGACGCTCGACGGCTGGGCCGAGCGCTATCCCGGGGTGACATCGCTGGCCGGACGCCGATTAGGGTTCCCGGTGGAACTGGCTCTAATAAGTCATCTCGACGTGATGCTGTCGATGGATTCGGCCAACATGCATCTGGCGTCGCTGACGATGACGCCGGTGGTGAGCATCTGGGGCGCCACACACCCCTATTGCGGATTCAAGGGGTGGAGGCAGCATGAGGAGGACATAGTGCAGCTGCCGATGACGTGCCGCCCCTGCTCGGTGTTCGGCAACCGTCCCTGCCGCCGCGGCGACTATTTCTGCCTGCGCGGCATCGCTCCGAAAGTAATCATCGACCGCTGCCTCAGCCACCTCGACTGACCGCGCGCCAATATTCATAAAGCCTAATTATTACATTTCATCATGACGATTGACGATATAAAGGCTTTGATTGCTCCTGATGAGTCTCGGACTCTGGAGCTGAAAAAGACTACCGGCGAACTAAAGGACGGTATGCACGCGGCGTGTGCGTTTCTCAATACCGATGGAGGCTGGCTGATTTTCGGTATCGCACCTAAGTCGTTGAAGATTGTCGGCCAGCAAGTGACTGATGCAACAAAAATAGAGATTTCTCAGGCTTTGGCAGGAATTGAACCTGCATACGACATACAGCCAATATATATTGATGTTCCGGAATATCCCGGCAATAAGGTCATCGCCTTTCATTTTGATAGCTGGGAATGGGGTAAACAACCATATACTTTCAGAGGCAGACCCTACTACAAGATTGAAAGCACTACCAAGATAATGCCGCGCGACATGTACGATGAGCGCATTCGCGTACATGAGCCTCATTCTTTTTCATGGGAATCATTTCCTGCAAAAGGTGTAAGTCTTTCTGATCTGAACCGGGATAGGATATTGGGTTGTATAAGGCTGGGTGTAGAGGGAGGACGAATCCCTGAATCTGCACTGACCGCTCCGATTGAGGACACGTTGACAAAATGGAAACTGACAGTAAATGGAGTACCGACCAACGGAGCCGCCATGCTATTCTCAAACAATATCTACCTTTATGATAATTTTCAGTTAAGGCTGGCTCGTTTCCTCGGCAACGATAAACTTGAATTCATCGACAATCAACGTGCCGAAGGGAATTTCTTTGACCTCCTTGACGCAGGGATGGCATTTCTTTTCAAGCATCTCAATCTCAGTGGAAAAATAACAAACAAAAGCCTTATGAGAGAGGAGCGTCTTGAAGTGCCCGTCAGTGCATTAAGAGAAGCCTTGATTAACGCTTTGTGTCATCGCCAATGGGAGAAAGCAAACCTCACAATCAGTATCGCAGTCTATGATGACCGCGTGGAGATCGCCAACCCGGGAATCCTTCCACCAAAGATAACACCTGAGAATATCAAGGAGTCACATGAATCATTCCCCTACAACCGCAACATGGCGCAGGCACTCTACCGCTCGACCTTTCTTGAAAACTGGGGCAGCGGCATCCGCCGAATTATCGAAGCCTGCCGCGATCAAGGCGTCGAGGAACCGACATGGCGTTGGGACGGAGCCTTCGTCTACGTTACCTTCAAACGACCGGCTAAAGGTGGCTCTAATACTCCCAAGAATAACTCAGGGGGGAATGTCGCCCAAAATGTCGCCCAAAATGTCGCCCAAAATGTCGCCCAAAACTTAGATGAAAGGATTATACAGATAATAACATTGAATCCTTGCATCAAGCGGGAAGATATAGCGAATCTGTTATCTGTCAATAAGAAAACGATTGAACGTCATCTAAAGAATTTAGGCATAAAATGGGAAGGCCATTCCAAAACCGGACACTGGCACAAAAAATGATTTAGCTTTGATTTTCAAGAGAAATTTTTACGCTTTCAAACGGGGGTCGAAGCCGAGACGACAGCGGATGTAGGTGGCGATCACATCGGCCATGGCTTCCATCGACAATTCCGATGAACTGAGTGTGAGATGGTAGGAGGCAGCGTCGCCCCACTTTTTATCGGTATAGAAATTGTAGTATCCCGCGCGCAGACGGTTGGTTTTCTCGGCGAGCGCACGGGCGGCATTGATATCGAATTTGTCGCCGCGCTCCATGATGCGTCGGGCGCAATCCTCCATGTCGGCATGGATGAACAGGTTTATGGAGGGAACGGGGTGGTTGCGGAGCACATAGTCGGCCGAACGGCCCACGATCACGCAGGGGCCGCGGTCGGCCAGCGAACGTATCACCTCCGACATGTCGCGGTAGATCGACGCGTCGGATATGCTCGAGGGGTTGTACCACGGCATTGCGCTCATGCCCATTGTGAAAGAGATGCCGCCGGTGGCCACTGAGGGGAAACGCTCGTCGTTGCGCTCGAAAAACGATGGGTCGACACCCGCCTTGCGGGCGGCTTCGAGCAGCAGCTCCTTGTCGTAATAGTCAATGCCGAATTCCTTGGCGAGCAGACGGCCGAGTTCGCGGCCTCCGCTGCCAAACTGGCGTCCGATGGTGATTACATATTTCATGGCTGTGGTGCGTTGACAGTTGAGAGGTGAGAGTTGAGGGTTTATGGCTTGGCGGGCACCTCGTGGCGGAGATTATATGTGTTGCGCAGGCGCTCGAAATCGTCGGGCAAGCGGCGCAGCGCCTCGGTGTCGGCGAAGGGATCGTATGAGGAAACGATGTCGTCGCGAGTGACCGAGCCGGGAGCCTGCAGGGGCACGCCGGGATCGACGCGGCGCTCTGAGCCGAAATGCTCAAGCAGGGCGTTGAAGGCGACGGCAGTGGCGCGGCGCTTCCCTTCGATGGAGTATCCGGCGATGTGGGGTGTGGCGATGTCGGCACGCGCGAGCAGGTCGCGCGATATTCGCGGCTCCCCTTCCCAGCAGTCGACGGCGGCATGGCGCACGGCGCCCCGGAGGAGTGCCCGCGTAAGCTCCGCATTGTCGGCCACGGGACCGCGCGCCGCATTGATCACCATGGCTTTAGGACCGCGGCTGAGAAAATCGCGGTCGAAGAGATGGCGGGTGGCGTGAGGTCCGTCGAGTGTGAGTGGTGTGTGGAACGTAACGACATCGGCCCGGGCGGCTATCTCGTCGAGGGTGACGAAGGGGCTGTCACCCGGCTGCAGGGGCGCGGAGGCGTCCCATCCGTGGTCGGCAATCTCGCGGGGAGGGTCGCAGGCAAGCACCTCTATGCCAAGAGAGCGCGCCCACTGCGCCACGATGGAGCCGACATGACCCAGACCTACCACCCCGAGCCGCATGCCGGGCTGACCAAGACCTGCGCCGAAGATCGACGCATAGACATACTGCGCCACGGCGGGTGCATTGCAACCGGGCGCCGAAGCGGTGCCGATGCCGGCCGATGCGAGATAGTGACGGTCGAAATGGTCGGTGCCGATGGTGGCCGTGGCGATGAATTTCACGGCTGAACCTTCGAGCAGACGCCGGTCACAGCGGGTGCGGGTGCGCACCACCATGGCATCGGCGTCGCGCACGGCTTCGGGGGTTATTTCCGAAGGGGCGAGAGGCACCAGGCGGGCGATACCTTCAAAGGGATCTCCGTCGTAGGGGATATAACGGTCGATGACGATTTTTTTCATGACGGCAGGGCTGGATGAGAGATTGACTAATATAGCAGGCTCCAGGCATAGAAGCCGAGATAGGCAAGGATGAGGAGCATTATGGGGATGTAGCTGCGGCGGGTGCGCCGGTAGGTGAAGAAGTGGGCTATCTGATAGGCCGTGAGGCAGTTGAGCAGCGGCACGTAGAACGAGAAGTTGTTGAAATTGAGCGCCGTGAAGAGCGCCGTGGCTATCAGCGAGAGTGTGAGGAAGCCGTTGTAGGCACGCACCTGCGAATTGTAGCTGAGAATCTTGAGCAGGTTGGCCACGGTGAAGAAGATGGCCACGGCTATGGTGAACCCGGTGCATATGAGCGCCTGCACCACCTCGGGATTGTCAAACATTTTCCATGCCATCACCAGACGAGGCCAGTGGAGGTCGGTGGCGGGGTTGAGCAGACCCAGACCGAAAATGATCCAGGGTGGAGTGATCACACCCATGGCAGCTGCCAGGAATGTGCGCAGACTCATCACACGCATCTGCACGCATCCCACGAAGAACACGGGCAGATAAAGCAGAAACGACATATCGGTGAAACCGGCAGCCGTGATGATCAGAAATATCTGGTAGACGCTGCGCTGACAGCGGTCGTTGCCGTAGCAGTTGAATAGCAGACCCACGCACACGGCCACGAGGACACCCATAAGGTCGCCGCCGTAGAAGCAGCCCAGCACCGACGGCAGACCGGCCTGCATGGCGAAGAACATAGACGCCACAAGCAGCGTGAGGCTGCGCAGCACATTGAAAGCGCGGTTGATCCATATTATCAGCACGCCGATGGCGGCGGTGGAGAGCACCGACGCCAACAGCGAATAGAAGGGCAGGGAAATCCAGGTGCGCGCCGCCGGCACGCCAACGCCGAGGGGGCTGCCAAGAGGCTCCACGCGGCCGTTGACAAAGGCTACCCATGCCAGCAGAGCCACCAGCATGAGCATCAGCACGGCGAAACCGCGCTTGTGCAAAAACAGCGATATATCTTTTTCAGTCATCGGCGCGGCGCAGTCCCGGAATATGCGACCCTATCGGCAACATTTATTATTTAACAGGCTCTTAGACAAATTCGTTGCCGATGTCGCGGCGGAATGTCTTGCCGTAGAAATCGACTTTGTCGGCCATGGCATAGCTGCGGCCGAGAGCCTGCTGCAGGGTGTCGCCATAGCTGCTGAGAGCCATCACGCGGCCTCCCGAGGTGACGAGCTGACCGTCGCGCAGGGCGGTGCCGGCATGGAAGATAATGGTGTCGGAGTCGGCTGCATCGGCGCCTGTGATTGTCTTCCCCTTGGCATAGGAGCCGGGGTAACCGCCCGACACGAGCATCACGGTGGCGGCGGCGCGGGGATCCTGCTCCAGAGGCATGTCGCCGAGGTTGCCGCGGGCTGCGGCGGCCAGCAGGGGCACAAGGTCGGAGGCGATGCGGAGCATCACCACTTCGGTCTCGGGGTCGCCCATGCGCACATTGTATTCGATCACCATCGGCTCGCCGCCTACGTTGATCAGACCCAGGAAGATGAAGCCTTTATAGTCGATGCCGCGGCGGCGCAGACCCTCGACGGTGGGGCGGATGATGCGTTCGTCGACCTTGCGCATGAATTCGGCGTCGGCGAAAGGCACGGGACTTACGGCACCCATGCCGCCGGTGTTGGGGCCTTGGTCACCCTCGAGGATGCGTTTGTAATCCTTGGCCACGGGGAGCACGCGGTAGCCGCCGTTGCCGTCGGTGAGCACAAACACCGAGCACTCGATGCCGCTGAGGAATTCCTCGATCACCACTGTTGCCGACGATGCGCCGAACATGCCCGAGAGCATCTCGGCAAGTTCTTTCTTGGCTTCGTCGAGCGAGTCGAGAATCAGCACGCCCTTGCCGGCCGCCAGACCGTCGGCCTTGAGCACATAGGGGGGCTGCAGGGTTTCAAGAAAAGCCTGCCCCTCGGCAAGGGTGTCGGCGGTGAAGGAGCGGTAGCGGGCCGTGGGGATTCCCTCGGCTTCCATGAACTGTTTGGCAAAATCCTTGCTCCCTTCAAGACGCGCGCCGGCTTTCGTGGGACCCACGACGAGCACCTCGGGCGCCTCCTTGGCCATGAAATCGGTGATGCCGGCCACCAGAGGGTCTTCGTTGCCTACAACCACCATGTCGATGTCGTTGTCGGTCACGGCCTTAAGCACCGCAAGGAAATCGGTGGGACTGATGTCGAGATTACGGCCATAGCGGCCTGTACCGCCGTTGCCGGGAGCGATGAAAAGGTTGGAGCAGAGTGTGCTCCGGCTCATTTTCCACGCGAGGGCCGATTCGCGGCCTCCGCTGCCAAGAAGCAGAATGTTCATGTGCTATGGTGTGATTGTGTTAGTTTTCGGTAGGCGCTAACTCAGCTATTTCAGCTATTGGACTCGGTGGAGTCGCCCGTTTTTTTCCACCCCTTGCGCACGCGCATCACTGGACCTCCCAGCGAGGGTTGTTTGCCGGTGATGGAGCGGAGGGCGGCGGGGTTGCGGCGCTGTGCCAGTGGGTTGTCCGACTCGGGGCGCACGGGAGCCGCATCGGTGTCGGGCTTACGCTGCGGACGGAAACTTTCGTCGCGGTGACCCGTGGGGCGGTAGCGCTCCTCGAGTTTGTTGCGCGGTTTTCCGGCCAGGTCGCGGCGGCGTTCGCGTCGCTTCTCGCTGAAGGGGCGCTCCTCGCCGTCGGGGCGAGGCTTGCGGTCGAAGCGGCCACCGCGCTCATGGTCGAACTTGCGGCGTTCGCGCCGTTCGAGTCGTTTGCGGCTGTCGTGGAGGTCGTCGAGACGCTCGCGACGCTTCTCCTCGGCCTCGCGCAGGCGGCCACCTTCGCGGCGGAAGGTGCGGTAGTCACCCTCAAAGATGATATATTCTCGCAGCTGACACTCCAGAGCGCCATTGAGCACGGGTCTCTTTTCCGAAGCGGAGAGGCCGATGCGGTGGAAATATTCCTCCTTGTAGCCTATAATCCAGGCGTGATAACCCTTGAATACGTTTTTGAGTTTGGAACCGAGAAGTTCGTAGAGGCCTTCCATATCCTCCACCGAGATGCGTTCGCCGTAGGGGGGATTGGTAACGAGCACACCGTCGGCAGGCGCCTCGGTCCATGCCGACAACGGCTTGGTTTCCAATTCGATATAGCGGCCTACGCCGGCACTGCGGATGTTGCGGGCGGCAATTTCGGTGGCTTTCGGCGAGATGTCGGCGCCGTAGATCTTATAGTTGAACTCGCGCTCGCCCGAGTCGTCGTTGTAGAGACGGTCAAACAGCTCGGCGTCGAAATCCTTCCAGTTTTCAAACGAGAAATGGCGGCGGTAGATGCCCGGCGAGATGTTGCGGGCGATCAGGGCTGCCTCGATGAGGAATGTGCCCGAGCCGCACATGGGGTCGACCAGCGGGGAATCGCCCCTCCAGCCGCTGCGGAGGATGATGCCGGCGGCGAGCACCTCGTTGATGGGGGCTTCGGTCTGCGCCACGCGGTAGCCGCGCTTGTGGAGCGACTCGCCCGACGAGTCGAGCGATAGTGTGACGCGGTCGCCGGCGATGTGCACGTTGATCATCACATCGGCATCCTGCAGGCGCACGCCGGGGCGCACGTCGTCGCCGTAGCGGTCTTTAAACCAGTCGACTATGGCATCTTTGATGCGGTAGGTGACGAAGCGCGAGTGGGTGAACTCGTCGCTGTAGACCACCGTGTCGATGGCGAAAGTGGAATCAGGCGTCATCAGCGACCCCCAATCGAATTCCTTGGTGTATTCATAAAGCTCGTCGGTGTCGCGGGCGGTGAATTTATACACGGGTTTTAGAATCCGCAGCGCCGTGCGGCAGCTCAGATTCGCGCGGTAAAGCATTTCGAGGTCACCCTCGAACGACACCATGCGCTTGCCCGGCTCCACATTTTCCGCGCCAAGGCCGCGCAATTCTTCAGCAAGAACCTCTTCCAGCCCCTGGAAGGTCTTGGCCACCATTTCAAAACGTTCTTTCGCCATACAGCTGATGTGCATCAAAATATTTATGCAAATTTAGTATTTATCTTTGTATTATGGGGTATAACGGGGCTATTATTTATCAGAAGGCGGGGTGAAACCGCCTTCCCGCAGGGTCAGAAACCGAGGAGGTCGGGCATGGAGAACATGCCTTTGCGGTCGGCGGCGACGAGCCACTCGGCGGCACGCACGGCGCCGAAGGCAAACCCCTCGCGCGAGAACGCGCGGTGCTCCAGCGAGATGGTGTCGACAGCCGACGTCCAGATGACGGTGTGGGTGCCGGGCACCTCGCCGATGCGCTCGTGGTTGACCAGCAGGCGCGAATGGTCGGCATTATACTCGGCGGGATCCTCGGTCCAGGCGGTCAGACGCCCCTCGGAGGCCTTGATGAGGTTTTCGGCGGTGGTGACGGCGGTGCCCGAGGGGTGGTCGAGTTTGTGCACGTGGTGAATCTCGCTCAGGCAGGGGGTGTATTCGGGATAATCCTTCATCACATTCTCGGCGCGGCGGCATATCTCCTGAAAGAGCGACACGCCGATAGAGAAATTCGAGGTCCAGAACATTGCCAGACCCGAATCGGCCACCATCTTCTCCACCTCGGCGCGGCGGCTGAGCCAGCCGGTGGTGCCGGAAACCAGGGGCACGCCTGCGGCAAGGCAGCGGCGGTAGTTGTCGACAGCTGTGGCGGGGGTGGTGAACTCGATGGCCACGTCGGCGCTGCGGAACTCGGGGGTGTCCATCAGCGCCTCCTCGCCCTGATCGATATGACACACGATGGAGTGGCCGCGCTCAAGAGCTATTTTTTCTACGGCATGGCCCATTTTACCGTATCCTATGAGGGCTATTTTCATTGTTTATCTGATTTTTCGTTGGAATCGGAATTGGCTTTCATCGCTTTGCGCGCCACGATGGGGATGGCGATGTTGGTAAACACCAGCAGCACGCCACCCGCCAGGGTGAACGCCCACACATCGCGCAGCTCTCCGTCGTTCCAGAACAGGAAGAAGGCCGCCACGCAGAAAAACACCGCCGACCACGCCTCGATGCGGTAGAGACGCTTTATGCGGGGGTGCTTGCCAGTGTAGGGCGAAAACAGTTTGCCGATGAGGAAACAGAGCGCTCCCCCGGCATAGACAAATTTCCACCAGCCCATCACGTCGATGCCCAGGCGGATATAGAAAATGGGGAGCAGCGTGCCCAGGGCGATCACCAGCAGCCCCACGGTGGAGATAATCACCATGGCGGTGCGTGGCGGCTTGCCGAGCAGTTCTTCGCGGGTATAATTCATAATCGGATATTCAAATTTCAGATATAGTGGGAGTTAGAGAAAACGGAGAGACCGGCGCCGTGGGGCTGGCCGCAGCGCTATTCGAAGACGTAGACATCCTCGTTGGGGCGCTGCATGTGATAGTTTTCGCGCACGATTCGCTCCAGCTCGCGGGGATCGTTGGAGAGCGAGGTGTTGAGGCGGTGATAATAGAGCATGGTGTCGTTGTTGGCCTTGATTTCGGCGCGCAGGGAGTCGATGGTCTCCTGATACTCCTGCTTCTTGGCCAGGGAGTTCTCGTTGAAGAACACAATGAACACAATGAACGCCACCGCTATGATCAGCGGCAGAGAGATATAACGGCGCATCCAGCGCCACGCGGAACTTTGTGCGATATTCATTTAGCGCCCTGTCGGTAAGATTTGTTATAGAACATGTTTCAGGATTTGACACGAAACAAGCTGTAAGTGCAAATTTACAGCTTTTCCGCCGAAAAACCGCAATGCCGACAGCAAAAAAGCATAGGCCTGTGTATCTTAATTGCAAAATGCAAATAAAAAACGGCGGTTAAAAACCGCCGCTCCATAGGCCTCGCCCCACGCCTGCACAGACGTATGGGGGCTGTGTGGAGAGGAGGTTTTTAACCTCCTTAATTCCATAATTATTGTGGCATGAGAGGGGGCGTCAGGCCTCGGCCTCATCCTCCTTCATGTTGTGGAAGACCTGGGTGACGTCGTCATCCTCCTCAAGTTTTTCGAGGAGCTTGTCGATGCTCTCGCGCTGCTCGGGAGTAACCTCCTTTAGGTCGTTGGGCACGCGCACGAATTCGGTGGAGAGGATCTCGAAACCGTTCTCCTCGAGATATTTCTGGATATTGGAGTAATCTTCGAACACGCCGGTGAGGATCACTGCACCCTCGTCGTCGGCCTCGACCTCCTCCACGCCGCAGTCGATCAGCTCAAGTTCGAGGTCTTCGAGCGACACTTCGGGTTTGGCGGCGATTTTGAGCACCACCTTGTGGTCGAACAGGAATGTGAGCGAGCCTTGGGTGCCGAGGGTGCCGCCATGCTTTGTGAAGTAGGAGCGCACGTTCGACACGGTGCGGGTGTTGTTGTCGGTGGCGGCTTCCACGAAGATAGCGATTCCGTGGGGGCCGTATCCCTCGTAGGTCAGCTCCTTGTAGTCCTTGGCATCCTTTTCGGTGGCCTTTTTGATGGCGCGCTCGATGGTGTCCTTGGGCATGTTCTCCGAGCGGGCGGTCTGGATGAGGGCGCGCAGACGGGGGTTGTTGGCAGGCTCGGGACCCGAAGCCTTCACGGCGATGGTGATTTCCTTGCCTATGCGGGTGAAAGTTTTCGACATGTTGCCCCAGCGTTTGAGCTTGCGGGCTTTGCGGTATTCAAATGCTCTTCCCATGGGAGTGGTGTATATCTGATTTTAGCTAAATTGTTTGATCGGTGGAGTAGGAGGGGGTGCCGGGCGGGGAGGCTCAGCGCAGCTCGGCGCCTACGTTGCGGCGGAGCTGGTCGATGATGCGGTTCATCGTCTTTTCGATGACGGCATCCTGCAGAGTCTTTTCGACATCCTGCAGGGTGATGCTGATGGCGTAGCTCTTCTTCCCCTCGGGGAGGTTCTTCCCCTCGTAGACGTCGAAGAGGCCCACGTCGCGGAGCAGCTTGCGCTCGGTCTGGCGCACCACGGCGGCGATGGCGTCGAAAGTGACGCTGCTGTCGACCAGCAGGGCCAGGTCGCGGTGCACGGGCTGCGTCTTGGGCAGGGGCGTGAATTCGGTGATGACTTTCACGGCCATGCGCACCAGGTCGGCCCATTCGAGTTCGGCGAAGAACACGGGCTGCTTTATGCCCGCCTTGGCAAGCATCTTGTTGGAGACGATGCCCATGTGGCCGAGCACCTTGCCGTTGCGTGTTGTCAGCTGCTGGGCCGCGGCGAAGATGTCGGGGGTGTCGGCGGCAGGGATGGTGGTGAGTTTCAGACCCTGCGATTCAAGACCAAGACGGGCCAGAATGTTGGCCACGGCGGCCTTGAGGTCGAAATAGGTCGACTCCTCTGCGGGGCGCGCCCAGTTGCCGGTGCGGGAGTTGCCGGTGAGCCAGATGGCCAGACGGCTCTGCTGCGCGAAAGGCTTCAGGGGAGCTTCGGCGGTGCTTTCAGCTGCCGGATCGAACGAGTAGGTGTTGCCGAACTCATACATCGCCAGGTCGGGAGCCTTGCGGTTGATGTTGTGGGCTATGGATTCCAGACCGCCGAAGAGGAGCGTCTGACGCATCACGTCGAGGTCGGTCGAGAGGGGATTGAGCAGTTTCACGCAGCGGTCGGCGGGATAGCACTTCATGTCGGTGTAATATCCCTCGGCCGTGAGCGAGTTGTTGAGGATTTCGTTGAAACCCACAGCGGTGAGCTGCTCCGATATGATGCGGCGCAGATGGTCGTCCTGATCGCAGAGGCTCTTATACTGGAGCGACGAGTGCACCCGGTCGCTGATTTCCACGTTGTTGTAGCCGTAGACGCGGAGGATGTCCTCCACCACGTCGCAGGGACGGCGCACGTCGAAGCGGTAGGTGGGCACCTTGAGCGATGCCGAGCAGGCTGCAGCGGGATCGGCCGTGGGGTTGCCGTCGGCATTCTTCATCTCCACTCCGATTTCGAGCGAGGCGAGGATGGCGTTGATCTCCTCCACGGGGATATCCTTGCCGATGAGCGAGCGGGTGTAGCCGTAGTCGAGCTGCACGGGGAAACAGGGCACGGGATCGGGATAGATGTCGACCACGGAACCGCAGATTTCGCCGCCGGCCAGCTCCTTGACCATCAGGGCCGCAAGCTGCAGGCAGTAGATGGTGGCGTTGATGTCGCAGCCGCGCTCGAAGCGGAACGAGGCGTCGGTCTGCAGCGAGTGGCGCCGGGCTGTCTTGCGCACGCGGGTGGGATTGAAGCAGGCGCTCTCGATGAAGATGTCGGTGGTGGTGTCGGTGACGCCCGAGTCGAGACCGCCGAACACGCCGGCGATGCACATCGGTTTCACGGCGTCGCAGATCATCAGATCGGCCTCGTGGAGCGTGCGTTCCACACCGTCGAGAGTGGTGAATTTAGTGCCCGCGGGGCATGTGCGCACCACAATTTTGCCACCCTCCACCCGGTTGAGGTCGAAGGCATGCAGGGGCTGGCCCATGCCGTGAAGTATGAAGTTGGTGATGTCGACCACATTGTTGATGGGGCGCATGCCGATTGCCGCCAGACGGTCTTTGAGCCACTGTGGCGACTCGGCCACCTTGACGCCGCGGATGGTGACGCCGCTGTAGCGGGGAGCGCCCTCGCGGTCGTCGACCTCCACCTGCAGCGCGCCGGTTTCGCTCTCCACGGCGAAAGCTGAGGTCGAGGGGCGGCGCAGATGGCCATCCTTGCCGTGGCGCGCCAGCCATGCGCTCAGGTCGCGGGCCACGCCGTAGTGGCTGGCGCCGTCGATGCGGTTGGGGGTGAGGTCAACCTCGAGCACGTAGTCGCTCTGCAGGTTGTAGTATTCGGCTGCGGGGGTGCCGGGGCGCACCTCGCGGTCGATGACGATGATACCGTCGTGAGCGTTGCCCACGCCTATCTCATCCTCGGCACAGATCATGCCGAGCGATTCCACGCCGCGGATTTTCGATTTCTTGATCTGGAAACCCTTCTCCTCGCCGACGGGATAGAGCGTGGCGCCAACGGTGGCTACCACCACGGTCTGTCCGGCGGCCACATTCGGGGCGCCGCAGACAATCTGCACGAGGGCCTCGAGACCCAGGTCTACGGTGGTGATGTGCAGGTGGTCGCTGTCGGGATGGTCGATGCATGTGAGCACCTTCCCGATGACCACGCCGCGGAGGCCTCCGCGGATTGACTCCACCTCCTCATAAGTGTCGCACTCCAGACCCAGCGACGTGAGCGCCTGGGTCAGCTCGGCAGGCGAGAGATCGAAGTCGATATATTCTTTTAACCAGTTGTAAGAAATGTTCATTGGCGGGTAAGAGAAAAATTCATGCAAAGTTACGCAAAGTTCCCGATATCACAAAATTTAGTGTTTGTCTGTCAGGACAATCGCATCAAATCAGGTTTAGGATATGCAATCTTATCGGCAATATTTTATATTAAACAAGTTCTAACAATCACTTTAAACATATTTAACAAAATAAAACAAGACAAGTAACTATTCAGCGAATCGTATGAACGAGATTATTTCTCCATAATCTCGTTCATACGATTCGCTGAATAGTTACCACCGCCTTGTTGTTTGTTAAAAAATTTGTAAATTTGCAGCGAAATCCTGTGAGGAATCTCAAAAAGTGCTATACACTCTCAAAAGTGCTATATAATTAAGGTGTAATTCATACATCTGATTGGTTTCCCGATTTATTATCGGTATTTTTCTAAGGTATTATGTCAATAACTGGTAAAATTGAATTCCGGCCGAAGCTGTGGTCGGCTCTGCGGCATTACAACGCGCAGAAGTTCCAGGCCGACCTCACCGCCGGTGTGGTGGTGGGCATCGTGGCGCTCCCCCTTGCCATCGCATTCGCCATCGCATCGGGCGTAAGCCCCGCCGTGGGTCTGATCACCGCCATCTTAGGCGGTTTCATGGTCTCGGCATTCGGCGGCAACTCGGTGCAGATCGGCGGCCCCACGGGCGCTTTCATCGTCATCGTCTACGGTATCATAGCGCGTTTCGGCGTCGAGGGTCTCGCCGTGGCCACCCTTATGGCGGGACTGATACTGGTGCTGATGGGTTTGTTCAGGCTCGGCACCGTCATCAAGTTTATCCCCTACCCCATCGTCATCGGTTTCACGGCAGGTATAGCCCTTACCATCTTCTCCACGCAGATCAACGACTTCTTAGGGCTCGGCCTCAGCGGTCTCCCTTCCGAATTCCTCCCCAAGATGGGGATGTATCTGCGCAATCTCCATCTGATCGACCCCACCACGCTCGCCGTGGGTCTTACCACCCTTGCCATCATAATCCTCACCCCCAAGGTGTCGAAGCGGCTCCCCGGCGCCCTCATCGCCATCGTGGTGATGACAACGGCAGTGTGGGCAATGACCTCGCAGGGCATCATCGCCGACATCCCCACCATCGGCTCGCGCTTCACCGACCTGCGCGCCGCCATGCCGGCGCTGCACGGCTTCTCGCTCGACTGGGACACCGTCAACGCCCTGCTCCCCTCGGCGTTCACCATCGCCATGCTCGGCGCCATCGAGTCGCTGCTGTCGGCCACCGTGGCCGACGGTGTCACCGGCTCGCACACCCGCACCAACACCGAACTGATCGGCCAGGGCATGGCCAACATCCTGGTGCCCTTCTTCGGCGGCATCCCCGTCACCGGCGCCATAGCCCGCACCATGACCAACATCACCAACGGCGGCCGCACCCCCGTGGCGGGCATCATCCACGCCGTGGTGCTGCTGATAATCTTCATCTGCGCCATGCCGCTGATCAAACTCGTGCCCATGGCGTGCCTGGCCGCCGTGCTTATCGTCGTGGCCTACAACATGAGCGGCTGGCGCACCATCGTCGGCCTGATGAAAGCCCCCAAGGGCGACATCTCGGTGCTCATCGTCACCTTCCTGCTCACCGTGGTGCTCGACCTCACCATCGCCATCGAGATCGGCATGCTCCTGGCCGTGGTGCTCTTCCTGCGCCGCGTGATGGAGAACACCCAGATCAAAGTCTACTCCGAGCAGCTCGACGTGGCCGAGGGCAGCGACCTCGACGACGTGCACCACGAGGTGCTCGACGTGCGCCCCGGCGTGCAGGTCTACGAAATCGACGGCCCCTTCTTCTTCGGCGTGGCCACCAAATTCGACGAAATGATGCGCACCACCCCCTCGGAGCAGCCGCTGGTGCGCATCCTGCGCATGCGCAAAGTGCCCTTCATCGACTCCACCGCCATCCACAACCTCGAAATCCTTATCCGCTCCTCGCAGGAGGATGGCATCCACGTGGTGCTCTCGGGCGTGCGCGACACCGTGCGCGAGACCCTCGAGCATGCCGGCATAGCCGATCTCGTGGGCGAGGACCATGTCTGCTCCCACATCTCCAAGGCGGTGGAAATCGCCAACAGCATCGCCGACGGCGCGCCCGCTGCCACCCCGGCTGTGTAACCCGCTGTGCCACGGGGCGTTGACCCCGGCGGTGTAACAATTTCGCATACGCGCAGGCCCTCTCCCGAGCTATCTTTGCGGCAAAAAACCAAACCGCAACTATAGCTATGAAAAAATCCGAACCGCGTCTGCTCACATTCTCCGGCGTGAACCTCCGCCGCGACCCCGAAGTGCCGCAGATGCTCCGCCGCGCGCGCACCCCGCAGAGAATCGGCGTCCGCAGTCTGCTCCCCCTCTGCACGTTCGAACCTTATGGCGACGGCCGCACACTCACACTGCTTGTCGCCGACAAAACGCTCATCTACACCTGGGACGGCACCGAAATCCGCACTATCGGGCGGGTCGGTGCCGAGCCTGTAATGGCCGTAACCGACACCCCCGGCGTGGTGCGTCTGCTGCTGCGGCATCACCCCGACTACTATTACACCTTCGGCTCCGACCTGAAGCTCACACCCTGCGGCTACATGCCCGAGCTGCCCGAAATACGCCTTTTCGCCACAGGCCACATCCCCCTGCAGCAGGCCGTGGCGCCGGTGAAACTCTCGGGCACATCATCGGGCAACGCCGGGTCGCAGCTCACAGCCACCGACGCCCGCACACTCACCGACGCGCTGCTCCATGCCTACGACGCCCTCGAGTCGCAGGCCCGCACCCTCGGCGCATGCTTCCAGCCCCTGCTGGCGCGCTGCCGCGTGCTCGACGCTGCCGGCAACACCCTCTCCACCGGTCCCACAGTGATGGTGGCGCCCGCCTCGGGCGTCAACGCCACCGACGCCGTGGTGCAGTCGTCGGCCGACTCCATGGCGTCGCTCACCGGCTCGTCGCTCTCGGCCACAGCCTTCCGCATCGGTTTCAACGCCCCGGCCGCGCTCCCCGCGCCCTGGAACCGGCTGGCCGCACGGCTCGTGGTGGAGGTTTCGGATCAGCTCGCGCCCGCCGACCGCTCCACCCTGGCCGTGCACGGCATAGTGCGTGACAGGGTTAGCGGCGTCTCCACCGTCACCTCGCGCGTGCCCGGTCTGGGCGACCACACCGGCGTTAGCCGCGCGCGTTTCCGCCGATTGGGGTGCGCCCTGGCCGCCGCGACCATGCACACCGTGGCCGAATACAGCTACCCCTTTGCCGGAGGGATAGCACCGGAGGGGAATACCGTCACTGTCGACACCACCGCGGAGGGCACCCCCGCACCCGCTGCCGGGGAGGTGGCTCCCGGGCGCCGCACCTACTCCGCTGCGCTGCAGCTCGACAACATCACCGTGCTCTGCAATCCCCGCACCGAAACATTCCGGGGTTGGGCGCCCGAAAGCTTCATCACGCGCCGCTCCGACTCGGCCACCGGCGACTGGCGCTGCGCCATCTCGGTGAAAATCGCCTCGGCAGGAGGCGACACCGTGGTATGCCGCGAAATCCACGGCACCGGCCACGCCCCCGAGGCGTTCGCGCCGATGCTATCCTACCCCTCGGCAGACGCCGTGGAGATCGCCATCGACCTCACCGGTGCCGACGGGCACCGTTCGGGCCTCTACCCCCTCACCGCCGTGCCCGGCGCATCGCTGGCGGTGTGGGCGTCGTCCGGTCTCGAGCCATTCCTCCCCCCTGCCGCCACCGTCTACGCTCCCCCCACCGCAACCGTCACCCCTGCCATCGTAGAGCAGGGGGTGGCCGAAATCCACAGCTCGGCCGACATGCGGCGCACCCTGTCGCAGCGGCGCATAGCCCGCAGCGGGATATGCGCCGTGGCGCCCGCTCCGAGGGGTCACTCCGGATGGGATTTCTCACGCGCCAAACTCCTGTTTTTCAGCGAGGAGGGAATCACACTGGCTACAGTCGACGCCGAGGGGAGTTTCCGCGCCACCTCGCGTGTCGACCGCCGCCCCGTGCGTTCGCCCCTGGCCGTGTGCGACGCCTCCGACAGCTCCGGGGCAGCTGTCGCCGCCGTTGCCGGGGATGATCTCGTGGTCATCTCGGGGCAGAAGACCCGCACCCTGTGCCGCCTGGCCGACATCCCGGGCATCTCCGCCGCGGGCACGGCCATAGCCACCCTCGGCTACGACCCCGCGGAACACGAATACTGGATTGCAACCGGGGGCCGCGCCATCCACCGCATCGCCGCCGACGGCGGGTGGGTGTCAGCCGCCGAGATACCCGTGATGAACTGCGCGGGCGACGCCGAATTTTCCGACGCGGTGAACCCCTTCGCCTTCGCCCTGTGGCAGGGGGAACTGATAGCGCGCGGTCCCCGGGGCTCATGGCGCATATCGGCCGACGCCCGCCCGGGCACTCTGCCGGTGCGGCTCACACGGCGCTACGACACCACTTTCACCCCCTCGATGCTGCGCGTCAATCTCTTTGCCTCGCAGGTCACAGGCACGGTGCGCCTTTCGGGCGACTCGGGGAGCGAGGAACCGGTGGTGATGCTCGCCATGACCGTCGACGGCGAACTCAACGCCCCCGTCACCCAGCCGCTTATGGTGCCCCGCCGCCGCTTTCTCACCGCCGACTATGCCGTAGAGGCCACCGCCGACCTCTCCATCCTTCCCGAAATCTTTATCTGACCCTGCGCCATGGATAATTTCAACGACATTATGGAAGAGAACCGCCGCCGTTGCGCCCTGCGGCAGCAGGCCGAGAGCTTCGACCCCGTGCGCGGCGACCGCAGTTCGGGCGAGCGCGTGCCTGCGGGCCCCTACCCCTGGACCGACGGCGTGGAACATGTGCCGCGCGAGATGACCGCCGACCCGCTTTTCTCCCGCGTGACCGACGCCACGGGGTGGGCGCGCCTGCGCTGCCGCTACGATTTCGAATACTGGGCGGCGCGCTGCTGCCGCATCAAGGACAAAGAGACCGGCCGCGTGGTGCCCTTCATCCTCAACCGCCCGCAGCGGCGCGTGGTGGCGATGCTCGAGGAGGACCGCCGCGCCGGCCGCCCCATGCGCATGATCATCCTCAAGGCGCGCCAGTGGGGCGGGAGCACCGTCACCGAGCTTTACATGGCATGGATCCAGACCTGTCTGCGCGACCATTGCCACGCCATTGTGTGCGGCGCCGAGCGCACCGGCACCCAGGTGGTGCTCAACCTCTACGCCGACATGCTCCTCAACTATCCTCCCGAGCTGTGGGAGGGGGAGACGCCGCCGCGGCTGAAAACCTCGCGCGGCATCCTCGAGCTGCAGGGGCGCGACAACCGCATCTATGTCGCCGCCTCCACCAACCCCAACGCCGTGCGCGGCGCCGACGCCGCCCTGGTCCACCTCACCGAGGTGGGGTTCTGGAAATCCACCCGCGGGCTCGACCCGTGGAACGCTGTGCGCGCCATCTACTGCTCGGTGGCTCTGGCGCCCATGACCATGATAGTGATGGAGAGCACCGCCGACGGCGTCGGCTCCTTCTTCCACGAGGAATGGCTAGGGCATGCTCGGGCCGGTCGGACAACCGCGCCGTGTTCGTGCCCTGGCACGAGATCGGCAAATACTCGCTCCCGCTGGCCTGCGAGGCCGACGCCCGCGCCCTCTGGCAGAGCCTCGACCCCTACGAGCACGCCCTCTGGACCGACACCCGGCTCACTCTCGAGCAGATCCACTGGTACCACCGCCGGCGGCGCGAGATGAAGGAGCACGCCAAGATGAAGAGCGAGTTCCCCTCTACGGCCGAGGAGGCGTTTGCCTGCACGTCGTCGACTGTGTTCGCCCCCGCGGGGGTGAAGCGGCTGCGGCAGGATTGCCGCGAACCTGTGGCCATCGGCGAAGTGGTGTCGGACACCGACGCCGGCACCGGCTCGCAGTCGCTCGCCGGGTTGCGGTTTGCCGCCGACCCCACGGGCGGGCTGCATGTGTGGCAGTTTCCCGAGGAGGATGCCACATATGTGGCGGCGGTGGATGTCGGCGGCCTGAGCGACACCGCCGACTGGAGTGTGATCTTAGTGCTGCGCCGCGGCGACCGCCCCGAGGTGGTGGCGCAGTGGCGCGGTCATGTCGACCACGACCTGCTGGTGTGGAACGCGGCGCGCATCGCCGCCTACTACAACCGTGCCTGCCTCGTGTTCGAGAGCAACACCCTGGAATCGGGACGCGGCCACAACGCCGAGGCACCCTACGCTCAGGGGGCGCTGATCCTCAACGAGCTTTACGAGCATTATCCCAACCTCTACCGGCGTCCGGCGGCAGCGGGCGGGATGCCCCGGCAGGCGGCCGTGACCGGGCTGTCGGGGAGCATACCCGGTTTCCACACCAACCGGCAGACCAAGCAGCTGATAATAACGCGGCTGATAGCCGCCGTGCGCGACGGCCTCTACACCGAGCGCAGCGCCGACGCCTGCGACGAATTCGACTGGTACGAGCGGCTCCCCTCGGGCGCCTACGCCGCCCGTCCGCCCCACCACGACGACCTGCTGATGACCCGCGCCATCGGCCTGCACATCTGCTCGCTCCCCGACGACACCGCCACCGATGCCGCCACCGCCCGCTACCTCTCGCGCTTCCGATATTGATATTTTTATAAAATTATACGGCGGCTGGAAAGCCGCCGCTCCATACACGCCTACCCCGCAACTCCTTCTCTTCTTAACGGCGGCTGGAAAGCCGCCGCTCCATACAACTTCCCTCCGCACGCCTATCGCCACAATACCCACAGACGTATGGGGGTTGTGTGGGGCGGCGGCTTTCCAGCCGCCG
>OHPD01000672.1_pt1 | contig 20064 bp, 15 predicted proteins | sample 1577641 | NCBI WGS metagenome assembly OHPD01 (sample SAMEA3879532, study PRJEB24766) | human gut metagenome | biome: human-associated habitat; feature: feces | place: USA | collected 1985/1987
CGAACATCCCCCGCTTTATTCTTCCATAAATCACCGCCGGAACCGGAGTTGCAAAAAGAACTCCCATCGCCAGCAGGCTGTCATAATCTTTCAGATATTTGATGTAATCCATGGAATTGACCATGCCGGTATGTGCATTCACAAACGGAAACATACGTGTCAGATAAATTCCAAGCTGATGAATATCCGTGATCGTAAATGCCATCCATGTCACAGGCACAAACAGCAACAGATAGACATGTCCGATCACTTTGCTTTTCTGTAAAAACGGAAGCAAAAACAATTTTTCCAGAAATAAAGCCCCGAGCAGCATGCCGCCCCAGATCAGAAAATTATATCCTGCCCCATGCCACAGCGCGGTCAGTATCCACACAGCAAAAAGGTTGAACATCGTCCGCAGTCTGCCTTTCCGGCTTCCTCCGAGCGGAATGTATACATAATCGCGGAACCACCGTCCCAGTGTAATGTGCCAGCGGCGCCAGAACTCCGTCACTGATTTTGAGATATATGGGAAACGGAAGTTTACCGGAATCTGGAATCCCAACATTTTTCCAAGTCCGACCGCCATCATCGAATATCCCGCAAAATCAAAATACAGCTCCATGGAATATGCGACCGCACCCAGCCATGCCAACGGCGTTGAGATACTGTTAAACCCGATCGTCTGCACGTTGTTCCACAACATTCCCACCCGGTCAGCGATAATGACTTTGGATCCGAGTCCGATCACAAGGATACGGACGCCACTCTCAAAATCCCGTGCTGTCACCGTCCTTCTTTTCAGGCAGCTGCTCACCTCGGTATAGTTTACGATCGGTCCGGCGATCAGCTGTGGAAACATCGTCAGATAGGTTCCAAGGTTAACATAAGATTTTTCTGCCGGGACAATGCCACGGTACACATCGATCACATACGCTGCGATCTGGAAGGTGTAAAAACTGATCCCCAGCGGCAGCTTCGTGGTCAGACCGCTGTATTTAAAGAAAAAGAGCATTCCGAAATCGTAGCAAAGCGCCAGAATAAGCAGTACTGCCTGTCTTCTGCCTCTTCCGTCCTCCGGCGTCTTATACATGCTGCGTGCGATCACATAGTTCACCGTAACTGACGCTAACAGCAACAGGACATACTGCGCCTCTCCATAGGTGTAGAAGGCAATGCTCCCCAAAAAGAGTACTGCGTTGCGGAACTTCTTCGGTGTGATAAAATATATGATTAAAAAAGCCGGCAGAAACCGGAACAAAAATTCAAAACTGCTAAATACCATACGTAATTCTTTCTCTCATTCTCCTGCTTGTGCTGCACGATCAACGTGCTTTTCTGCAAAAACTCTACCTGTTTTTCACAAAAAATAACTGTCTGTTTTCTTTTTTTATTATATGCACAGACTGTTGTTATTATAGATGAAAAAAATAAATATTACCATATGATTAATTTTAAAAATATATTAAATCCATGCTATTTTGTAACTTTTCTGTAATGATTGGGCACGGACGCTGCTTTTCCCAGATTCTCCGGAAACCATGTTACTGTTTTCCCCGCAGAAATGCTTCGATCTCCCCGATAAAATACAGTGAGCCGAATGCCACTGTCTTTTCTGCGGATGATTTTGAGAAATCCGGCAGCACATCCGCAAGTTTCTGATACGCCTCCGCCGGGATCCCTTTTGCCCGGATGCAGTCTGCGAGCGCCTCTCCCTGCAATGCCCTCTCACTCTCCACAGTCACTGTCTTAAAATCCAGTGCCAGCGGAAGAAGTTCCCGGATCATCTCCCCATAATCTTTATCCGCCATGACACCCATGATAAAATGGAATTTTTCATCCGGATACATTGTCTCCAGACTTTTTTTCAGCGCCTCCACACCGTTACTGTTATGCGCACCGTCCATCAAGAAAAACGGATCATTGCTCACAAGTTCCATGCGTCCCATCCACTGCGTCCGGTCGATTCCTTCCCGAATCGCATGCTGCAAAGCTTTCAGTTCCGGCACATTCTTTTTTCCTGCAAAATATTTTTCAAAAAATAATTCTGCTGCAAGCATTGCCGCCACGGCATTTTCATACTGGTGCACACCGAGCATTTTCATCGTAACTGCATCGTATCCCGCATAGGAAAAACACTGTTTTCCGTCCTTTTGTGGCAGGATTTTAATTTCGTCCCAGTTTACAACTTTTGTGGTTTTGATGTCTGCCCGCTCCGCCGCCTGTTTTAACACGTCCATCGCTTCTTTCTCCTGGCTCTCTAAAACAAGTGCTGTGCCGTGCTTGATAATTCCTGCTTTCTCTGCTGCAATTTTGGCGAGTGTGTCACCGAGGATCGCCATATGGTCAAAACCGATTTTTGCAATGACGGTCACATCCGGCACTCCGCAGGCATTCGTGGAATCATACGTTCCGCCAAGTCCTGTCTCCAAAATCACAACATCACACTGCTGCTCCTTAAAATAAAGCAATGCCATTGCAAGACAGTAATCAAACATTGTCGGATAAACGCCAAAATCCATAGAGAGAAGCCTGTTTCCAAGGCGCATGGTATCCTCTTTTGAGATCATATCTCCCTGCACCTGGATGCGCTCCCTGAAATCCACCAGATGTGGAGAAGTAAACATCCCGGTTTTCAATCCTGCACATTCGAAAACAGAGCGCAAAAAAGCAGAGACGGAGCCTTTGCCGTTCGTCCCTGCTATGTGTATGATGCGTAAATCTTTCTCCGGGTGTCCTAACTGCTCTAACATTATCTTTGAGATCTCGACACCCTTTAAGTTTCCAAATCTTCTTTTATTTTCAATCGCTGTTACTGTTTCTTCGTATGTTAATGTCTGCATCTGACTATACTGCCATGATCACGCCGCCGTCGTTGGCATACATGCTGCTGACACCTGCGGTATTGATGATGATGATCTTTTTGAACTTCGCAATCTTCTCGATTTTTTCCTTCACTGCTTTTGCCCTCTCCGGACAGTTACAGTGTGAGATCGCAAGAATACGGTTCTCACAGTCTTTTGTCTTTGAGATCATATCCTTCACCATGCGCTCAAGCGCCTTGTTCATGCCGCGCGCCTGACCTAACTGGCAGATTAATCCCTCCTTCGTTGAGCCCATAACAGGCTTGATATTTAATGAATTGGCAATAAATGCTTTCAGGTTGGAAAGTCTGCCATTCTTTCTCAATGTCTCTAATGTCTCCAATACAAAATAGGTGTTCATGGACTTGATGTACTCTTCCACCTTCTCCACAACCTCTTCAAAACCGCATCCGGCTTCCTCAAATTCCTGTATCTTCATGCCGATGAGAGTTTCACCGATGGACGCGGATCTCGAATTGAACACATAAATTTTCTTTGTATCTCCGTGCTCTTCCTCATAAAGATTCTTTCCGAGCACTGCACTGTTATAAGAGCCGCTTAAGCCGCCGGACAATGTCACAACATAAACATGGTCTGCCTCACCCTCATATGCATCCATATACTGCTCCGGTGACGGGCAGGAGGACTTTGGTCCTTTCATACTCTCTTTCACTCTTCTCAAAAAGTCTAACTGATTAAAAGTGCTGTCATCTTTGATACGGCATCCGTCCACTTCCAACTCTAATGAAACGGTCTCATAATGTCCATCCTGTTTTAATTCTTCTGGTAATTCCCCACAACTGTCGATTACAATCTTATACATAGTATCCTCCTTGTTTTCCGTAGGAAAATGCGAACCCTCTGGTGAGCAGAGGATTTAGCCTCCTTGTTTTGCGAAGCAAAATGCGACTGTCCTTACATGGAGCAATGCCCAGCAAGCTGTGCAGGATTTTGCCTCCTTGTGATATTCATTATTATATCAAAAGTTTCTTTTTTCTATTACATGTAGTATTGATTACTACGTAACATTAACACAAAAACTTTACTTTGTATAGAGGATATTATGTTTTTTATTAAAATTTTATAGTCAGCACGTTCTGGTCGGAATCTTCCAGATAATATAAAGATGTCAGTCCTTTGCAGTAATGCACGATCTTCTGATCCGTGATAAAGTAGGTGAATGCCTGTTCGTACAGCTCCCTGTCTGCAAACCTGACAGAGCAGAAACCATCTCCCTGCTCATAGGCAGCCCGATATACATTTCCGATGCTGTCTGCATCCCATGTGTCAAAATAAAGATTTTCATGGACATAATAATTGTCTTTTACCGCCTGACACACCGGAACGATAATATCGTCATTCGGCTGATGCGTTTTCTGTAATTCCCCGGTCGTAACTGCAAAATAATTATAATTGATAAAAGAATCCAGCCCCATTCCATCGCCGCTGTAGGTGGCATTTCCCCAGGTCGTATCAATATAGTAATACTCTCCATCCAGCTTTGCCAGATTCCATGCATGAGACTGTCCGTCTGCCGTTCCGGCCACCACTGCACAGGGAATGTCCAGTTTTTCCAGAAGATACTGCGTTGCTGCAGCGTATCCCTGACAAACCGTTTCCCCATTGACAAACACACTGATGATGTTCTGATTGTCCGGCGCACCTGTGCTATACGCAACATTCGAAGCCAGATAATCAAACACATATTTTGCCTTGTCATAATCCGGTGCTTGCGCATCGATCCCTGCCAAAATCTGACTGACTGTCTCGTCGATCTGTGCCTGCATGTCCATCCGCTCGGCATCCGTCATGGTAAACTTTGGTGTAAAATGGAGATCTACCAGCTTTTCCCCTCTGGTATACTGCGTGTAAGTGTAGCCCGATACCCAGAACAGTCCGCCGTGGTCCGCCATCACCGAAACATACGCCTGATGCAGGACTTCGTTGTCTAACGTGCTCAGCGCCACATCTTCTTTTTCATAGAGAATCGCATCATAAACCTCGTCGTACACAGTGCGTACTTCCTCCGGAAGCGTCTGATATACATAACAGTCCACAGACTGCTTTTCAACGGATGGCTCTGCCTGCTTCTCTGTTTCCCCGCAAACTGCTGCCTGCTCAGTGTCCGTTTCCTGTTCTTTACTTTTTACTTCCGTGCCTTTTCCTTCTGCAATTTTCTCTTCCACATAGCGGGTAATATCGGATAATTGATTGGTTGTCTGCTGACACCCCGAAAGCAGAATGAGTGCTGCACACGCCGCACTCCCTGCCACATAGGAAAAAAATTTTTTTCTCACCTGATTCTCCTGTCAAATGCATACTTCATGCTGTATGTATCTTTTTTGCCTTTCAGCCAAAATAAGCGCTCACCAAATCCTTCAATGCCTGCTGGTCTGCTGCTGCCATCAGTTCTCTTGCAGAATGCATTGCAAGCAATGGGATTCCGATATCCACTGTTTTTACCGGAAGTAACGCTGATGCGATCGAGCCTAATGTGCCGCCTCCTGCAAGATCCGAACGGTTCACAAATTTCTGATATGGGATCTGATCCTTCTCACAGATCTGCTGGATCACTGCGACCGCACCACAGTCTGTTGCATAGGACTGGGAGCATGCTTCCTTGATGCAGAATCCTTTTCCAAGCACCGGCTTGTTGGTCAGATCCATCTTTCCGGCATAGTTTGGATGAAGTCCATGTGCCACATCCACGGATAAAATGATGCTGTTGTACAGTCTGTTCCACACTTCTTTTTCCAGTCCACACTCAGTCAGAATACGCACCAGCATATCATGGAGCAGAATGGAACCGGCGCCCTGCTTGGAACGGCTTCCAATCTCCTCGTGATCGAACAGTGCAATGAGATTCATGCCGTCCGCCCTGTCGCTTTCGATGATCGCAGACACCAGTGCAGAACAGGAATTTAAGTTATCGAGTCTGGATGCAGAGATAAACTCATCGTTTAATCCCACAAACTCCGGCTTTTCTTTATTGTAAATGGTCAGTTCAAAATCAAGAATATCCTCTTTTTTCACAGCAAGCTCTTTTACAAGAAAATCAAGAAAATAGTCTGCATCATCGGAAAGTCCGCAGATTGGGAGCAGTTCCGTCTGCTTATTTAATTCCACGCCCTTGTTCACCTCACGGTTCATATGGATCGCAAGATTCGGGATGGTCATAAGATTTTTTTCAGACTGGAACGTGACCACTTCCGGTGTAAACACATCCTCACTGCGCACTGCAACTCTTCCGGCTACACCGAGTGGACGGTCGAGCCATGTATTTAAGATTGCGCCGCCGTAAACTTCCACATTCACCTGTGCGTATCCGTTTGTCTGAATATCGCAGGACGGTTTGATCCTTAAGCATGGGAAATCTGTATGTGCTGCTGCAATGCGGATCGCAGGCTCTCTGTCACTCCAATTTTGCGGTAATGTGAATGCAAACAATGTCGTTTCATGATGATTTACCACATATTTTCCGCCCGCTTTTAAGTTCCATGCCGTACCGTAATCAACCACTTCAAAACCGGCATCTGTCAGTCTTTTTTCGCATGCGCTCACTGCGTGCGCCGGTGAGATTCCTTTTTCCAGTAAATCAAATAAAATTTCTGTTTCTGTCATATCTGTTACCAACCTTTCCATCAAACCATAGACTTTTTATCTGCGGCTGCAAATCTGTATAATCATTCTGTATTTTGCATTCGCAAATCCTCTGTATTCTAGCATATTTTCTCTAATTTGTCATTTCAGTTATTTACAAGAAAACAAACCAATGATAAATTTATGTTGATACCATTTTCTTTTGGGAGGATTTTATGATCGCTTTAAAAATTGCCGAAGTCAAGGACTTTATGAATAAATTACTGTGCCAGGATGTGTTTGACCACTTTCTCATTCAGGAGGCTGTCATCACAACGAATGTCTCCTGCCATATCGACGGCACGCTGCAAAAAGACTTCTACACCTTAGAAGAACTCGAAGAACAGAATCTTACCGGGCTTTCCTTTGTTCCGTATGGTCTTTTGCGCAGTTCCTGCTTCAACCTGATCAAAGGAAAGAAAACTCCTTCCTATTTCAAGTTTTCCCTCCTGTTATCGCCGGAAAATCTCAAACGCACCCTCTCCCAGACCGGAAGCTCTTTCACGGAAAATGATATTTCCGCAGTGTTCTTAAATATCCGCTTCCAGAATGGAGAACTGACCGTGACCACGGGTATCTCCTACCGGATCTTCTCGACCGACAAAACTCTTGAGCACGAGTGGGACACACTCCTCAAACGCTTTCTGACGAAAAATCAGATTTCATTTGACGAATTGTAGCGTCTGGCTTCCCCCTCTCTCCCGGCTTTTACTTGGTTTTCATTATGGAATAGATAAAAGGGTTTCTTATAAAACTTGCTCGAATTGCGGCTTTATCAGTGTTCACATTTTGACTTTTTTGATTGTTTATATTCATTCAGAAATGGACAGTCCGCACAATGTGTTCGTCTGCGGCCACACTTCCTTCTTATCTGTATCGTGCGCAAGTTACATGCCGGAAAATCAGCAGATGAGCAGGTCAAAAATCACTCAGGCTTTCTTTGATTTTTGACCTGCAATAAAGGATGCTGATTCCGGCATTTACTTGCGCTAGATACAGATAAAGGAAGTGTGTCCCAGACGGACACATTGCGTGGACTGTCCATTGATGAATGTACATAAACTTAAAGTCAAAATGTGAACACTGATAAAGCACTCAATTCTCACAAAAGTTTTATAAGGAACCCTTTTATCTATTCCATAGCTTTACACTTTGACAAAAGCCGGGAGAGAGGGGGAAGCCAGACGCTACAATGCCACGGTAAATAAGATTGATTTTCCGTCCTCGCTTTTGGCTGAGATTTTGCCCTTGTGTGCTTTCACGATCGCATACACGACGGAAAGTCCGATTCCAAAGCCCCCGGTCTTGGAATTGTGGGAAGCGTCCATACGGTAAAAACGCTCGAAAAGAAGGTCCAGCTTTCCTTTCTCGATCTGGTCTGTGGTATTCCACACGGTGATGATTTTGTTTTTTCCGGAAGTTTTTAGTGCGATGCGGATGATGCCCTGCTCTGAGGAATATTTCATTGCATTGTCCAAAAGCAGGGAGATCATCTGCCGGATATTTTTTTCATCGCCGACATATCCCACATGCTCTGCCACATTGATCTCAAATTGTTTTCCTTTTGTTTTTGCGACAGAGCGGAATCCCTCTGCGGTATCAAGCACTGCATCCGAAAGTGAAAATGACACTTTTTCCAGCTTTGTCCCTTCCTCATCCATGCGGGAGAGAAACACCAGTTTTTCCGTGAGGGAAGTCAGTCTTGCGATCTGTTTTCTCGTACTCTGCGTCCACTCGTTTTCCCCCTCCATCATCTCTATGACTTCGGTGTTGGCATCGATGATCGTGAGTGGCGTTTTGATCTCATGGCTTGCGTCCGTGATAAAGCGTTTCTGTTTCTCATAGCTTTCTGACACCGGTTTTAACACTTTTCCGGAGAAAAAGTAGATCATGACAAACACAATGACAAGTCCGAGTGCTCCTGTTCCCACGCTGGCAAGAACATATGTTCTTATTGTAGAGATTTCCCGCTGACAGTTTAAAAATACATACATCGTCGAGCCGTCACTGTCCGTTGCAAGGTATTTATAATCAGCGAAAAAGCCTTTTTTCTTTCCTTTTTTCCACAGCTCCGCTGCGTATTCCTCCGCTGTTCCGGCTGAGATGGAAGCAATTTTTCCGGTATCCACATATTCCACCGTACCGTCCGGTGCGATCGTCACTGTAAAATACCGGGTGTCAAACGGACTTTCCTGCGAAATCCCATGCTTTTGCAGGTCATTCATTGCCGGTGGCTGATCTGACTTAGGTTCCAATTTCTTCCCAAAATCTCCGGGTGTCATATCCGGGAAAGTACCTCCGTTGTCAGCGATCAGGGAGAGTCTTGCATCCAGCGCCTGATTGGTACTGATATAGTTTGCAATATTGATCGTACCGACAATTGCGATCAGCACGATAGAAACAGACAGCATTGCAATTGCAATAAATTTTCTTCTTAATTTTTTAAGCATTGTCTTTCTCCAATGAATATCCAAGTCCTCTGGCCGCCCTGATCTTCACCTGACTTCCAATGGAGGTTATTTTTTTTCTCAAATAGGAAATATATACCCATACGACATTTTGTTCCGCTTCTGAATCGTAACCCCAGATTTTATCCATAAAAAGATCCGGGGAAATGACCTGTCCTGGATTAGACATGAGCATTTCAAGCATCTGGTATTCCTTGCCAGCAAGACGGATACCTTCTGGATTCTCCGGTCCTGTGAGCTGATAGGTAGAACGGTTCAGTGCAATATCGCCAAATGCCAGCACATTATCGGTCGTGTCCGTCTGCCTCCTTGTCATTGCCCGGATCCTCGCCAGAAGCTCTTTCATGGAAAATGGTTTCGGCAGATAATCGTCTGCGCCACTGTCTAAACCCTCCACACGGTCATCAATCTCTGCCTTTGCTGTGAGCAGCAGGACCGGAACGGAATTTCCATGTCTGCGGATTGTTTTTAATATGGTGATACCATCCATTTTGGGCATCATGATATCTAAGATCACACCGTCATAATTGCCACCGTTTTCCAGATAGTCCAAGGCTTCTGCACCATCGTACACAGCGTCTACCGAGTAATTGTTATGTTTTAACACCGTGACAAGCGCACGGCTCAAATCCTCTTCATCTTCTGCAAGCAATAACCTCATACAAAATCCCATGCCTTTCGTTTATTTCACAGTGATACCGATTCCTGCCCTCAGCTGTTTTTATTCTGCGGTCACTTCTGTCGTCGTTCCCGATGTTGTGAGCGTGTACGTTGCTCCGCTCTCCACCTCTGCGGTGCTGATGATCACACAGTCATAGGTTTTTAATGCCGTGTAACTTACGATCACATTTCCCTCACTGTCTGTCAGCACAACGTTGCCGGCTTCCATTTGTTCTCCTAATTTTACCATAAGAACCTTCTGTTTGGAAGAATCACTCATCACCTCTGCCATGCCGCTGCTGCCGATTGCCACAAGCGTTCCGCCGTTCACATACGCAGACGACCGGTCGCCGTAATCGATCGCACTGTTTCCGTTATCAGACGGACCGTCAATGTAGATCTCACCGCCGTCAGATCGCCGTTGGAATCCAGGCCGTCGCCGCCTGCCAGAATGTGGATATATCCACCGTTTAATTCCATTTTCTCGCCTGCTGTATTGATACCGTCATCACTTGCAGTGATATCAATCGTTCCATCGTTGATCGTCACCGTCAGGCCTTCCAGACCTTCATAACTCTCTGTCACGGTGATCGTACCACCATTTACTATCAGTGCATCATCTGCATGCACACCATCATCGCCTGTCGCAAGCGTGTATGTTCCATCTGCGATCGTAATATTTGCGTTGCTGTGGATGGAATCATCTGCGGAATCAATCTGGTAAGTGCCTCCATTTAAGTACATGCTGCCACCTGCCTTGATTCCTTTTGTGCTGGTGCCGCTCTCGTCAGTTGTGGTATCCTGTGGCATATTTTCTCCGTCCGGCTTTTCGCCCATCTGTGGCATGCTTTCTCCGTCCGGTTTCTCGCCGTTTTGTGGCATTCCGCCACCCGGTCCACCCGGCACATCTGACTCATGCGTTTTCAGACTGTTTGCAACGCCGCCCCCGGCTGTGATGTCAAGTGTTCCATCCTCAATCTGCACGATATTGGAAGCGTCCATGCCATCGCCATCACTTGTGATCGTAAAATCACCATCTGCAATATAAATATAGCCCTTTTCTTCATCATCTGCATTTTCCGCATGAATGCCATCTTTTTCTGCGGTTAAAATAAAGGTTCCATCTGCGATACGCACACTGTCTTTTCCCGATAATGCGTGCCCTGCTGCTGTGATATCGTATGTACCGCCTATGATTTTCAGATCATCTTTGGATACAATTCCATGTCCTTCTGCTGATATGATCGTCAGACTTCCAGTGCCGTTTAACGTAAGGTCTGATTTTGCAAAAATCACGGCATCAATGTTGTTGTCGTCAATCGCAACATACTCATCCGTATTGCGAAGTGTATTCTGCGATCCTTCTGCAAGCGTTACAAATACTTTCTCTGCGCTTTTTACATACACTGCTGCACTTGAAGCACAGGTAATGTCCACATTATCAAATACGATCTGCACTTTCGCATTATCTGCATCCACCACAATCTGTCCTTCCGACAGTGTTCCGGAAAAAATATATGTCCCTTCTGCCGTGATTGTCATCGTCTGTCCATTGATTGCAACGCCATCCGTTTCCCCTGTGATACCATCATCGGAAAGTGTGACATAAACTGCCCCACTCTCCTCATAGGTTCCTGCCAGATCCCGCTCAGTAAACATATCTGCACTTAAAAAAGTTCCTGCTTCACTCTGTGCTGATGTTTCTTCTGCATTTGTTTCTGTTTCCGAGGAAACAACATTGCCAGTACTGCTCTTTGTCCCTGTACAGCCTGCCACTGCCGTCATGGATAATGCCGTAGCACAAAACAATGCCAGCAGTTTTTTTCTTCTATAACTCATTGACATTTGCCTCCTGTCTCATCATACTGATTTCCAGATTTCCGTTTCTGCATCTCAATTCATCGAGAAATGTTTTCTCTTCCGCATTGTCTTTTAACGTCACATGATAGGTAAGTTTGTAAAGACTTCCCATATTGGAGGTTTTCACAGCGACTACTTCACAGGATAATAAATATTTTTCAAAAAGATCATCAAATGCTACTCCGTAATTTAAATCCTCCGGGATTGTGATACGAAGTGTTTTCTCTCTTACTTCTGCTTTTTTTACACCGAATCCGGTCACATTTAACACAAACATCACGGCTCCCATAATGAGTGAAAACAGTACTGCAAACCCAAGATAACCCATCCCTGCGATCAGTCCTGCCGCCATTGCAAGAAAAATGGTTCCGATCTCTTTTGCAGTTCCCGGCACAGAACGGAAACGTACAAGCGAAAATGCTCCTGCCACAGCCACTCCGGCACCTACATTTCCGTTTACCATCATGATAACAATGCAAACGATCGCCGGCAGCATTGCGAGTGTCACTGCAAAGCTTGTCGTATAGCGGCTTTTATAAGTGTAAACCCATGTGATGAATGCCCCGATCAGCAGTGACACCACAATACAGAGCAAAAAATCCGGCACGGAAATCACCGCCGCACCTGCTGTATCAAAAATTCCTATAAATAAATTGTTTAACATATTAATTTCTCCATTTCTTTTTTAACATTTTATTGCCTGCTGCACAACCTCATCTCCGGTAAACACAAAGAAATTTTCCGGTGGACAGCTTCTTCTCTGCTCTCTCGCATAAATCGTGCGGTAGGCGGTCGCATATTTGGAAAATGACGTTTTGTAAATCTGATTTTCTGTCAGAAAATGAACCATCCAGAGCGGTATTGCGCCCGCCGTTTTCACTTCCATAAGCACTTTATTTTTATCTAAAATTGCTTCTCCGTAAATTCCTTTACAGAGAGAAAGATCGTAATTTCTCCAGAGAATGTTCTGATCAAACGTGATCCGGAACTCGTGATCGTCCTTCGCATAAAAAGCTTCTCTCTCATAGGAAAGCATCACTGCCGGAGCCAGCTTTTTATAATTTTTCAGACAGTAATCGATTTCTCTGGTAATCTGAGTGTCTTTTACTTTTTCATGAAAAAGCAGGTAACGTTCTGCCTCGTCCTCCGTCATTGCAATTCTTCTTTTGTATACAACAGACTCATACTTCTTCTTCAGTTCCACAAAAACGGTCGTGTCCTTGTCTGCCGTGCCGTAACTTCTCAATCTCAGTTTTTCTTTATAAACCGGGTGTTCCATTGATCTTTGGATCAGCAGATAATCCGGTGTATCAAAGTAGAGACTGCATATTGTACTCACTCCATGCTCGTCTGCGGTCATGTACTGTTTCATTTGATTTTTTAACAGTTCCGCCTGCGTGATATCCAACATATATTTGATCTCACACCTTTTAAATATCATCTGATCTGCCATAAGTGTCTCCTTTCCTTTGCACATATCTTATCAGGCGAACCTTAAATGAACTTAAAAAAAAGAAACCATCCTTTAAAAAATGGTTTCTTTGTCATGTTTCCTTATGTTTTTCTGTTATCTGGATTCGGACTGCACACGGTTGGTTAATTTCGGAAATTTGGCATTATCTATCTCTTTTTTTATTATATAGAACCCCTCAAGATTCTTCAAGACTGTTTGCATGGATTTTATATCGTGGATGCAATGATCTGCATGTCACCCTGCAATTCCACGTTTCCGAAGCCATTTGGAAGTATGAAATGATCTCCTTTTTTCACCGGCTGACCGTTGACGATTCCATTGCCTTCCGTAACTGTCATGTTCATAAAAGGCGCATTCTGCTCAAAAGTCATTTTACCTGAAACTTCTATTTTATAGATATGAAAGTATTTGCAGACATACAGTTCATTTAACGTATTGACCGGAAGATCTGCCACCGATTTCACACTGTCTGCAACCGATTTTGCAGGCACAGTGATCACGTCAATACTCTTGTCGATATGTAACTCTCTCGGCTTTCCATTGGAGAGACGGCCATAATCATAAACGCGGTAGGTAATATCACTGTTCTGCTGTGTTTCCAGAATTAGTGTTCCGCCTTTGATCGCATGAACTGTTCCCGGATCGATCTGAAGAAAATCGCCTTTTTTGATCGGGATCTCACGGATAAATTCACTCCACTTTCCCTCATGGATCATCCGGCTTAATTCCTCTTTTGTCCCTGCATTGTGTCCGATAACGATCGTTGCATTTTCCTTGCAGTCGAGAATGTACCAGCACTCTGTTTTTCCAAGTGAACCATTTTCATGGACTTTTGCATAATCATCGTCTGGATGTACCTGAATGCTCAGGTCATCTTTCGCATCGATAATTTTGATCAGGAGTGGGAAACGGTCACTGTCCACATTTCCGAAAACTTCCGGATGTTTTTTCCACAATTCGGACAGCTTCATTCCACTGAATCCACAGTCTCTTAAAGTTCCGTCTCCATTTGGATGTGCAGAAATTCCCCAGCACTCCCCTAAATCATCACCCTCGACCGGATAATGAAAATCCTCTCTCAATCTCGTACCGCCCCAGATGTTGTGTGTACATACCGGATCTAAAAATAAAATTTCTTTCGTGGTCTGATTCATTGATAAATTGCCTCCATTTGTCTTAATCACATCCTGATACCAAAATGCAGAATCTTTTACAATTCTCCGCTGTGTCATAAAATCCACATAAATCATGCCAAAACGTTCCTTGTATCCCTCTGACCATTCAAAATTATCCAGAAATGTCCACTGGAAGTAACCGCGGATATCGACTCCCTCATCATATGCCCTCTGCATGGCTCCGATGTAGGAATCCAGAAATGTGATTCGGTCATTGTCATGTACTCTGCCGTCAAAGCTTACATTGTCATGGCAGGACATACCATTTTCTGTAATATATAATGGAAGCTGATACCGCTCTGTCAAAAATTTGATTCCATAATAAAATGCTTTTGGTGTTACCGGCCAGTTGCACGCCGTCTTCGGAAATCCCGGTTCCCGATCCACAAACTCCGGTTCGCCGTCTGCGCCCTGACGCACGTAATAGCCATTATATATGTTCTGTCCCATAAAATCCAGTGGCTGATGGATCAGCTGCATATCTGCCTCTGTGATCTCCGGCAGATACTCTTTGAATTTTTCCAGTCCCTCTTTCGGATAATGACCTAAAAAGACCGGGTCTGAAAACCATGAGATATTCCAGGTCCAGTTATCCATCGGATTGTAAAATCCAAAATAAACTTTTCTGGCAGCCTCGATATCTTCTGCACTGTCCGTGTATGGATAAGCCACTCCCCCGGTCGGTGCAAAGCCGATCCGGATTTTTTGTTTTGCGTATTTTCTTAAATTGATCACTGCCTGTCCATGCGCTTTCAACAGATTATGTGCAATCTGAAAAGTCTCCGGAACCGATAATTTCAATCCCGGTGCATGAACACCGCTTAAATGTCCAAGTCCAACCACACACTGTGGCTCGTTGATCGTGATAAAATCCTCGCAGATATCCGAAAAATTCTCTGCCACCACTTTTGCATATTCCCCGAACCAGTCTACCACTTCCTCATTCAGCCAGCCGCCTTTTTCCTGCAATGCCTGTGGAAACTCCCAGTGAAACAAGGTAATATATGGTGTAATGCCATTTTCTTTCATTGTAAGGATCATGTCACGGTACATCGAAACCGCTTTTTCATTGACGCGCCCGGTACCTTCCGGCAGAATCCGCGCCCAGTTTAAGGAAAAACGGTATGCTTTAATCCCCAGATTTTTCATTAATGCATAGTCATCTTTATAATGGTGCATATGGTCACAGCTTGTGTACGCATTCTGATTTTGAAAAATGCGTCCCTGCTCCGTAAAAGTGTCCCAGACCGTCTTTCCTCTTCCGTCATCCGGATCCGTTCCCTCTACCTGATATGCGCTGCTTGCCACGCCCCAGACAAATTTGTCATCAAACATGTGATTCTCCTTCTCTGTTTCTGATGCATGTTTTTTATTTTGGTATAAATATTAAATCTAAATTATATATTTACTTTTTCCCAGAGGCGATCACAACTTCTGCAAATATTCATTTATCTATTCTTCCACAAGATCCTTTTTTAATGCTTCCAGTTTTTCCTCTGCATCCTGCAAAGAGGTGCCTTTGACTCCATAGTAGAATTTGATCTTAGGCTCTGTTCCGGACGGGCGCACACAGCACCATGCATTGTCAGAAAGTTCATAATATAAAACATTGGAAGCCGGAAGTCCTGTTTTTGTCACTTCCCCGGTCTTTAAATCTTTTCTTGTATCCTCTTTGTAATCGCGGACTGCAAGCACTTCAAATCCACCGAGTGTTTTCTTTGGATTGTTCCGCATATCACTCATCATCTGCTGGATCTGGGCGGCTCCGTCGATTCCTTTTAAGGTCATCGTGGAAAGTCCCTCTCTGTAGTAACCATATTTCTCATACAGGTCGATCATGGCATCCCACAATGTTTTTCCATGTTTTTTGCACCAGGAAGCCACCTCGCACAACATCATGACTGCTACGCAGGCATCTTTATCTCTTGCATATGTTCCGGCTAAGCATCCATAACTCTCCTCCAGACCGAATACATAGTTGTGGGAGTGGTTCTGTTCAAACCATTTGATCTGCTCTCCGATATACTTAAATCCGGTCAGTACCTCGATCAGTGCCACGCCATAGGAAGCTGCCATCGCTTTTGCCATGTCCGTTGTAACGATAGTCTCTACAAGTGCAGGATTCTCCGGCATCATTCCGGTTGCCGTTTTCTCTCTTAAAATATATTCTGCTATGAGCATTCCGGACATATTTCCGGTGAAAGTCACATACTCTCCGGTCTTTGTGTCTTTGCAGTATACGCCAAGACGGTCTGCGTCCGGATCTGTCGCAAGCACGATGTCTGCATCCACTTCTTTTGCAAGTTTTAAGGCAAGTTCAAATGCCTTTGGAGATTCCGGGTTTGGATATGCTACGGTCGGGAAATTTCCGTCCGGAAGTTCCTGCTCTTTTACAACATAGACATTTTCAAATCCAAGTTCTTTTAACACACGGCGCACCGGGAGATTTCCGGTTCCATGTAGCGGTGTGTATACAATCTTGATGTCCTTTGCCATCTCTTTGATGATCTCCGGATGAATGGACTGTTTTTTCAGTTCTTCCATATAACGGTCATCGATTTCTTTTCCGATTGTCACAAAAAGTCCGGCTTTCACGGCATCCTCTTTTGTCATGGTCTTAACCTGTGTAAAAGAAGTTACTTTTGCAACTTCTGCAAGGATATTTTTATCATGAGGCGGTGTGATCTGCGCACCATCCTCCCAGTAAACTTTGTATCCATTATATTCCCTTGGGTTATGGCTTGCTGTGATCACAATTCCTGAAACACAGCCAAGTTCACGGACTGCAAATGAAAGCTCCGGTGTCGGGCGAAGGCTGTCAAACACATACGCCCTGATTCCGTTTGCATTCAGGCAGAGCGCTGCCTCCTCGGCAAATTCCGGTGACATGATTCTGGAATCGTGTGCGATGGCAACTCCTTTTTCCTGTCCGTTCTGGGAAATGATATAGTTTGCAAGTCCCTGTGTCGCCTGTCTTACGGTGTAGATGTTCATACGGTTCGTTCCTGCCCCGATCACTCCGCGGAGTCCCCCGGTTCCAAACTCAAGCTGACGGTAGAAACGGTCCTCGATCTCTGCCTCATTGTCCTTGATTGCTTCTAATTCTGCTCTTGTTTCCTCTGAAAAATATGGGTTTGTACACCATTCTCTGTAGGTTTCCATGTAACTCATCGCAATTCTCCTATCTTCTTCCTGCTATTTTTGAAAGATTTTACCGCTCTCTCAAAAGGTTATTGAAATAATAACCTTATTTTTAGTAAATGTAAACTTGTTTTAGCTTATTTGTCTTAAAATCACTTCACACCATTCATCATCATAACGGCAGAGAGACCATTCAGATTTGAATAGACAAAACACAGCACGATCATTCCAATGATCGATACCGCCATACCGATTCCGGATAAAATCATACCCGCCAGTGCCATTCCGTTTTTCTCCGGCTGCACCTTTCTTGAAAGTCTGCCACCGATCAGCCCAGCGATCCCAATACCAAGACCATATCCCATAAAGCCTGTCAGAATGGATATCATTCCAAGTGCGAGCGACAGAGCAGCATTCCGGTCTGCCTCCTCGAATGTTTCAAACACCACGATATGATTTGCCTCCTGCTCCATCTCCAGAAGTTTTTTCGGGCGAAGCAGCACAATACACGGAATCAGCAAAACAGGAACGGCAATCAAATTAGCGGCAGACATCTGGTTGATCTGTTCCACAGTTGTTCCAGTTCCAAAAATTCCGCTGCCCATCAGACTTGCGAAATCGACCAGTGCATGAAAAGTCATTACAAGCCAGATATTTCCTGACCGGGCATAAACAGCGCCAAAGATCACACCCAGAAAGGCAGCGTTGATCGCCTGAATCATCGCACTTGTCACCGTCACTCCCTGTGAAATATTTGTCAAATGTACCGCCCCGAACAATACACCACTGAGAATGACCGCCCAGAGAATCCCTCTTTTCGTTTTGGAAAAACGTTCCAGAAACAGATTCAGGATCACACCGCGGAAAATAAGTTCCTCCGTCCATCCGATCAGAAACATGGTTGCAGCAAAAAACAGGATTTCCAATGCAGATACGACTTTTGCATCCGGTGTCATCATCTGTACATAAAGCTGTGCCGCCAGTTCCAGACAACAGTATCCTGTCAGGAATCCGCCGATATAAAGGCCATGGATAAATCCCTTTCCTTTTTCTCCCAGCACTCCAAGATAACCAAACAGGCACAAAAGCAGAAATGCAACCACTCCTGCCATAAACTCTGCGATCATACTGCTTCCATAACCCGGAAGCGAAACTGTATCTGCAAGAAAAAACGCTGCCACATCCATACTTCCAAGAAAAATCGCTACAATCAGTACCGCAACGAGTATCGTAACCACCTTCGGCATTCTCATAAGTTTCTTTTTCATGTTCTTCTCCCCTTTAATTGATTTTTCCATCCGCACCGATCGTAACGCCATCTGAAATCTGTGTCATATACTGATACAGCGCAGATGCACTGTTTGTATCCATCAGTTTTGTTGTGCCCCCCGCCGCATAAACCGGAAGTAATCCATAAGATACGGTTCCATCGGACGAAACCTGTACTTTCACTGCAGCCGTCTTATCAATGTTCTGTCCAAACACAAAGTTTCCAAGGCTGTAAAAGACCGGTTTCCCACTGATATAGGAAATTCCCTGTAAACAGTGTGTATGTGCTCCAAGGATCAGATCTGCCCCTGCATTAAAACAATCTGTGGCAATCTTTGTCTGATAGTCCTGCGGATACGCATCGTATTCCACGCCCCAGTGGATATAGACCGCCAGAAAATCACATCCGCTTCGGGCTTCTTTGATCAACTGTACCAATTTTGTATCATCATAAGCGGTCAGCATTCCCGGTGTCCGTTCTTCCACTTTCCAGTTTGATTCCGGCACCACGCGGGATGCCGCAAGAAATCCGAATTTTTTTCCATTTTTCTCGATAATCTGCAATTCATATGCGCGTTCTTTAGTCTCTCCGGCTCCTGCATACAAAATACCGGCTCCGTCCAGTGTCGTAAACGTATCAGACAACGCATCTCTTCCATAATCTAAGGTGTGATTGTTGGCGAGTGATACAATATCCACGCCCATCTCATTTAAAGCCTTCACATATTTCGGATCACAGCAAAACGTAAACTGTTTGTCCTCCATCGGCTCTCCACGATTACTGAACGGGAACTCATTATTCACCATGAAAATATCTGCATCCTGCAGCTCCTGCAGCAGCTGCGGCTCAATCACTTTTTCAATTCCGCCCGCATCATAGTTGCTTTTAAAGGCGTTTGCAAACAGTACATCCCCTGCAAAAATCAGTGTTGTGCTGCCGTCTCCTTCGGTATTCCCTGCTTCTGCCTGCTTGTCCGTTTCTCCACCTGCTATGTCCGCTTCTTCCTGTTCTGTGTCGTTTTGGATCCTGTTCTGCCCGTCTGCTGCTTCCGTCTCTTCTGATTCTTCCGCTTCCGGTATCTGAACCGGTTCCTCCGTGCTGCTGATATCCGTCTCGGACAGCACATCTTTCGCCGGCTCACCGCTCTGTCTTCCATGTGAAAAAATAATCAGTGTCACCATTGCAAGCATTGTCACAAGTGACAGTGCATATAAAACAATCCGTGTTCTTTTTCCCATTCCCCTGCTCCTGTTCTTCTTATTAAAATATACGAATTCTTGTATGTTTTTTCTTTCGTGTTCATCATATCATATTGTGATTAAAAAGACAAAGATTAGGAATTTTTTACCTGAAATGGAGGGGATACTAATGATAACAACAAGTGAACTTTTGCAGTTAATGAGTTTGTTAATTAGTGTTGCCGGATTATTTTACCTCATCGGGAAAGATAATCACGGCAGAAAAAATAACCGCCCCGGCCTGATATGTACCCCTTTTACTGGACATCCAGTGAAAGGGGTATTTTTATGCGTTA
>OHPD01000683.1_pt1 | contig 19810 bp, 18 predicted proteins | sample 1577641 | NCBI WGS metagenome assembly OHPD01 (sample SAMEA3879532, study PRJEB24766) | human gut metagenome | biome: human-associated habitat; feature: feces | place: USA | collected 1985/1987
TGAGGTCTACAGGCTTGAGTGAACTCGCCTCAGACACACTCAGTGAAACACTACCTTGCCATATTCCTTCAACAGATACACCAAAAACACCTTGTGAAAAGGGAACTGGGATATTTCCGTGAGGATAAAATGGGCTGAGTTTAACCAAAGAATTGTTGGACGTACTAGTGACATCACATATAATTGCATTGGGAAATCTCTTTTGAATATTCTCCAACTTGCTACGTTTTGATGCTATATATATCATAACATTAGGAAATTATATGTTTTATTCCTCTATATCATCCCACTCATCCTGTTCTGCTTGTCCGTAGGCGGTTTCAGGCTCTTGGGCGAGGAGAACATCTTCATCTGGGGTGTAGGCGTTGGCCTTGTCGAAGATGTGTTCTTTGAGGTATTGGGGTGTCCATATCTGGTTGGACATGTTAGGCACGATACCGTTGGTATAGGTGCGGTCAAATGGGTGATACTGACCTATGGTTATGCGGAGTGTGGGATAACCTGATATTTGCTGACCATCCTTGGTTTTCTTGGTTCTCGTGCCAAATCCCACTTTCGTGATTTCGTAATATCCCGCAATGGAGTTGTTGACTATCGGCAGCAGGTATTTCACCTCGTTGATAGACCCGCTTGGCATATTGAGAATAACGTATGTCTTACCCTCTGCCTGATGGGTGGAGAACAAATCATACAGCTTGATAAGTTTCTCATCCATATCCTCGCCTTCCTCGTTCTTGCGGACTAAACATGTCAGGAAGCAGCCGTCAAAGACAACCTTTCTGACAGCTCCGCCAAACTGTTCTCTTACACGCTGTATCACACTCGATGGTTCTTCCCCAAGATCACACTTGGCCACATAGAAATCCTCTTTTAGTTTGTCAAGAAGCGGCTGACTTTCGGGATCTGACATGTCAAGTGCCAGCGAGTAAATGTTCTCGTTCTGATAGGGATTAAACACTTTGCCAACCACATCCTTGAAATGTTCTCTTATATACTCCACACTGTCAACATCCGGATGTGCCTCCATCGCATAGAACGTAAAGTGGTCGTTCAGCATCTTCTGGATTGACTTGCGGAACTTCTCTCTTACAGAACTCTTGTATGCCTCCTTTGCTCCCGCATTGTTTCTCGCATAGAGCGAGAGAACAAACAGAAAGTTCACGTCGTAGTGCGAGAGCAGCAATGTATCGCGGTCGTACAGACGGTTTGTGAACTGACGGCTGACAGGCGGTTGGGGATGGTGTTCATCCGTCTTGTCATCGTACGAAAGTGTCGCAGGATTGATATTGGCCGACACAAAGAAATTTGGGATTACATTGTAACCCTCCGTCACTTTATCACGAAGACGTACCTTTTCAAATCTGCTCCTATCAGAATCAAGTGCTTTCTTTTCATTCTCGGAGATGCCTTTCTCATCCGGAAGGAACAGGTTCATGTTCCACTGGATGACGTTGCGGGCGTAGGTATATTGCTTGTAAACAGCCTCTCCTTTGGGGTCGCTGCCAATCTTGTAGTATTTGGAATCACCAATATAATAGACGTCGTTCTCCTCGTCACGGTTACTTACAAGTCCCTTATATGTGTAGAAATGGTCGACCAGCTTGCCATCTTCCTGTTCCTGTAAGCCGGCGGGAACATCCTTGTCCCCGATAAGTTCATCGATAATGGCCTCGAACACAATATGGAAACTTTTTACAAGGAGATACTCGCTCTGCGAGGTTGACATCTTTATCAGATATGTCTTGTCAAAGAACGCATAACACAAATCCCACAGTCTTACTGCGATGTCAGAGTAATACTTGTATTTTATCTGGCGGAGCCTTCTCATGCCGAAACCATTGATATATCTCTCAAACTGGTTGCCCGTAATGAGTTTGAACCCAAACGGTATCTCTGTTCTGAAACCAAAACGCTCGGCCACATAATTGAGGATCGAGAAGAATATCACAATCAGTTCTTCATCGAAGTTGACCTGCCGTTTCTTGTTGACGGGGTTCAGGTAGATTGGTTCTTCTCCCTGCACGACAGCTGCGGTCGATGATATGGTCTTGCCCCAGTTGATTTTGTTGAAGCCAGAGTGAATGTTTTTTAGGATAAAAGTGAAAAACGAGCGGTTCTCTTTGTTGAAGCGGATAAGTGCGAGAATGACATCAAGAAGGGTGTTACTTTTCTTCTTGGCACCGTTTCCGTCGCTTTCTATCTCACGCCGTAGAACTATGCCGTTGTTCTCATTTGCAGTGTTATAGACCACTATCGCACGGTGTATCCACACCGCAAACTCATACAGAAACTTACGTTCGTGCGGTTTGAGCCTTTTATCCTCATCTTCCTCCTGCTCGTCCCTGTCAAGGTGTATCAGTGATGCCGGGTCATATTTACCGAACACCAGTCCATGTTCATCAATAAGAACTTTGGGGAGAACAAAGACGCAGTCCCTGACTTTATCAGATGGATTGTAGTAATACCCAACATAGTTCACGGAAATCTTGTTGTCAACGTCCTGCAAAGTAAACAACCCTTCCAGAACATCAACAACATCCTTTGCATTGTACTGGTATTCCTCAATCAGCAGTTTCATTCAACACCCTTGATTTCAATTGGCCATCCTTTTGCTTTTATGGCATTAACCATATTGAGCAGGGCATAATAGGAACCATTGGGTCTATTATCTCCCCAGCCTTCTTTGCTGACGTAGATGTTCTCACCCTTGCAGTCAATGGTTATAACGTAATCCTTTCGGCTGTCTGTTCTTGCTTGATGTTCAGCTTCTGTCTGAACGAAATACGAAACTATCTGACCAAGTCCTTTCCAATCATCAACCACTTCATTAGCCGTTTTCTCAGGGTTGATTGACATGTAAGCCTTGACCGCCTCTGCCCCTACCGCGTTCTGAAATCTAACAGGAATACCATTGACTATATAGTTTCCTATATTGGCTGGGGTTTCATCTGATGGTAGTTCTGGCGTTTGTTCTCCGCCGTCAACCACCTTTAACCCCATGCCTCTTACAAAATCAATCAACTTTTGATTGCCCTCGACGGGGAAGAAATCAGTAAAGCGGAAAGCTGTCTTTGACTTATCTTCTTTCTCATAGACAAAAGGTTCCTCCGTAAGGTCGTAGTCCTTGAACACATCAGTCCATAGATAGAACAGTACTTTGTTGACAAACACCTTTTCTGAAATAGTGTCGTTCTCTTTCAAATCCTCTTTGCTCTTTTTGTCAGGTTTGGCAAAGAAATATCCCATCTGCTTGTCTTCTGACATGGTTAGTTTGAAGATTTTTGGATTAATCACCTTCAAAAACTCACCCCACGAATACCTTTTGTCACCGATAACAAAAGTCCAGTCCTTCTTGTCGTACTCTATCGGCATGTATTCCCAGTTCCAGCGGCGTTTGAAAGCACTGTCGATGGGGAACAGCGACTGGTCAGACGTGTTCATCGTAGCCCAGATACGAAGATTGGGAGGTAGAAGCAGCTTAGAGCCGTTAAGAATTTCTGGTCCAATCTGTTCTTCTACGCCGCTGTCTTTTTTGAGCCTGAATTTGCCGATGGCTTCTTTTTGTTCTTCGTTCAGCTTTCCAAAACCATTGTCATCTTCACGGAGGAATTGGGCGATGTCCTCGTCAGCACTGATGGCGTAAGAGGAACAACCCGTGTTGTTTCTGTCAAGAAGCTGGAACAGGTCGCCAAAGATTTGAGCACAATTGCCACGGTTGATTTCCTCAATGACCAGATAGTAGGGATTGTCCTCGCCAGCGGCATATCTTTTCCATGCTTCCACGTATGCCTTCAGGAACGCCTGCGGAACATACTTGTAGACAATCTTCTTCTCGTAGGCCTTTTCGTTCTCGGCATTTTTGGCATGATGGACAGTCGTACCCACGAAAGCATTGATAGGCATGGGAGCCATAGTAGGCTTATAAGCACCAACAAAGCTGGCATAATCACTGTCCGGATGGAATGTAGTTCTTACTGAATTGTTCTCGTTGGTCACTTGGTCGATGGTAAACGACTTACCCGTACCCGGAGCACCATAATATATCAGTTGGAGAGGCTTGTCAATACTTTTGCTTTTAGCATCTTCATTAGACAACAATTTATCAGCAGAACTTAGTTGTTCTCCTAAAATCATTTTTGCCATGGTTGTCAATGTAGAAGAATAACCATATTCAAATTTGTCAACTGAGGTATGCCCTCCTAAATCCTTTCTTGCCTGGTCGGCATTGTTATCCGGATACTTTTCAAAATAATTGACATACTCGTTTAACAATGACTTTGAAATCGTTCTGACACCAACTGCCCCTTTGCTATAATTTTTTACTAGATAACACAGTGAGTCTGAGTCAAGAATTTCAACTTGGCCATTGATAGACTTAAATCCAGCGAGGAGTTTATAACGCATAACTCTGAGCGGACAAAACCAACTAGTAGAACTGACGAGATGACCATATCTGGTTTTGCTCATTCACTTAGAGCAACGAAACTGCAACTACAAGAAAGTTCTGCAATATATTGAAGATGAATTGTTCTTATATTATGGCCTTCGTCAGTATAAATGCAGTTTAATAAGCAAATTTACGCAAAATTTCTGAGATTTAGACTATGAGAACAACGTTATTTGTCTGATTTTTTCAATATTAGACTATTGTTAAGCTATTTGGCTAGTAATGAAATGAATACTAATCTCTATTCAAATTCGGTTAAAGTTTGTCCTTATAGTACTGAAAAAAACTTTAGCATTAGGTGCGTATAATTGCAGCAATTTTTGAACACGAGTCCTATCTTCGGCAGTAACTTCAGGCCCCATAGTTATCTCTAAGTAATCAAAGGCTTTATCATCTAATCCCATATCGAAGTGTAGTAACTCCTCTCCGTTATATCCAATTGGTGGAAAATTGTATTCTGTAAAGTTGGCGCTAGGGTAATCGATGAATAATTCATCTGATAGTTTTTGAGGTACTGTATGCATCATGAACAGGATAAATCGGACTTCTTTCTGAAATTCCCAATCTTTCCTTTTCTTATAACCAACTTTCGTTTTAAACTTAAAACCGTAAGTTCCGTCATTATGATGATCTACTTGAAAACAATCCTCATAACTACTGTTTACATCTTCAACGTATTCGACTTCTACGAAGAAATTTTTAAAATATCTATGTGGCATAATGCACATCCCAGAACGTAACGGATTTATCGTCCCATGAAACAAGTAATACGGGAAACCACTCCATGTGCCATCCTTAAATACACAAGGAAACAACCATCTCCTTTTATCTAGTCTTATCGGTTTTTTGCCGACAAAAACATTGTATTCCTGCTTTGAGCGTTGGGATAGGTCAAAATGAATTGTGCGGATGAAATTATTAAACATCTTATCCGAATCTAATGAAATCCTAACCCCTCGGCTTTTACCTGCATATAATCCCCATTGGGGTATGCTCTCTTTTGCTTCCATCGTCCAGCAGGAAGCGAAAATATATTTTGCAAATGGTTTTCCACTTATTACTAATTCTATTTCGTCTTTGTCATCAACTCTATCAGTTCTATTAAAACGTATATTGTGATTTTTTTAAATGCATTCTAATGTGTCAATAGATGTATAATGGTAAATCCTCATACGAATTTTATAAATTCAGTGTTTTGCTTTGATGCAAATTTACGCAAAATTTCTGAGATTTGGGGCATCAGAGCGGGGTTATTTGTCTGATTATTTCAATATTAGGTTATTAGATTGGTAATTAAACCATAAACGGCTGAATTATCAGTCGTTGTTCTGACCATACATGTTTTCTGGCTCAGCCGCCAAAGGAGCGTTTTCGTAATTCGTATCGTACCCTTCGGTCTGTGGCTTGGTTATGGTATCATAAAGGCTTTGAAGGTATTCCTCTCGCCCTGCAACTCTCTTTATATCACATTCCCAGACGCGGATTACACGCCACCCAAGTGATTTCAGTTCGTTCTCGTTGCGGACATCACGGGCAACATTGTTCTTTATCTTCTGCTCCCAGAACTCGATGTTGGATTTTGGCAGACGGAAATACTTACACCCCTCATGTCCATGCCAGAAACAGCCGTTGACAAATATGACAGTCCTGTATTTGGGAAGAGCAATGTCAGGATTTCCCGGCAGCTTACTGACCTGAACACGAAACCGCAGACCACGAGAGAAAAGATACTTCCGCACAATCATTTCAGGCTTGGTATCCTTCCCTCTGATGGCCGCCATGCAGCGGCTCCTTTGTTCTGGTGTCATCACGTCCGCCATGTCATATTATCTTCTCAAATTCCAACAGAGTCGGGAACTCAATAGTTCTCGATAGCTTCAATGAAAGGCATGTCGTATTCCTCGAATGAGCGGAGAGGGAACTGTTCCACTGGTGCTCCCTCCATTGTTCCATAACCAAGACCAGAACAGAAGGCCAAAGCCTCACGTTCTGTCTCAAACTCCACAGGCTAATCAAACATCAGGTATTCTTCTTCTGCGAGATAGTCCCTGAACCCATCAATGTCATTGTTCTCAATGAAATCAATAGCCGTGCGGTCTTTTATCACATATACTTTGGCTGACATGTCCTTTCCTCGTTTAGATGTTTATATATCACAAAGTTATAACAAATCCGCGAGACGACCAACAAATCCCCAGCCAATATTGGCTCAATAGTTCATCCCATAAAAATCCGAGACCTTTGCATTGTGAAACTTAAACATCAAGAATATGAAACTGAACATTATCAAACATCAGAACAATCACGAAGTGAAGAACTATTCAAAGGTTCTCACCACCGTGGAAGAAATCAATAGAGTTAAGAACTCTATCTTCCTCTACCTCTCAGTTAAGAAGCAGGACATCATCACTCGTGGTCTTCCCTACGAAGAACTAAACGAGAATGGGTTCAGAGGGTTCGTATCAGACATGTTCCAAGTCATAATGTCAGAGAACCACATCGACATCACTGACGGCGACATCAACATCCAAATCCAGTTCTCGTCATCGTGCGAAACCACGACAATGGCTATGGCTGCATGACAGCCCGCAAGATGACCCAATATTGGCTCAGTGGTTTGTCAGTAAAATCCCCAGTAATTTTGCTTCAAAAGACATAGTAATGGTTTTCTTGTACAAATATGGTACCCATACAGAAAAACAATTTGTCATTTATTGATTACTAACAAATTAAAACAATGAGTAAGAATAATAAAGCATCCAGAATTATCGTGTCATCCATGACATTGATTGAAGTTGGAGATTTCTTGAAGGAAACCGTATTCTCTTCTGATGCAATTTCCAAACTGGAAGAACGCGTAGATAAGAAAAATAAAGATTACGAAAAAGCATATAAAGTATGGCTATATAATCATGACGAGAACGAATTTTGTAAAATCTTTAATCCAATCAGATATAAGGGCACTATCGACAGACAATATGTTGGTGGCCGGTTTGGTGTTTTTCCATGGAATTTTCGTAACTTTGCAGTCTCAAACTTGTATTATAAACCACCACAATAACAACAGCTTTGGAACTTTCGACTCTCACAGCTATTTCTCCCGTAGACGGCCGCTACCGGTCGAAAACTTCGGGTCTCGACAATTATTTTTCGGAATTCGCCCTTATACGCTATCGCGTGAAGGTGGAAGTGGAATATTTCATGGCGCTGTGCCGTCTGCCTCTGCCTCAGCTGGCCGATGTGCCCGCCGACACGCTCAAGGTGCTGCCCAAGATATACACCGAATTCTCTGTGGCCGATGCCATGCGCATCAAGGAGCATGAGTCGGTGACCAACCACGATGTGAAAGCTGTGGAATATTTCCTCAAGGAGCGCTTCGACACTTTGGGGCTGGCTCCATGGAAGGAGTTTATCCACTTCGGTCTGACTTCGCAGGATATCAACAACACCTCCGTGCCCATGTCGGTGAAGGATGCCATTCACGAGGTGTTCCTGCCCCTGCTCGATTCTCTGACCGATGCTCTCGAAGCCCGCGCAGAGGAGTGGAAGGATGTGGCCATGCTCGCCAAGACCCACGGACAGCCCGCTTCCCCCACCCGTCTGGGCAAGGAGCTGGAGGTGTATGTCTACCGTCTGCGTCAGCAGCGCCAGCTGCTGTGCGACACCCCCGTGACAGGCAAATTCGGAGGCGCCACCGGCAATTTCAACGCCCATCATGCCGCCTACCCCGAATTTGACTGGCGCGCGTTCGGCAACGCTTTCCTGAGCGAAAACCTCGGCATCGGCCGCGAACAGTGGACCACCCAGATCTCCAACTACGACAATCTGGCCGCCCTCTTCGATGCCCTGCGCCGCATCAACACCATCATCCTCGACCTCGACCGCGACATCTGGATGTATGTCTCAGCCGAATATTTCAAACAGAAAATCAAAGCCGGCGAGGTCGGTTCATCGGCCATGCCGCACAAGGTGAACCCCATCGATTTCGAGAATTCCGAAGGAAACATCGGCATCGCCAACGCCATCTACGCCCATCTGTCGCAGAAGCTCCCCGTGTCGCGTCTGCAGCGCGACCTCACCGACTCCACCGTGCTCCGCAACATCGGCGTGCCCATGGCCCACAGCGTCATCGCCATCCACTCCACACTCAAGGGGTTGGGCAAACTGCTGCTCAATGCCGACGCCATCGCCCGCGACCTCGACAAAGCATGGGCCGTGGTGGCCGAAGGCATCCAGACCATTCTGCGCCGCGAAGGTTATCCACACCCCTACGAGACCCTCAAGCAGCTCACCCGCACAAACGCCAAGGTGACCGAGGAATCCATAGAGACCTTCATCGACACGCTCGACGTCACCGACGAGGTGCGTGCCCAGCTCAAAGCGCTCTCCCCCTCCACCTACACCGGCATCTGATCTTCAATGACAGACCGCACCCTATATGTCACGGATCTCGACGGCACTCTGCTCGACCCATCGAGCAGGGTGCCCGATGAGTCGCGCGAAATCCTCAACAGCCTCATCGACCGCGGAGCCATGATCACAGTGGCTACCGCCCGCACACCCGCCACTGTGGAGTTGCTGCTCGACGGGCTGCATGCGGCAACCACGCCCGAGGGGCGCGACATTCCCGCCATCGTGATGACAGGCGCCGCCTACTGGAACCGTCGGCTCAGGCGCTACGACTATATCACGCTTATGTCGGAGCGCGACAGCCGGATCATCCGCGATGCATTCCGCGCTGCCGGCATAAACCCGTTCAACTACACCCTCGGCGCCAACGAGGTATTGGAGGTGTTTCATGCAGCCCCGCTCAGCGACCGCGAGGATGCATTTTACCGCGAGCGGCGCAATCTCCCCCTGAAACGATTCCATATCGGGCAGGAAGCGGGCGAGGATGCCGCCACCGTGCTCTATTTCGCAATCGGCACACCCGAAAAAGCCGACATACTTTGCCGCATGGTCAACGACCGCACACTATGCTCCGCGGCATGGTACCGCGACATCTTCAACCCCGAAGTGGCGTTTATGGACATTTATGCCGGAAGCTGCTCCAAAGCCAACGCGGTGAAGGATGTAGCCCGCGAACTGGGATGCGGCCGCATTGTGGTTTTCGGCGACAACCTCAACGACCTGCCTATGATGCGCGTGGCCGATGTGGCGGTCGCCGTGGAGAACGCACTCCCCGAAGTCCGCGACATGGCCTCCACGGTCATCGGCAGCAACGCGAGCGACTCCGTGGCCCGCTTCATCCTCGACGACTTCAACGCCCGCAACCGCTGACAGCCCTCGCCCGCACAAACGATCCCCGCACTTGAAATCACTAACAGTCAGAATATTACTTTTTGCAGCCGCCGCGCTGTCGCTGCTCCTTTCAGGGTGCAGTTCCACGCGCCATGTGCCCGACGGGGAGTATCTGCTCGACAAAGTGAACATCGACGTGGTGAACTCACCCGAGGTATCAACCTCGGGGTTGGCCAACTACCTCAGGCAGTCGCCCAACCACAAAGTGCTCGGATTCTGGAAACTGCAGTTGGGCGTCTATAACCTTTCGGGCAAAAACCCCGACGGACGCTTCAACAAATGGGTGCGCAAAATGGGGCAGGAGCCGGTGATCTACGATCCGCAGCTCACCGACCAGAGCGCCCGCCAGCTGCGTCTGGCACTGCTCAACCAGGGTTACGACGATGCAGTGGTGGAGGTCGACACCATTGTGACCGGCAAGAAAAAGATGACGGTCAACTACCTGCTCTATCCCGGCACTCCGCGCACGGTGTCATCCTTTTCAGCTGAATTCGAGCACCCCGTGGCGCGGGAGATTTACTACAACGACTCCACCCGCTTTCCCATACGGTCGGGCGACAACCTCAACCGCAACAGCCTCGACGCTGTCCGCGCCATATTCGCCGAGGGGATGCACGAACGCGGCTACCTGGGTTTCACCAAGGAGCAGGTCACATTCGTGGCCGACACCGTGGCCGGCTCGAAGGAAGTGGACCTGCACATGACCGTGCGCGATCCCGGCCGTCTGTGTCGGTTCCGCCATGTGTTCATCGTCACCGACTTCTCGCAGAACGAAGATGCCACCCTCATGCGGTTCGAGGGCACCGACACCGTCACATGCGAGGGTCTGAAAATTCTTTACGGCCCCGACCGCTATCTGCGCCCCACAGTGCTCTCGGAGCAATGCTTCATCCGTCCCGGCGAAATCTACTCAACATCGGCGGTCGACCGCACCTACGAGGCTTTCAACCGGCTGCAGATTCTGAAATATGTCAACATAGTCACTCGCCCTGCCGGCGAGGCAGCCGACCCTGAGACGCCGGGCGGCGAGGAGAATCTCGACGTCTACATCCTGCTGTCGCGCACCAAAAAGCAGGCAATCCAGTTTGAACTGGAGGGCACCAACTCCGAGGGGGACCTCGGCGTCGGCGGAGGCATCACATGGAACAACCGCAACATCTTCCATGGCGGCGAAGTGCTCACCGCAAAGCTCCGCGGCGCCTACGAAAGCCTGTCGGGAAATCTCGAGGGGCTGATCAACGACCGCTACACCGAGCTGGCGGCTGAGGTGGGCATAACATTCCCCAAACTCAAGGCGCCATTCCTGCGCAGCGGCTTCAAGCGGCGCAGCCCGGCCACCACCGAGTTCGCGCTGACGTTTATGTGGCAGGAGAGGCCCGAATACACCCGCGTGATCGCAGGCGCCGCATGGCGCTTCAAGTGGGCCACGCTCAGCAACCGCACCCGCCGCACATTCGACCTGATCGACCTCAACATTGTGTCGCTGCCGCGCTCCACGGTGAATTTCATCGACAACATCGCCCCCGACAACCCGTTGCTGCGCTACAGCTATGAGGATCACTTCATCCTCCGCACAGGCTTCACATGGTACAAGACCAACCGCCGCACTCCCGCCACAGCCTCCACGCTCTACCGCCTGCCGCCTCAGATCAACACCTACACACTGCGCTTCGCCATCGAGACAGCCGGCAACCTGCTCTTTGCAGTCTCGAAAATGGTGGGACAGCACAAAAAAGACGGTGCCTACAAGATATTCGGCATCCCCTACGCCCAGTATGTCAAAGGGGAGGCCGACTACACCATCAACCACGCCTTTTCATCGCGCAGCTCCATCACGTTCCATTCCGGCCTGGGAATCGGCTACCCCTATGGCAACGCGTCGATGATCCCCTTCGAGAAACGGTTCTATGCCGGCGGCGCCAACTCGGTACGCGGCTGGAGCGTGCGCTCGCTCGGCCCGGGCTCGTTCGACGGTCACAACAACGTCACCGACTTCATCAACCAGTGCGGCGACATATCCATGCTGCTGTCGCTCGAGCTGCGCAGCAAACTGTTCTGGGTGTTCGAGGGCGCGCTCTTTGTCGACGCCGGCAACGTGTGGACCATCAAAAGCTATCCCAACCAGGCCGGCGGTCTGTTCCGCTTCAAGGATTTCTACAAAGAGATAGCCATGGCCTACGGTGTCGGTCTGCGTCTCGACTTCACCTATTTTCTCCTCCGCTTCGACCTTGGATTCAAGGCCCACAACCCCGCCCGCGGACAGGAACGCTGGCCCATAGCGCACCCCGACTGGGGACGCGACGCCACTTTCCACTTCTCGGTGGGATACCCCTTCTGATTCTTACAGCATTTGAAACAATTTGTTATGAAACAACTTGTGATTTTCGACCTCGACGGCACTCTGCTCAACACCATTGCCGACCTCGGCAATGCCGCCAATCATGCGCTTGAGCGTGCCGGGCTGCCCCTTCACCCCATCACGGCCTACCCGCGCTTCGTGGGCAACGGCGTGCGCCGACTCATCGAGCGCGTGCTTCCCGAGGGGCTCCGCACCCCCGAAAAAGTCGACGAACTTCTCGCCTATTTCAAGGAATATTACGACTCGCATCTCCATGTCGACACCGTGCCCTACCCCGGCATCCCCGAGCTTCTTGCAGAACTTACCCGCCGCGACATCAAGGTGGCCGTGGCATCCAACAAATATCAGAGCGCCGTGGACCGTCTGATCGGCCATTTCTTCCCCGACATACCCTGGGCGGCCGTCGAAGGGCAGAAAGAGGGGTTTCCCACCAAACCCGACCCGTCGATTGTCTTCGAGATTCTGTCGCTGGTGCCCACCCCAAAATCAGAGGTGCTCTATGTGGGCGACTCGGGCGTTGACATGGAGACCGCCCGCCGCGCGTGCGTCGACTCCGTGGGCGTCACCTGGGGATTCCGCCCGCTTGAGGAGCTTCTGGCCAACCATGCCGACCAGATTGCCGGCACGCCCAACCAGATTCTGCGACTGGCGATATAACTGCCGCCATCCCCACAAATCCCATTCCCCATCAAACCGCATTCACAATGAAAAAAGTGTGGAAACTGCTGCGTGTGCTGCTGCTCCTGTTTTTCGGCAGCTCTATCGGCGCCGTAATCCTTTTCAGATTCGTGCCGGTGCCTGTGACCCCTCTCATGATTATCCGTGCCGTAAACGCGCAGGGCACCGACACGCAGAAAGAACGCGAGCGCCACTGGCAACACCAATGGGTGAGCTACGACGAGATTTCGTCGTGGATGCCCCGCGCCGTGGTGGCATCGGAGGACGGGCGTTTCTATGAGCACCACGGATTCGATTTCAAGGAGATTCAGAATGCCATCGACGAGGGGAAGGCGGGCAAACGCCAGCGCGGAGCCTCCACGATTTCGCAGCAGACCGCCAAGAATGTGTTTCTATGGCCCGGCCCCTCATGGGTGCGCAAGGGGCTTGAAGCCTATTTTACGGTGCTGATAGAGCTTTTCTGGTCGAAAGAGCGCATTATGGAGGTGTATCTCAACAGCATCGAGATGGGCGCGGGCATCTACGGTGTGGAGGCCGCCTCGCAGCACTATTTCGGATGCACGGCAAAGGAACTGTCGAAACCTCGGGCGGCGCTGATAGCGCTCTGCCTCCCATCGCCGCTCAAACGCGACCCGGCACACCCGTCATCCTACATGCGGCGGCGCCAGCGCACCATCATGCGTTATATGTAGAGTTGTAGCGGCGCAGAAATTCCTCCAGCGAGTCGGCCGAGGTCAGACCGAATTTGCTGCGCAGACGCCGCACCCCTCTCCTACGAAATCCACACCCTCGCAGGCATCGCCGTGACCGCCGGCTCAGGCGCCCCCGACCTCTCCGCCCTCACCCCCGGCATCTACATCGTCACCACACGCCTATCCGACGGACGCACCCACACCGAGAAACACCTCGTCCGATAACACCCTTCCCCTCTCTTATCTCTCTCCAAATTCTCTTCTCTCTACATTTCACTCTCCTCCCCTCTCCAACCTCTCTCCAAAGAAAAATCCGTCCAACCCGCATACCCCCAGCGCTGTGTCAAGCATTTTGACACAGCGCTAATTATACCCGGATGGGAGGGTGTTGTCAGAATGGTTCAGATGGTAGGAGCCATTATGACACACACTCATTTATCTTTGGTGAGGTCGAGGACTACGTTATCTTTAGACTTGTCGACATACTGCCTGCGCAGGGGATTGGCGGTGCGCTCGGCCCAGAGCCGACGGTTGCGGTGGATGTCGATGGCCGCGTAGATGGCCTGACGCATCGACTCGGGGTCGGCAAGGTTCTGGCCGGCGATGTCATAGCCGGTACCGTGGTCGGGCGAGGTGCGCACGATGGGGAGTCCGGCGGTGAAATTCACGCCGCCGGTGCCTGCCAGCGCCTTGAAGGGTGCCAGACCCTGGTCGTGATACATGGCAAGGACGCCGTCGAATTTCTTATAGTTGCCCGAACCGAAAAAGCCGTCGGCGGCATAGGGACCGAAAGCGTGGATTTTCTGTGCACGGGCCTCTTCTATGGCGGGTATGATTATCTCCTTCTCTTCGTTGCCGATGAGACCGTTGTCGCCTGAATGGGGATTGAGAGAGAGCACTGCGATGCGCGGCTTCACAATGTTGAAATCCTTGTTGAGCGATGCGTCGAACTGCTTGATTTTCTCTACGATGGCCTCGGTGGTGAGTTGCTCGGCAACCTTGCTGACCGGGACATGGATGGTGACGAGCGCCACTCGCAGATCGCCGCTGAAAAGTATCATCAAGGCCTTTGAGCCTTCGCCGAGCGAGGTTTCGAGATATTCGGTGTGGCCGGGGAAGGGGAACAGCTCACTGTGGATGGTGGCCTTGTTGATGGGGGCGGTGACCAGAACATCGATCTTTCCCTCGCGCAAATCGGCCACGGCACGTTCGAGTGCGTCGAACGCCGCTTTGCCCGCTTCCCGGGAGGCATTTCCGGTTTCCACCTTGGCATCCTCGCCTATCACATTGATGATGCATGCCTGATTGTCGGCTGCCTGGTCGGCACTTTTCACCTGCTGCAGCTGCTGACCCTGCAGACCGAGCTGCTTGCGGTAGTTGGCGGCGATCTTGGCCGAGCCGTAGATCACGGGGGTGCAGAGTTCGGCCAGACGGCCGTCGTCGAGTATTTTAAGTATCAGCTCGTAGCCGATGCCGTTGTAGTCGCCGTGGGTGATACCCACCTTTATTTTGTCTGACATAGTCTATATCTTGGGGTTAATCGTTGATATTCAGGGATAGTTGGCGATGGTGTCGCGCAGGCGCGTCACCACCATCGCACGCAGTTCTTTGGGCGATTCCACCACCACGTCGGAGCCCATCGAAATGATTTCCGACACAAGGTCGCCGGTGAGACAGAGACGATAGGTGAAACGCGAATAGCCGTCGTTGACCTCCTCGCGCTGCGAGGGATGCAGAGGGAGCGCTCTCAGATATTTGGCCTGACGGGCCTGCACGCGCAACACCACTGTGCGCGCCTCGGCCTGGTTCACCATTATTCCGTAATAGTCGCGGAAATAGGTGTGCGGGTCGGCGTTGTCGGGGAGATCAAACCGGCGGTCGAGGATGCGCAGATTGCTGATGCGGTCGAGTGCATAGGTTTTGTCGCGCCCCGACGATACCTCGCGCCCGGTCACATACCATATCTGGCGGTAGATGCGCAGAAACCATGGCTCGATCTCCACATCGCGGCTGGGGTTGACGCGCGAATAAGGATGATAGTCGAAGAGCACGGCACGGCTGTCGCGCACGGCCTCCATCATCGACGACAGATGCTGACGCGCCGATGGCACCTCCTCGAGCATAATCCGGGAGGCGATGTCGCGCGAGCTTTGCAACACATTGCTGGTGGCCTCGGCATTGAGCAGCCAGTCGGTGATCTGCTCTCCGGCCGGTCCCTCGGCATCCTCGATATAATATTCGTAGGTGCCTGGGTCGCAGGCTATCGACACGGAGAAAAGTTCCTCGATGGCCTGACGGTAGTTGTAGAACGTGCGGCGCGGGATGCGGGTCTCGCCGTTGGCGTAGGGACAGAGCGACCACAGCCGGTCGAGTTCGCGGCGCGAGATGCGTCCGTATCGGCGGATGGTGTCGACAATCCAGATATACCGGTTGAGTAGGTCGCGTGCCATGGGCGGGAATGTGTGATTGGCTGTGATTGGTTATTGCACGAGGGTGGTATCGCGCGGGAGGGTTATTGCGGCGTGCCTACGAGGCGCACGGCGGTCATCTGTTCCGACGGGTCGTTGGTGATTACCAGCAGACGGCCGTTGAGCAGAGGCGCCTTGAAATGAGAGGGGTCGAATGTGACAGTGACGGTAGCGGATTTCCCTTTCTTCACTTTATCGGCGGAAACATCTATGGTGAATCCGGGGTCGGCGGTGTAGACCCTGCGTAGCAGCAGAGGGTCATTGCCGCGGTTGGTGATTTTGAAGGTGCGGCTTATAGCGCCTGCATCGGGCGAAAAAGAGCCGAAGTCGAGGGTTGTCTCCGACAGCGAGGCCACTGGAGCGTTGCGCCGTTGCTTCTCGGTGAGCTTTGAGAAATCCTCCTCCACGATGGCCGCAATCTCGATGCTGAGCGGCGGTTGACCGGGCACGTCAAACCGGATGGAATCGGTGACGAGTCCGTAGGGGGTATCGTTGCGGGGAGCGAAAACAAAGGAGTAGACCCCCTGCTCGCCCGGCGGCACGGTGTCGTGAGCGGCGGTGACGCGCAGAAATGGCGGCACATCGCTCCACGAGGGAGCCACGGGCCGGTCGGAGGAATTGTACACCTCGATATATTGCGATTTCAGGCTGCCGCGTTTCACTGAACCGAATGTTATCATTTTGCTGCGCAGGTTCAAGGGTCCATCCGCTACGGGGAAACGCGACCTCACGGTGTTGCGGGCGCCGATGACCACGCCCTCCACTTTCAGCTCGTGCAGCTTTCCGTCGCTCATCTTCACGCGGAGATATTTGGAGAAGCGGCCCGGACGTCCATAGGGGTTGAACACGGCCGTGACTTCACCGTCGGCGCCGGGAGCAACAGGCTCACGGGAATATTCAGGCACGGTGCAGCCACACGACGACGACACGGTGGATATGCTCACAGGCCTGTCTCCCTCGTTGATAAAGCGGAAAATCGCCGATACTTTGCCATCCTCCTCGTCGAAGGCTCCGAAATTCCACACCGTCTGCACCCAGCGTACGTCGGCGCGGGCGGTCAGCCCTGCCAGTGCAAAGAGAGCGCAGAGCGCGGCAACTATATGGGTAGATTTCATTTGATACTTTTCAGAATAGTTATATCAATCGGGTTGTGACGGCCGCGGCATCATTTCTTGGCGGGGTTGACAAACCCCTTGATTTTCAGGGTCACTCGCTTGTGACGTTTATCGTTGGAACGCACAGTCACATTCTTGGTAAACTCGCCGGGGCGACCAGCAGGGTTGTAGGTGACTTTTATACGGTCTTTCTTCCCTGCCTGAATAGGCTTTTTGGGATATTCGGGACGGGTGCAGCCACACGACGCCGAGGCGTTGAGGATGACGAGGGGGGCATCGCCGCTGTTGATCACCTCAAACGAGTGGCTCACCGGACCGCGGCTCTCCTCGATGGTGCCGAAGTCCCAGACCATGACGGGAAACTCCATGCAGGGCTTGCCCGTATTCTCCTTCTTTTCGGCTCCGGCGGTGACACACCCCAGGAGCATAAGCACTGTAAGGAAAACAATCTTAAGTTTCATAATTGACCGGATTTAAAGCTCTTTGTTTTCACCCTCCTTGCCGGCAAGCATGCCGCAGGCGGCCATGATGTCCTCGCCGCGCGAGGCACGGATAGTGGCCGTGATGCCGTCGGCATTCAGCTGGTCGCGAAACCGCTCCATCTGCGCCGTGGAGCATGGGAGCAGCGGGCTGCCGGGGATAGCGTGAAAACGGATTAGATTTACGCGGCAGTCGAGACCGCGGAGCACCTTTGCCAGCTCGCGGGCGTGGCGGGCATCGTCGTTGACGCTGCGGAACATTATATATTCAAACGACAGACGCCGCTGGTGGGCGAAGTCGTAATTTCTCAGCAATTCGATGATGGCCGACAGCGGGTAGGCCTTTTCCACCGGCATGAGCCGGGCGCGCTCGCCCGAATATGGAGAATGGAGCGAGATGGCAATGTGCACGCGCGTCGTCTCGATGAGTGTCTTGAGTTCGCGCAGCTTGCCTATCGAGCTTACGGTGATGCGCTTCGGGCTCCAGGCCATGCCCCACGGGGCAGTCAGCACCTCGATTGCGTCGAGCACGGCGGGCAGATTGTCCATCGGTTCGCCCATGCCCATGAATACCAGATTGGTAAGCGTTTCGCTCGCGGGCACCGAGAGCACCTGGTTGATGATGTCGGCGGCCGAGAGATTGCCATGGAATCCCTGTCGGCCTGTCATGCAGAACGAACAGTTCATCTTGCACCCGGCCTGCGACGACACGCACAGCGTTGCGCGGTCGCCGTCGGGGATATAGACAGCCTCCACATTGCGGCCGCCTACGCCCGGAAAGAGATATTTCACCGTGCCGTCGGCACTCTCGCTGCTGGCCAGAGGGGCATGAAGCCCAACGCAATAGTGCGCCTCAAGCTTTTCGCGGGCCGCTTTCGACAGCTCGGTCATGCCGGCGATGCTGTCGGTGCGGTTCACATAGAGCCGGCGTGCCATCTGCTTGGCGGCGAAAGCCGGCATGCCGCACCGCGCGGCCACCTCCCTGAGTCCCTGCAGTGTAAGCCCTATCAGCGGCTTGCGGCCACTGCTATCCGATATGTTGACATTGGATTCCATCGTGTATACTTCTATTCAAACAACAAATTTACCACAATTTCCTGAAACATCCGCGCCCCACCCGCAAAAATTTCTCCCCACATTCCTCTTCATAGGGTTTTTAAAATCAAAAAAATTCGTTAATTTTGTAGTGATGGAAGATCAGAACGAAATAATCATCTATAGCGGCGCTGACGGCGGAACCCGCATTGAAGTGAAATTCACCGGCGAGACCGTGTGGCTGTCGCAACAGCAACTTTGCGAGTTATATGCCACCAGTAAAGCAAATGTAAGCGAGCACATTAAGCATATTTTTGAAGATGCCGAACTTGACAAAGAGTCAGTTGTTCGGAAATTCCGAACAACTGCGGCTGACGGCAAATCCTATAATGTGACGTTCTACAACCTCGATATGATTATTTCGCTGGGCTACAGGATACGTTCGGTAATCGCCACCCACTTCCGCCGATGGGCCACCGAGCGACTTAAGGAATATATAATCAAGGGATTCACCATTGATGACGAGCGACTTAAGGGCAATGGCGGAGGAGCCTATTGGCACGAACTGCTCGACCGCATTCGCGATATCCGCTCGTCGGAAAAGGTGATGTATCGGCAGGTTCTCGATTTATATGCCACCGCCGTAGATTATGATCCCCGCTCGGAAACCTCCGTCAAGTTCTTCAAGATTGTTCAAAACAAACTCCATTTCGCCGCGCATGGCCACACTGCCTCGGAGTTGATTTTCAAACGCGCCGATGCCGATGCCCCGATGATGGGTCTCACTTCGTTCAAGGGTGATCATCCCACACTTCGCGATGCGCAGATCGCCAAGAATTATCTGAGCGAAAACGAATTGAAAATTTTGAATAATCTCGTTTCGGGTTATTTCGATTTTGCCGAGATTCAGGCAATGAAACGCCGCCCTGTGTACATGAGCGATTATGTGCGGCAACTCGACACCATTCTCTCCTCCACAGGCGAGGCTCTGCTCAACGGACCCGGCACCGTCAGCCACCAGCAGGCTATGGATAAAGCGCGTGAAGAATACCGGAAATTCCAGATACGTGAGCTTTCGCCGGTAGAACACGCCTATCTCGATACCATCAAGGCTCTAAATGCCAAAGCAGCAAAGAAATAAACACAAGGGAAACATAAAGCTGTGGATAAGTGTTATATTGTAAGAGCTTGTTTAATAATAAATGTTACCGATAGGGCGGTCACTGTTCGAGCAGA
>OHPD01000719.1_pt1 | contig 19064 bp, 14 predicted proteins | sample 1577641 | NCBI WGS metagenome assembly OHPD01 (sample SAMEA3879532, study PRJEB24766) | human gut metagenome | biome: human-associated habitat; feature: feces | place: USA | collected 1985/1987
TCCATTTTTATTAATTATCCTTTCCACATGCCAGTCAACGAAATGATTGACATAGAAATTATCAGTTAGCTTTCTCTTTCATTTTCTGTCTTTAGTTTCCTGAATTCTTCTTATTAATGTGTCGACTCAATGCATTTGCACCAATGCTGAACAGTAGAACAAGAATCATCAGGATTGCTGCTGACAGGTTTGCAAGGTTCGGATCCTGTCCATTGATCTGAAGTCCCCAGATCTGCAAGGACAATGTCTCTGCCGGACGGAAAATATTCAGTGGGCAGGTCGGTGATGTCAGATTCCAGTTATTCCAACGCAGATCTGTTCCTGATCCTGTTGTATACAGAAGTGCTGCCGCCTCACCAAATCCTCTTCCGGCTGCCAAAATAACACCTGTCATAATTCTTGGAATACACGCCGGGATCAACACATGATAAATGGACTGCCATCTTGTTGCTCCAAGTCCAAGACTTGCCTGCAGATAATGTCCCGGCAGACCATTGATCGCGTCTTCTGTCGTTGTTGTGATAACCGGAATTGCCAGAATGGAAATGGACAATGCTCCTGCAAGAAGACTCTTTCCAAGTCCGAAAAATACAAGGAATACCAGATATCCGAACAGTCCGACAACAATGGATGGAAGGGAAGAAAGTGTCTCAATACAAATTCTCAGAAATTTTGTAAGAAATCCTTTCTTCGCATACATTGCCAGATAGATTCCGGCTGTCACTCCAAGCGGAATGGAGAATAACAGCGAAATAAATACCAGATAAATTGTATTGAACAACTGGTTTCCGATGCTTCCTTTTCTCGCAAAGGCAAACATCTCCGGTGTTGCTCCTGTAAATCCCTTGATAATTACATAAGATGCAAATCCAATCAATAATGTAAAGAAGAACACTGCGATCAGATAAAACACGCCGGTCATTATTTGATTTATTCCTCGCGCACGTTGCACTCGATTCATCTATTTGCTCCCCCTTACTCTTTGTCTTTCTTCGGTCTTGAGAAATAATGGATCAGCAGGATGAATAACAGAGATAATAAGAACAATAACAATGCCATTGTCCAGAGTGCTGTCTTCATCTCACCACCCTCAGTTGCATTTCCCATCTGCGCTGCAATTTCTGTAGTCAAACTCTTTGTTGTGGAGAATAATCCCTTTGGAAGAGCTGTTGTCTGTCCAATTACCATTGCAACCGCAAGTGCCTCACCGAATGCTCTCGCAAGTCCGAGAATAATTCCTGAAAGAATTCCTGAACCTGCTGCCGGAATGACAACTTTATAAATGGACTGCCATCTTGTAGAACCCAGTCCGTAGGCTGCCATACGGTAATCTTTTGGCACAGAATGAATGGAATCTGCCGCCACATTACTGATGGTTGGGAAGATCATCAGTGCCAAAACAATCCCTGCCGCAAGAACTGAATGTCCAACCTGTAAATGAAATACTTTCTTAATTGCCGGAATCAGGACCGTAAGTCCAACCCATCCATAAACAACTGATGGAATTCCTGCGAAAATTTCAACGATTGGTCTGTAAAACTTTTCTCCGAATTTCGGCGCGATCTCAATCATAAAGATTGCAGAACCTACTGCAAATGGAGTCGCGATCAGAAGTGCCAGACCACATGTACACAGAGAACCCACGATAAAGATCAATGCTCCGACAGTTCCACCACCCTGTGCATTATCTTCCGGGTTCCAGTCTGTCGATCCTAAGAATTCAAATATGGAATGACCAAATATCGTAAATGTACCGGATCCCTTGTATATAAGAAAGGCTCCGATACAGATTGTGATGGCAATAACAAGCAAACCGCCCGCTGTCATCAGTCCTCTCCATGCATACTCTTTTGTAAACATGTTTTGTTTCTTCATATTTTCACCTTTTATCAGTGAAATGTACTGCTGTTCTGATTTTTCCCGGAACACGCAGTACATTTCATAGCTTTTCACTCTATGCTATTAGTGCTCTGTTGCAGTCATCTTAGATGCAACACCATAACCAAGTTTCTCCATCTGAGCGCCATATTCATCACCTGTGATATAATCAAGGAATGCTTTTGTCACTTCATTTGGTTCACCCTTTGTGTACATATGCTCGAATGTCCATACAGGATATTTTCCGCTGTAAGTATTCTCAAGTGTTGGATCAACATCATCAATTGCTACTGTCTCAACGCCTGCATCTCCTGTCAGATAAGAAAGTGCTACATAACCGATTGCTCCGTTTGTGCTCTTTACATTTGTAAGAAGGACTCCGGAATCATCTGTTTCCATGGATGTGTTGGAAGCTTCTTCGTTTCCGTCCAGTGCATATTTCTGGAATGTTGCTCTTGTTCCTGAAGACTCAGGACGTGTTACAAGAACGATATCCTCATCCGGTCCTCCAACATCTTTCCAGTTTGTTGTCTTTCCTGTGAAGATGGAGATCAGCTGCTCTTTTGTCAGGCTCTTAACACCTGCTTCTGCAACATCTTTGTTTACGATCGGTGCCATAGTTACAACACATACCTGATGATCTACAAGCTCTTTTGCTGCTGTCTCATCCAGTTTATCTTCTGCTGCCACATCAGAGTTACCGATATCTACAGTTCCTTCTGATACCTGCTTCAGTCCTTCTCCTGAACCGCCTGCATCGATTGTGATAGATACATCCGGATGATCATTTAAGAAAGAATCTGCTGCATCATCAGCAAGTGGTTTCAGTGCTGATGAACCGGCTGCTGTGATTGTTCCGCTTAATGAGCTGTCACTGCTCTCTGTATTTGTATCTGCTGCATTATCTGAAGTTCCGTTTGATGAACTTCCACATCCAACTGCCATTGTTGCTGTCATACCTGCTACTGTAAGTAATGCGATAAACTTTTTCATTTTCATGTTAATTATCTCCTTTACGTTTCATACACATTTCTAATCCCGCTGCATTTTCTTTTTTATGTTCTGCAGCCTTTTGTGCTTCCCTCAAGCACAGTACATATGTTACGTAAGAAATGTAAAGTCTGAAATCAACCAAATGTTAAGTTTATGTAAAACAACAACAAGTGTTTTTTCGGATTTGTGCAGATCCTAAGCGGAGTTTTTTTTGTATATCAGGAAAATACTTTCCTGATATACAAAAAAGAGAGGTCTCTCAACCTCTCTCACAAATCATCTCTTTATCTGAAGCAAACACATAAGGACTACACCCAGAATCAGACCACCGAGAAAACAGACAATATATCCAAGAACCACCTTCCGATTTCCCCTTTCACAGCTTGTCTTCCTGTTGTCATTATATGAAGCTTTCTGCGAAAATATTCCTTCTAATCTTCCAGTGTTCCCCTTGCCCAACGAATCAGCCATAGAATACTCCAGGTCAGCAACACTCCCATGATCACACCGACAATATTGATTCCTGCTTCATCCCACTGACAGTGTCTTCCTACGATCAGAACCTTGTGTGCCTCATCTGCAATTGCCAGGATCGTACAAAGTCCGAATACCGCACACGCCGCTTTCCAGGCTTTCATCACATTCTTCATTGCCAGAACCAATAATCCTGATTCTATGAAATAAACGATAAAGTGTGCCCATTTTCTCAGATACATATGCACATAATCCACACTGTCCTGTGGAAAGAAGTGCTGTTGGATCCATTCTGCCATCGGCAGACTGGTTGCTGCTGTCTGTGGTCCATTCTGGCTTGACAAAACCAGAAGAAGGATCAGCCAAATGATTGCCGGCAAAAATGAGATCATCGTCAATTTCCTGTTCTTCGCTCTATTCGTTTTCTTATTGCTCTTCAAAAATCTACTCCTAACTGATATACTGCTTTCTTTTTCGCTCATTATACCATGTAGAAATACTTTGTCAAATTTTAGTTTCTTACCTTACTTATACGTTAAACAAGTAATTCGCAATCCCATACATCTACGCCACTGTCCTGGAACACGCCATGCAGACGTTCATGCAGCTGCTCCTTTGTCACATCTTTCTTTAGAATCACCTGAATGAATCCGCCTCCACCGGCTCCTGATATAAACTTCCCATCAATCAGGTCTTCACATACAAGAAGGATCTGATCGATACAGGTATTGGTTGTACCGGCATCCAACATACAGGATAATTTCCAATGTTGGTTTAAAAGCTCAGCAAATTCGTCAATATCTCCCTGCTCCAGCGCAAAACGCATTAACACGGCGATTGCCTTCATCTCCTTTAATGCCTTCAATGACTCTGGTCTGCTTCCGATATAGCCACCAACTACATCACGCAGCAGATTTCTTGCAAGACGTCTCTGACCAGTATAGATCAATGCAAAACGTTCTTTCAGTTCTTTCTTTCCCTCTTCCGGCATCTCTATCTTCTCTACAACAAGATTCTGGGCAATCCCCGGTTTTGTTGAGATCAGTTTAATTCCTTCTGTCAGTCCGCCAACCTGATCCTGCCAGCCGCCTCCGGTACTCATGATCTGCTCCATACCAAGGACAACATCATAGATCTCTGCATCTGTACGCTCCTGACCAAGGAATTCAAAGATTCCCTTTACGCACGCTCCTGATAAGATACTGCTTGTTCCAAGTCCTGATCCTTTCGGTACTCCGTAAACCTGGGTAGAAAGATAGATTCCTCCTCCCATCCGCTTTAAGATCTCCTGAAGATCTGCTTCTTCCTTGACCGGGATAATTCCACAGGCGATCAAAGCTGCTTTATGCAGTGCAAATGAATCATATGGATTATGACAATCCTGGATCTCAGCTACACTGTCTACAGTTGTATAGACTCCGATATCCTTACTTTCAAATTCCACATGAAGCTCATCTAATCTCTTTACCGTGATCTGTACCGGACAGATTCCTCTTAATTTCATTGCAGCATTAAGAACTACTCCACCCTTTTCATTACAATGTGGTGGTGTATCCGTCCAGCCTCCGCCCCAGTTCACGCGGACCGGAAGGGCGATATCAACCTGATCTTTTACAATTCTATATCCTGCACTATCTGGAAGCTTCTTCTCTGCTTCTTCATAAATTGCCTCCTGGATTGTTCCAAAACAGTCATTTTCGAGTGCATCATAATGCAGATCATCATAAATCGTTCTTGTCTTTTTCATATAACAGGAAACTGCATGATAGATTCGGATCTTCAATGAGAAACCTGCTTCTTCCGCATCTTCAATCAGCAACTTAAAGATTTCTTTCGATATTCCACGCTTTCCAAATATCTTGAGTGCATCCGCATAATACATTCCCTGCTCCAGTTTTCTGATGAAACACTTTGCAAGAATACGGTTTTCAAGAAACCTCTCCTGATCACAGGATGCCTCAATATCTGCTGCATTAAAACTGGAATATAGACTCATGCGTTCACTCTCGCGCCATCTGGAAATCTCTTCTTCTGTTGCAGTACCATGTGCCATCTTGTAAATGATTTCAGCCATATCAAGGGCATCTTCCCAGTCATCACACACCGGATAAAGATCTGCAAACCACAGATAGGTCTCTTCTCCTTTCCAGAGTTCTTCTTTCATCACTTCATTCTGAGTCATAAACTGATTCAATGTCGTGCCGAGAAATGAAACCTCTCCCGGATATTTTCCCTTCGGATTATCTGGTACACCATAAATTCTGATTACTTTTTTCCCACCTGTCAGTTCGATTCCGTGCATAACAATCTGTTCCGGAATCTTCCGGTCCATAATACGCACATGCGAAAGAACGGTTCCGTCGCCGACCTCAGAATTACCAAGAATATAACAATTCTCCAGATATGCTTCTTTTCCTATCTTCGCACGGCTTCCTACATAAGCATTATGCGCTGCAAATCCTTCTTTTTGCACTGCTGAATTCACCTGCATCTTCCAATCCAGGAACTCGTAATCCTGCACATCTTTTGTTACAAGACTTCTCAATTCCCTTGTTGTTCCGAAATGAATAAATTCCGCCGGTGACAGACACAACAGCTTCATTGAGAAATGATGGATCGCATTCCAAATCTGTGTCCTACATTCATGCAGTGCTTCATTGAGCTGTCCTTCTGCTGCCTCTTTATAGAAATCTTCTAATGTAGAATCATTTGCAAGCGGATATAAAAAATCCCCATAAAAGCTGATCCTTGCTTCTTCATTACAAAACTGCCGGAATTTCTTCTCGTCCACCTTGCCCTCTGTTGAAATCAGACGGAACAGTGCCTGCAACAATGCGCTGCCAAACAATACCGCACCTGTATCAAGGTCTACATTTCCTGCTTTATTAACAGCTCCCATCTCTCGCAAACGCTCTTCTGTCTGTTTATGAAGAAAACACTTTACATAATCATGTCCATCGTTCAGAAATACGCCATGATTCTTTCCTGTAGCTACCGGCTCTTTAATGGAAATTGCTGCTGCTCCGTCAAACTGCGCATCGATCTGAAGCGGATTAAACAGGAGCAATACATCACCTGACAAAACAAGCATTCCCTCCTGGATCCTGGATGGAACTCCTGACATTCCTACAATAAACTCATCAAATAAAGTGGAACTTCTTCCATCCGGCAATTCTCTTGGAACCGGTGAGAAAAGCTTGCCGATCGCAGAATACTGCGGCACTCTCTTGCTGTCACCACCTGAATGAATCACAAGAATTCTACGATTCTTAAAAGGATTCTCTCTCTCAGGCTCCTGTTCTGCAATATAACGCATCACCTGAAAGGTAGCGCCTCCGGATCCCACACGTTTTCCCTCCGGATCTGGAAGAACCGCATACGTTGTCTCCTCCGGAAGAAGACCTTTTTCCAGACGGTTCTCGATCTGATTCCGATAAGCCGTTGCCTGTGCTTTATTTGATGCTGTCAATATAATATAATCCCATTTGATAAAGCTTTTTTTCTTTAAACTTCTTTCATAATCTTCCCAGGAATCCAGATAGGACTGACGCAGGAAGAGATTGTTCATCTTCTCGTATTTCATTTTCTTACCCCTTATCTAACCTTTTCTTTTTTCTTATCTTAGTTAAACGTTCAAACAACATCCAATGCTAGGATAACATACATTTTATAAAATTGAAAGTAATTGCAACCCGAGTAGACGTTTTTCTATATCAGAACAGTAACCAGAACACGACTTTTTCATATACAAAAAAGAGCTGTGAAAAACGAAATTATTTTCTATTTTTCACAACTCTTTTCAAAAATCAGTTTAAAATGCTCTTATTGCTGTGTAAAATCATTATTCGCTGTTGGTGCTACCGCACTTTCCTGAGCACTGATAGACTGAACTGTCTCAGAAGGTGTATACGTTTCTGTCGGATACAAAAATGTATGCATCTGTGTACTCATGTCATTCAATGTAACCGGAACTTCATAGAACACACCATCAATCTTACCGGAATAGAATACCTTTGGAAATGCATCCATTGCTTCCACCTTGTATTCTGTAATTTTACTTAAAAGACGAAGTACTTCGCTCTCTAAATAGTTTGTATTAATTTTATCAAGCATGCTCTTGGCAATATCGATCTTTTTCGCTTTATCAAGCTCCTGTGCTTTTGAGAAAATCTTAAAGAGAACTGTTCTCTGTCTTTCACTTCTCTTATAATCTCCTCCTTCTGTATAACGGATACGGCTAAATGCAACCGCCTGTGTTCCGTCTAATGTATAAGTACCTGCTTCTGTAATGTGTGCAGAAGATGTTCCCCTGATTCCATTAAGCTCATCAATATAACCATTGATATACTTTGTTTCTTCTTCTGTAATATCCTGCTCGATTCCATCCATATCATCAACCAGTTCTGCTACATTCATGAAGTTAACTGTAATATATTTCTGAATATCCAGATCAAAGTTTGTATTTAATGTATCCATTGCAAGCTCCGGTCCTCCGAAAGAGTGTGCATGTGTGATCTTATCCAGACCATGACCTTCAATCTGTACATAACAATCTCTATAGACAGAAGCAATATACACTTTTTTATTTGTATTATCTACATTTACCACCATCAGGGAGTCTGATCTTGTTCCCTTACCAAGATTATTTTCTCTGGAGTCAACTCCAAAAATAGCAAATGTCTCCTGATTCACTTCCGGCTCTTCTACTTCTTCCGGCTCTTCTTCCTCTTGCACTACCTGCTTTGTCTCTTTCTTTGGCTCTTCCTTTTCCTTCTTCTTTCCGCAACCGGAAAAAGAAGCAACTGCAAGTGCAACAATCAAAAGAACTGCAAGCATTCTTCTCTTTTTCACCTGAATTTTCCTCCTTCTCTCTGTCTTATCTCCATATTTGCACAAAATGGCTATGTTTCTTTAACAAACACAGCCATTTTAGCACACTTTATTTTAGAATGCTATAGAAAATCCTCAGTTCTCGCCCGAAAACGGTTCTTTCTGACATTTTTCACCGATTTTCTCACCCATCTTTACCAATGTCTCTGCACCGGTTGCACTGTTTCTCACCAGATCTTCATCCGTCTGCACTTTTCCCGGTTCTGTCAAAAGAACGACTGTAGACCCGCCAAACTCGAACATTCCTTTTTCTTCTCCCCGGTGTACAACAGATACTTTCTTTTTATGATTCTTAATCCGTCCAACCATAAGAGCACCGACTTCCATCTGCAAAACGGTTCCCAGTTCTTCTGTCTGTACAAGACAATATTCCCTTGTATTCATCTTGTAAATCGGAGCATAGTCATTTGCCACCGGATTTACTGTATGGAATACTCCTCTGATCTTTCGCTGTGCAGATTTCACACCATCTGCCACATAACAATATCTGTGGTAGTCATCTACCGTGAGACGGATTATGTAAGCTGTTCCACCTTCATAGCGTTTCGCAAGCTTTTCATCCTTCAAAAGACTGCGAACTGTATACTGTGTCTGTTTGATAAGAAAAAGTCCATCCCTTCGAATCGGACAAACTGTCACTTTCCCGTCACAAGGACTGATCAGCACTTCTTTTCTTCCGTCAATCGGACGTTCCTCCGCTAAAATCTTACGCGTAAAAAAGTCATTATAAGAAGAATAATGTTTCTTTTCATAGATTGACAGATCAATCTGATTCTTTCTGACAAACGATGGAATCAACAGCTTGGACACTCTGCTGTCCAGCACTTTTCCGCCAAGTCGGGATACACTGGAACCAAGCAATGGTTTCAGCATCATTCTTGTCAATGTATGTCCATAGATATATTCCAGGAATCTGTCCTGCCCTGTTGTTTTCTCCATCCTGTTTCCGTTTCTGTCTGCATAAATCATAATCTCTCCTCTTACATGAATCTTCGTCTCAATGTCCAGACTACTGCAACCGCTACTACTCCGACTAATGCAGAAAGTGTCTTATTCCCCGGCTTTTTTAATTTGAAATCCATAACAAACAGAAGTCCTACAAGAAGAACCATCGCATGCAGTACAATTCTGAAATCAAAGTGCAGAAATGGGCGAAGCACAACAAGAATCGGTAATGTGATCGACATGGATGTGATTGGCAATCCCTGATAACACTTTCTGTTCTCTGTTGTCTCATCCTGCCTGGACTCTTCTGTTACATTAAACCATGCCAGACGGATCAATCCTGCCAATACATAAAACATAAGAATAAGAACACCGACAATCCCATTCATTCCCATACAATAACAGATGATCGCCGGTCCAACTCCAAAACAGACAATGTCACATAGGGAATCAATCTGGATTCCAAAACGTTTCTCTATTTCTGTTCTATCCTTCTTTGTTCTTGCAATCTTCCCATCAAACATATCACACAGACCGGACAGTGCAAGACACAATACTGCAAGATCCAGATGTCCATTCAATGACAGCATCATCCCACCAATCGAAATCCACAGACTGATATATGTAAGTATAACTGTGTAATCATAAACACCTAACATTTTATTTCCCCCTTGTTTTTATTCTTTTCAGAATAACTCTCCATTTATTTATGCTTTCTTCCTTAAGTTTCTTCCTATTGTAAAATTCGCCACGATCGTAAAAATTGCACTGATCAGTAATTCTGTATAATATCCAAGTCCTCTGCTTAAGATCATTCCCGGAATCAAAAGTGTGCTTCCAAAAACTGGTTCAAAAATCATCGAAAACAGTTTTTCACTGATGCCCATACCACCTGGCAGTGGCAGCATATCCACAGAAACTGAAATCACAGACTGCAGAAGAATGATCACGAATGCATTCGTTCCGGACAGTCCAAATGCCTTATATACAAACCAGGTTGCTGTAAACAGTGCGAACCTCTGAAATAGTGTGATTGCAAATACATTAACCAGCACCATCATATGATCTTTCAGATAAACCGCTGTTGTATGATACTGATCCATTGATGCATTCAGTTTCTCAATTCTTGTACTCTTATGTCGCATCAGATGCATTTTTTCCAGCAGTTCCATTCCTTTCACAAGAATAGAACGTGCAAGCACCGGATGAAATACAAGGAGCAGCATAGAAGCCACACAAAACACATTTAAACCTGTTCCAAGATAAAAAATATGACGGATCTCATACATATGTGTTCTGATGAATCCCCTGCCGAAGATCATAAGTCCAAGGCCGATCACAACGAGAACCATCTTATATGTAATCGTGACAATCATCAATACAAGCGTTGATACCGGGATTGGAATTTTCTCTTTCTTCATATAATAAATCTGCGCCGGCTGTCCTCCTGTTGCGGATGGCGTGATACAGCTGAAAAAGAATCCTACAGAGGAAAACAAGAAACATTTCCATTTCTTTAGATGAATACCAAGCGTATGCATCATATAAAATATAATAATTGACTCTCCCCAGATAAAGATAATCACACAGGCAACACCCGGAAACAACCAGTATAAATTCACTGTTTTCAGGATTTCTGCAATCTCGCTTAAATCCTCTCCATGGAACACTCCATAGAGTGTTGCCACAAAGACAAGAAAGAGAAAAAGTACATTAAATATCATTTTCTTTTTATTTTCCATTTTCTCCTCCTGCTTTATGAACCAGATTTCTGTAAATTTTCCATCCGTTTGTCCGGCAACTTACAAACCAGGTAAGCTCCGCTACCACAACTCCACCGATCACATCCACAATTACATGCTGTTTTGTTACAAGCGTAGAAACAAAGACCAACACCGCGATCATTACAGATACGATCTTATACCACACCGGTATTTTTTTATCTCTCCTGATTCCAATACAACAGAACCAGCTTGCCATACAATGGATTGATGGAAATAAATTCACCGGTTTATCAATCTGATATAAAAAACGCATGCCCTGAACAAAAATTCCATTTCCGACAAGTTCTGGTCTTACATTTGTTGTCGGATAAAATACAAAAAACAGAAAACAAATGATTCTGGCATACAAATCAGCCGTAAAAAATCTATATTTTATCTCTTCCTCCCGCAATGATATAAGCAGATAATTAATCACCCAGAAAATGTAACATCCAAAATAAACAAGAATAAAGGCTGGGATCAACGGGATCTTTGCGTCTAATGCAAGTGACAGGTTATGACACTCACCTGTATCCGCCAATCTCGGTGCTCCCCAGTAGACAGCTGAATTCACCAGAAAAGTAATTACCGGTGGGAGTAAGATTTCTATTATTCTCTTTCTGTCCAAATTCCCTGTCCTTTGTTTCACTTCTTGTTTTCTCCATTCTTTTCCCATTTTATGATGTAACCGGATTGCTCCATTGCTATGCACTTCCCGCAATCCTTGAACATTATTTTATCCCACTTTTTCATAATAACAATAGGCTTTGGCATTTATTAAAGAAAAAAGTGCCATTCTTTAAGGAACAGCACTTTTTTCTTTAGAATTTCTTTAGAATTTACCACAAATGCATTTCAGGGCTTACATCTCGTCTTCCCTGTATCCAAAATTTTTCATCATATAATCGCTGTCTCTCCAGTTCTTCTGAACCTTCACCCACAGCTTCAAATTTACTTTGCAATCCAGCAGACGCTCGATCTCAAATCTTGCAGTACTTCCGATTTTTTTCAGCATACTTCCCTGTTTTCCGATGATGATCCCTTTATGGGAATCTCTCTCGCAAATGATTGTTGCATCAATATGACACACTTTATGATTCATTTTCATCTGATCGATTGCTACTGCGATTCCATGTGGAATCTCTTCATTTAAACTATGCAATGCTTTCTCACGGATAATCTCCGCTACAATCTGACGTTCCGGCTGGTCTGTGATTGTATCTTCGTCATAGAACTGTGGTCCATAAGGAAGATATTTCATAATTACATTTACAAGCTCGTCCGTATTATCGCCTCTTCTTGCAGATACCGGAACGATTTCCGCAAAATCGCATTCCTTGCGATATGCATCTATAAAAGTAAGAACCTCTTCCTTCTTCACCATATCAACTTTATTAATAACAAGAATAACCGGAGTTTTCACTTTCTTAAGCTGTTCGATAATATGACGGTCTCCTGCCCCGATAAAAGCAGACGGCTCGACAAGCCAAAGCACAACGTCAACTTCGTTCAAAGAACGCTCTGCAATATTTACCATATATTCTCCAAGCTTATTCTTTGCTTTGTGAATTCCCGGTGTATCTACAAACACAATCTGACCTTCCTCTGTTGTCAGAACTGTCTGGATACGGTTTCTTGTTGTCTGCGGTTTATTTGATGTAATTGCGATCTTCTGTCCAATCAGACGATTCATCAAAGTAGATTTTCCGACATTCGGTCTTCCGATCAGTGTGACAAATCCTGATTTAAAATTCTCCTGCATACTTTTTCCTTTCTTTTTCCATCTTAAAGTGTCTTTATTTCAAGGAACATCTCTTTCTGCTCCTCAATCTTCTCTTCACTTCCGATCACACAAAGTTCATGTGCATCCAACAGTGCCTGCAGCACATCGGCAAGCGCTCGGATATCTGCCTGCTGTGCATCAAGAATCTGATTTCTCTCTTCCCTGATCATCTCAGCTGATACATGATTCATATAAAGATTCATTGATCTGCTTCCCTTTGCTGCCGGATTCATCGGACGGTCGATATTACTGATCGTTCCGATAATAAACTTGTTCATGTCTCTGTCATCTACATTGAAGTTCTTCAGATAATCCACAACTCCTTCGTAGATTTCCATTGTCTTCTCCAGATTCGGGTCACGGTAAGATACCAGATATCCCTCTCCAATACGATTGAAGCTGCTCATGCATCCGTAAGCTCCGCCCTTCACACGGACATTCTGCCACAGATAATCATAGCTCAAGATGACTTTCAGAATCTGAAGTGCTCCTGTATACTCAACACCACGGTCGATAAAGTTACCTGTTCTTGCAACATACTGAACTTTTGAAGATGTCTTGAATCCCTCGTTGCGTTTCACACAATGAATTTCACACGGTATCTCTGCTTCCTTTTCCTCTGTATGAAGTGTGTCTGCAATCTTTGCAAATGCTTCTTCCATCGGTGCAAGACCATCCGCTGATGAAGTATAACTGATGATCAGATTATCCTTGTGGAAAATCTGCTGTGCAATCTGTCTTAAGTTTTCAATCAGTTCTGCTTTCTTCTCCTCAAAGTTTTCCTCCAGTTCCTTTACAACCTCATAGTAACCGATTCCATCGGTATCATCTTTGAACTTCGCCATCGGTGAAGTATAAGACATGGAACGAAGGGCTGCTGTTGTGTGTCCGGATGACAGGAAGGACATCTGCAGTCTGGATTTCAACATTGCTAAGATTTCTTTCAGACGCTTCTCATCCCCAAGATCAGATTCCATCAGAATCTCACGCATCATAGAAAACAGAACATCCATCTTCGGATACAGCGCTTTCCCTTTGATTTCAAATGTCGCACAGAATTCTTTCTCTTTTACCTTTGTTACATCTGTATAAAGCTCCAGAGAAGTTCCGATTCCTCCTGTGTGTACATTGATCTCATTAAATAATTCACTGTATTCATAATTCTTTGTATTAATAATTCCAAGCACACTCTGCAAAATACTGATATATGGAAGTTTCTCTTCCGGAATACCGGACAAGTCAAACAAAAGCGCTGTGTATCCGATTCCATTCGTCTCAACTTCGTGGTGTACCAGCTTCACTCCGCCTGTCTCAAGCTCTTTATTATAAATCGGTGCGATTTCTCTAGAAATATCTTCGCGTCCGAGTACAGGAATCTTCGCCAGATCTTCCGGTGCCGACTCTTCTTCCTGATATTCTTCCAACTCTTTCGTTGCTTTCACAAGTGCATCGATTTCTTCTTTTGACAAACTGTCTTTGTATGCCTGAAGCTTATCTGCAAGCTCTTTATCCATTCTTGCAGTACGTCCGCGCTCCGGTTTGATAATAACGATAGAACCATGTGTGTTATCAAGAAGATATTTCTGAATCAGTTCTTCAAAATATCCTGTCTCCACCTGTTCTTTCAAGAATTCAAATGTCGGAATTGCCTGCATGTGGATAAATGGTTTCGTCTCATCATACAGCCAGCTGTCAAACAACTGCAATCCATACATCAGTCCACGCGGATAATTTCCGAAATCTGCCTCACGGAAACGGAACTCATGGTAGTTGATTCCGGCACGGAGCGCTTTCTTATTGATTCCATTTTTCACAATATCTTTCAATGTATCTTCAATTACACGAACGAATTCTTCCTTCTGCTCTACATTCGCATTCTTAGAAATCACAGAGAAGATCGGCTGATAAACTCCGTTGTCATAAGATCCTGAGATATCCTTGCCGACCCCAGCATCCAAAAGTGCTTTCTTCAGCGGTGCGCCCGGTGCGGACAGAAGTGCGTAATCCAGAATCTCAAATGCCAGATATAGTTTCTCATCCAGTGTCGTACCGATCACTTTATTATAAGAAAGATAGGTGTTATCCTCCTCACTCTCTTCACTTGCGATGGAATACTCCTGAACGACTTCCTTCATCTCTGTAAATGGCTTCTGCAGATGAATCTCTGAATCCACCGGTTCATTCTCAAAATCTGACAAATACTTTTCATCAAGCCATCTTAATTTTTCTTCCATATCCATGTCACCATACAGGTAAATATAGCTGTTAGATGGATGATAATACTTTCTATGGAAATCTAAAAATTGCTCATAAGTAAGTTCCGGAATCACCTCTGGGTCTCCACCGGACTCTACGGAATACGCATTATCCGGGAACAGAGAATTCAGAACCACGCGGTCAAGCACACCTTCCGGAGAAGAGAATGCTCCTTTCATCTCATTATAAACAACACCACTAATCGTCAATTCTCCATCTGGATCATCCAGCTTATAACTCCATCCTTCCTGGCGGAATGTCTTGTCATGCTGATAAATATTTGGATAAAATACTGCATCCATATAAACATGCATCAGATTCTGAAAATCCTTGTCATTACAGCTTGCCACCGGATATACTGTCTTGTCCGGATAAGTCATCGCATTCAAAAATGTATTCAGAGAACCTTTCACAAGCTCTACAAATGGGTCCTTCACCGGAAATTCTTTTGATCCACACAGAACAGAATGTTCCATAATGTGTGGAACTCCTGTACTGTCTGACGGTGGTGTACGGAATCCAATCGTAAACACCTTGTTCTCATCATCATTTTCCATAAGAAGCACTCGTGCTCCGCTTTTCTTATGCTTCAGAAGTGTCCCCTTTGACTTCAGATCAGATAAATCTTCTGTTTGGAGCACTTCATATGCATTCAGATCATATATACTCATTCTTTTTCTCCTATTGCTTTTTTTCTCAATTTCTTTATTCTTCTGTTCCTATTAGAACTTTTTTCCCACGAAATGCAAATCCATAATGGCGGATTCGCTCCTTTTTAATTCCTCTGGCAAGCAGTTCCGTATCATATTCTTTTTCTTCAATCTGACGCAGTGCATTCTCCACTGTCTGCTCAAGTGATTTTTCTTTTGTTATATTCTGAACCTTAAATTCCATTACAATTGCATCCAAATCTGCTTTTAATGGTTCCATAACTACATCATAACGTCCAAATCCACTTTCCCTGTTGGAAGTAATCCTGTATTTGTCAGCCAGATCCACGATCAGTCCAAGAACAAATCCGTGGTAGAATCTCTCCGGTTTCTGTTCTTCGGATGGCTTATTCCCGGTATCAAAACTGCTAAAGGTCTGAAGTGCAACCTGATTCATGAACTGATTCATATAATCTAGATTTCCTGCAATCAATGCATCTTTAAAGTTGCCATATGCAGAATCTTCTTCTGAGAACCAGTCTTCGATCATCTTCTCAAACATCAGCATCGTCTCATGGTTTGTGATTTTCAGATAATATTGACGCTTACCGGTTCTGTTATCCATCTCATACCGGTCAACTTTCAGGTAACCACTGGCAAGCAGAAGACTCCAGATGGCTCCACGTTTTCTTCCAAGCTGCTCAAAAATCACCTGTTCATCCAAATCTGTGCTGATTGTTCTACCTTGCAACAGATCTTCCATCTCCGATTTAATCTTTGCCGGACTTCGACGAATCAAATTGGATACAAGTACATTTCCACTGGTATCTGCCCAGTAAGTTCCATATTCTCCTGTATCTAGATATTTTGTAATCGACCACGGATTATAAATGTCTTTCCGCTTCCCAAAAGAAAATCCATCATACCAATAGCGGACATTTTCTTCTTCCCTTGACAGTCCATTGTACTCTAAAGCATTAAAGACCTCTTTTTCCGTAAATCCGAAAAAACCGCTATATTTTTCGGATGTTGTTGTCACGACTTCAAGATTGTTCAAATCTGAAAAAATAGATTCTTTACTTACTCTTGTAATCCCAGTCAATAATCCCCTCTCCATATATGGATTCGTTTTAAATGTTGAATTAAACAAGCTTCTGACAAATGCAGTAAGTTCTTTCCAATATCCATGAACATAAGCCTCCTGCAAAGGTGTATCATATTCATCCAAAAGAATGATTACCTTTTTACCATAATATCTTTCCAGGTAATCAGACATATAGTTAATTGCAATTGCTGCTGCATCATCAGACATTGTTTCCTCAACTGAATCAAAATATGCACGATCTTTCTCATTCAGCTGCTCACTGTTTCTTAGAAATTCAAACTGGCTGTACATTCTCACAAGCTTTCGGATAATTGCTCTTCTGGCTGACTCATATGTTGTTGCTTTAATATCAGCAAAACTAAGTGAGATTACCGGATAGCTGCCTTGAAGTTCACGGAATTTTTCATAGCTCCAGATATTAAGTTCCTCAAAATATTTTCTGCTATCTACATGGTTCACTGAAAAGAAGTATTCTGTCATACTCATATTTAAAGTCTTTCCAAACCTTCTCGGACGGGTGATTAGTGTAACACTATCCTGATTTTCCCACCATTCCCTGATAAAATCAGTCTTATCAATATAAAAGCAGTTGTTTTTTCTGATCGATACAAAATCCTGATTTCCAATAGATATTACTGACTTCATATAATCCAGATCCTTTCCACATGTTATCATCGCATTACTTTCCCTATTGTATCATATTTTTTCACTTAAACAAAGAGTATAGTTTGTAATAACATTTGGCACTTAATGATATGTTACTGTAAATCAGAACCTTTCCTTTTGCTCTCCTTTGTACGCATAACTCACATCCTGGAATATAACTTCTCCCTAAAGACCTGACAACTTCTCCTTTTTCCAGTTATCCTCGACATCACTTTCAATACCTTTTAATATTTATAGTTTTTATCTATAAATCTTTCGTTCATATATACATTATCTATTGGAAAACTTCATTCAAAAACGATAAAATTTATCTATAAACACTTTGGTTATGAGTAGATTGTTCCCATCGTTTATTTTTTAGAAAGTATACATTTAACAAAAGAATCTATCTACACCATCTATCCACAAATCAAACAATAAGGAGAATGATTATGGAAATTATTAAAGATTTACCGGAAGTATTTGAAGAATTTGCAGAGCAGCGTCAGAAATCATTTCTCGCTGTAAAACAGTTAAAGGACAAAGGAATTCCTGTGATTGGATCCTACTGTACTTATTTTCCAAAGGAGATCGCCATGGCAATGGGCGCAGCAACAGTCAGCCTCTGCTCTACATCTGATGAGACGATCCCAGCAGCAGAAAAGGATCTGCCACGTAACTTATGCCCACTGATCAAATCCAGTTATGGATTTGCAAAGACAGACAAATGTCCTTTCTTCTACTTCTCAGACGTTGTTGTCGGAGAGATGACATGTGACGGTAAGAAGAAAATGTACGAATACATGGGCGAATTCAAAGAAGTCTTCATCATGGAACTGCCACAATCCCAGAAAGCTGAAGTACTCGACCTTTGGAAAGCTGAGATTCTCCGCTTTAAAGAATATCTCGAAGAAAAATTCGAGGTGACGATCACCGAGGAACAGGTTCGCGAGGCAGTTAAACTTGAAAATAAAGTCCGCACATCCTTAAAGAATCTTTACGGAGTTATGAGACATGATCCTGCACCGATCAAAGGTCATGATCTTTTCCGCGTTCTGTACGGAAGTGGTTTTAAGCTCGACCGTACACTGATTGCTGAGGAAGTTGACGCACTGACCGCTAAGATTGAGAAAGAATATGCGGAAGGAAAACGTGAAGATAAGAAACCTAGAATCCTGATCACCGGATGTCCGATCGGCGGTGCAACAGAGAAGATCATCGATGCTGTTGAGAATAACGGCGGAATCGTTGTTACATTTGAAAACTGCTCCGGGGCAAAGTCCATCGATCGTCTGATTGACGAAGATGCTGAAGACATTTATCAGGCAATCGCAGAGCGTTACCTCTCTATCGGATGTTCTGTTATGACTCCGAACCCGAATCGTCTGGAGCTTCTCGGAAGACTGATCGACGAGTACAAAGTAGATGGAGTACTTGAAATGACGCTTCAGGCATGTCACACTTATAACGTAGAGACTCTTTCCATCCGCCGCTTTGTAAACGAGGAAAAAGGAATTCCATACATGAACGTTGAGACAGATTATTCCAAGACTGATGTCGGACAGCTGAATACACGTATTGCAGCCTTTATCGAGATGTTATAATCTGCTATACTTGAATTATTACGGTTACTGTTCACACGATGTGCGACCAGCAACGCATCTCGCCATTTTAAATCGCCT
>OHPD01000747.1_pt1 | contig 18180 bp, 10 predicted proteins | sample 1577641 | NCBI WGS metagenome assembly OHPD01 (sample SAMEA3879532, study PRJEB24766) | human gut metagenome | biome: human-associated habitat; feature: feces | place: USA | collected 1985/1987
TTCGTCTGTACCGTTTTTCTTTTCATAAACCTATAAAATCACGACTTGTGAGAGGGCGCTGATATCTGCCCTTCGCAACCTGTAAAAACACTACAGAATCTGCGCTTTCTTTCACGCAAAATAAACCTGCTTTCTCTCATCCTATTTTATTTTGTAGACTCCTTAAGGACAACTTCGTATGGAAGCAATGTTCTTGTCTCCACTTCCGCACCCTCGATCACATCCAATACCGTTTTACATGCAACCATGCCAAGCTCTTTCGCATCAAAAGAAAGTGATGTAATGGACGGCACATTATTTTCCAGTACGGAGCTGTTATAAAAAGATGCCACACGGATATCTTTTGGAACCTTGACATTCTTTTCACGCAGCTTTTTCAATACCCTGCTGCACACCGCATCGTCCATACACAAAATACATTCTGCCTTTCGCTCGAGTACCTCTTCCACGATCTTATCGATCACCACATGATTATCAAGATTCAAAAAAAGCATTGTCGGATCAATGACCTCACCCATTTTTTCATAAGCTTCCCGGAATCCCCGCAGACGGCTCTGTGTGACCACATGGTTCTCATCTCCGCCGATCAGTGCAATACGCTTCATTCCCTTCATTAAAATAATGGATGTAAGTTCTTTACACGCACTTTTGTGATTGTGGTCGATCTGGATCACACCTGTATAATTGGAGGAACCGATCGTCACAAATGGTACTTTTTTTTCCTGAAGATACTCAATCTGCCGGTCCTCCACAAACGTCCTCATCAGGATCACACCATCTACTTTACGGTTTGAGATAATACGCTCCAGCGAGGAGATATCGTTATTTTTACAGATGGAAAGCAGAATATCATACTCCATAATTCCGGCGATCTCCTGAATCCCGAATAAGCATTCCTGAAAGAACGTGAGATCCACAACATCATATTCTCCCGGCATGACCACACAAAGATTATATGTTTTTGACTGCGCCAGCCCTTTGGCGATAACGTTTGGCTTATAGTCATGCTCCTCAATATATTTTAATACACGGTCTCTCGTCTCCTGCCCGATCCGTCCCTTCCCTGAAATGGCTCTTGAGACAGTGGTTTTTGAAACACCAAGTGCTTCTGCCACATCTGCGATCGTTATATTTTTCTTCTCTTCATTCCCCATAAAACCCCTTCTTTCCTCAAAGCAGTTACTTCCCCTGAATTGTGTTGTGGCTCCTGCATCGCTCGCGCTCCTGCCACAATGTTACTTTGTCCTGCCCTGATATGCTGCGCATCCTTTGCGCAACAATATTATTATCATCCTATTCCCGAAAAAAAGCAATGACATTTTTACATATTTTCCAAACAATCTTTTGTTTCTGCTCACTTATGCCCTGTTCCGGTAACAATTCTGTTTTTTCGTATCAACATCGGATTTACATTTGTTTTTCCTGATGCTATAATATATTTGCGCAATCGGTTGCGTTATCAGATGATGATATATCAAATCACACTGATTGTCAATATGAAAATATTTTTTGGGGGACAATATGAAAACAGACCATTTACTTTTCGGGGCAGCTTATTACTCGGAATACCTTCCATATGACCGCGTGGAAAAAGACATGGAAATGATGGAAAAAGCAGGCATGAACACGATCCGTATCGCAGAATCGACCTGGAGCACCATCGAGCCAAAAGACGGTATCTTTGATTTCACACATCTCGATAAAATGCTTGAGGCGGCTGCACGCCACCATATTTCTGTCATTGTCGGGACACCGACCTACGCCATCCCGGCATGGCTGGCAAAAAAATACCCGGATATTCTGGCTTTGACCAATAACGGTCAGAACATTTATGGTGCAAGACAGAATATGGATATCACACACGCAGGCTATCTGTTCCACTGCGAGCGGGTTATCCGCGCAATGATGGAACATATCAAAGATGTTCCGCATATCATCGGGTTTCAGCTGGACAATGAGACCAAAAGCTACGGCACTGCCGGTCCGCGTGTCCAGGCAATGTTTGTCGATTATTTAAAGGAAAAATACCCGGATATCAATGAATTCAATCGCGAGTTCGTGCTGGACTACTGGAGCAACCGCGTCAACACATGGGAAGATTTCCCGGATATCCGTGGCACGATCAATGAAAGCCTTGCCGCTGAATTTGCCAAATTCCAGCGTCTGCTTGTGATCAGATTTTTAGCATGGCAGGCTGCGATCGTTTCCGGATACAAGCGCCCGGATCAGTTCATCACACAGAACTTCGACTACGACTGGACAGACCATTCCATCGGCTATCAGCCGGAGGTCAACCAGTACGAAGCTGCCAGATGCATGACCGTTGCCGGATGTGACATTTATCATCCTTCCCAGTCACTTCTTACCGGAGAGGAGATCACCTTCTGCGGCAACATCTCGCGCAGCTTAAAGAAAGACAATTACCTTGTTTTAGAGACACAGGCTCAGGGAAATATTGCATGGCTTCCATATCCGGGGCAGCTCAGGCTTCAGGCCTACAGCCACATTGCAAACGGCTCCAACAGTGTCATGTACTGGCACTGGCACTCGATCCACAATGCGATTGAGAGCTATTGGAAGGGCATCCTGTCACACGATTTTTCCGAAAATGAGACTTACCGGGAAGCTGCATCCATCGGCGCAGACTGGAAGCGGATCGGCACCCACCTTAAAAACCTGCAAAAGAAAAACCGTGCTGCCATCCTGCTTGACAATAACTCCCTGACCGGACTGCGTCTTTTCCCATTGAAAGCCCTCGGCAATTACAGCTATAACACCGTTGCCCGCTGGCTTGGCGATGCTCTGTACCATTTAAATATCGAGTACGACATGATCTCCTCTGCGGAACGTGATTTTTCTTCCTACGAGTGCCTGATCGTGCCTGCACTTTACAGTGCTTCCGAAGATCTGCTCACCGCAATTTCTGATTATGTAAAAAACGGCGGACATCTGATCACGACGTTCCGTTCCGGTTTTTCAGATGAACAGTTAAAAATTTATGCGGACACACAGCCTCACATTTTACAGGAATGTCTTGGTATCCACTATGACCAATATACCTACCCTGTAGATGTTTCGGTAACACTGCCTGATTTTATGACTCATCCATCCTGCTCCGGTCATGAAAATGCGGCTTCCGATGCCGGCTCGTCATGTTCCGATGAATCCTGCACAAACAGCAGCAAATGTCTGCACTGGATGGATCTTGTGACCTGCGATACCGCCACACCGCTCTTTTTCTACGATCACCCGGTCTGGAAAAAATATGCCGCTGCCACAGTCAACCAGTTTGGAAAAGGGTCAGCACTGTATCTCTCCAGCATGTTTGACGGTGCTCTTCTGGAAAAAGTTCTGGTTCATTACTTTGCCTCGCTTCCGGAAACACTTTTAGCACATCCGGAATGCCACTTTCCATTGATCATCCGGGAAGGTGTCAATGATTTTGGAAAACGGGTAAGATTTTACTTCAATTATTCCAGTGAAAAACAGACCGCCATCTGCAAAGGGATCTCTGGCACGGAATTATTGTCCGGCAGAAAAATAATGGAACAGGAAACGCTTCCGCTGGAACCATGGGGCGTGGTGATCGTGGAAGAAAATTAATTTTTCCTTCACATACACAAAATATGCCGCACGAGAAGGTATTTTTTCGTGCGGCATATTTTTTTAGTGCCATCTTATGAATTTCATTTAGAAGTGTTTATTTTTTCTGTATGCGGTTCCCATCAGCGCACAGCCAAACAGTAATAATATCACTGCTGCTGCGATCGGTGTGTTATCCGAAGTCTTCGGACTTGCGATCACACTGCCTGTTGTCTGGCTCATATCTGTGTCATTTAAGACGATGACATAATCGGATGCATGTGAGAACTTAAAGTCTACAGTACCATCTTCTTTTACCTGTACTGCCTGATAATACTCAAACTTACCGGTTGTCTCGTTATAGTAATAAAGATTTGCTATTTTTCCACTGTAGTCCGTGCCAACGGAAAGTCTCAATATTCCCTCAAAGCCAAATACTCCGTCATAATTTAAGGAAAGCTGAATGGTTTCATTTCCGTCTGCCAGCGCTGTCACTTTCTGTTTTGGAATATCACTTGTTCCCACAACCAGACCAAGATCGATCGGCGCTGTCACATTACCGGTGATATCTTTTCCATTGATGATCCAGCTGGCCTGATCACTTACCTTGAAGGTTACGTTCATATCTTTTCCTTTGATACTCTCGAACACATTTGCTGGAATTTTTGTTGTCTTTAACAGGTTTACACGGATTTTACTTCCGGTTTTTGCCTTATTCACTGCCTCGATCACATTTGCAAAACTCTCCTCCTGCACGGTTACTTCTGCTACAGCCTGTTCTTCCTGTTTTGGAGTTGTCTGGACTGCAGAATTGACCTGACTGGAATTGTTTCCGGATGTCTGCTGATTTCCGTTATGATCCTCTGTTGTTTTTCCATCTGGCTTTTTATCATCTGTTGTATTATCCGGAGCCGGTTCTGTTTTTGTCTCCGCTGTCAAAACAATCGTTCCACCATCTTTTGCTGCCGGAATGGTAACAGAAACGTTCCGGTCAGCAGAAACCGTGTAAGTTTTTCCATCATAAAGGTTTTTAAGAACTGTTCCGGCACTCTCTGCTACCGGAATCACTACTTCTTTCTCTGCCTCTTTCACATTCATTCCTACATATAAGGTGCTGTTTCCATAACTTCTGCTGATCACTTCATAGCCATCTGCGTCGGAAACTGCAACTGTGCTTCTGTTTCCTCTTGCAAATACATCTGTGTACGCATTGCGGATTGCAAGCATTGTCTTGTAGTGGTTGTAAATACTGTTGCTGTCTGCTTTCTGTTTTTCCAGCTCTGTCCAGTCAAAGTCGCGGCGGTTTGTCTGGAGCGGCCAGTTGTTGGCTCCACCCTGTCCGATCTCCTCTCCATAATAGAGCACCGGCTGACCTTTTGCGGTAATCTGAAGTGTTGCTGCCACTTTCATCAGGTTGTAAGCTTCTTCTTCGCTGATTTTGCTCTCATTTACAAGTTTATACTGCAGTGTGTCCTCATCATGGCTGCTCAAAAAGCTTCCCATGACAGCGGTGTTGTTGATCGCACTGTTTCTCTTCTGCAGTGAATTTTCCACGCTGGAAATTTTTCCTGTTACAAAGTTCTGTGCAAAATCGTTGAAATCAAAATCAAGAAGTGCATCCATCGTTCCGGTTCCCAATTCTCCTGCATTGTTGGCATATCCTGCACCGGAATACTCTCCTATCATTTTAAAATCAGGATTTACTTTGGTCAGGGAATTTTTAAATGCTGCCCATGTCGTTGTCTCTACATGTTTTACAGTATCCACACGATAATAGTCAATGCTGTATTTTGACATCCACTCGGTCTGCCATGTAACAAGCTGGTCTGTCACTGCTTTGTTTTCCGTCACAAAATCAGGCAGATCTGACAATGAATCATATTTATCATCACCACTGATCGTGTTGCTGGAGTCACGGATCATGGAAATACTGTTTCCATCTGCATCTGTTAAAATACTGTTGAAGTGATCTTCTCTACCGTATCCTGCATGGTTTAATACTACGTCCACCATGATTTTCATTCCCTTGCTGTGAGCGGCATCCAGTAATGCTTTGAACTGCTGCTCGTTTCCAAGATGTTTGTTTAACTTTGTGAAATCACTTGCCCAGTAACCATGATAGCCATAGGTAGCGGTATCTGTCTCATTATCATGCTGATCCTCTGTGATATTTTCTACGATCGGAGTGATCCAGATCGTGTTCACACCCAGATTTTTTAAATAATCCAGTTTCTGGTTTAATCCGGCAAAATCTCCACCGTGATAGCTGGAACCGCCTTTTTCTCCAATATTGTAATCGCCCACTTCATATGCGTCATTATTTCCTGCATCTCCGTCAAAGAAACGGTCTGTCACTGCAAAGTAAATCACTGCCTCATCCCAGTCGAAATCTCCGGCACTTTTTTTGCGCTCTGTGACGGTAACATTTGTCGCTGTTGTGTATACATTTCCATAAATATCTTTCACTGTGACCGGAATATTTTTCACGCCTGCTGCAACTGTATTCAGGCAGGAGATTGTTCCTTCCATAAGTTCCGGCTCGATCGCAAACTCTTTTCCCAATCCCAGCTCACTCAGATCGGCTGTGATCGCTGCAATTTCAGACGTTTCAAGACCTTCTCCGTCTTTTGCAGTCAATTTTACGGATAACACATTGTTGTCATTGTAATCCATTGCATACTGTGATAAAGAAGCCTCTACGCTCACATTTGCTTTTTTGAAGTGGCATACGCTGCATTCTTTTCCATTGCTGTCGTTTGCAGTTACATCATTAAATGCATCTAATTCCTCTTTTCCATTTACCACATAGTAATAATAGTAATCACCCGTGGAAACATCTGTAAGATTGTATACAAAACGATCGTTTTCTGCGTCATAAGCCATTGCATAAGTCTGTCCGTTGATCACAATACTTACATTTCCTTCTAAAGAAGCAAGGTTATTCTCTGCTGCCAGTTCATCATTTCTGTAGTAAAAATGGATTGCATTATTTGCTCCATCCCGCTCAAAACCTGTGTTGTATGGCAATACTCTTGTGATTCCTTCTCCCTGTGTGAACACTGCTTTTACCACTGACTGGTCTGCCGGGATCGTCACATAATGATCTCCGCCGTCTTTGCTCTCCCATTCATCAGCTGCCGTGCTGTGCCTCATACAGAAAGACAATTTAAGATCTGCTTTTGAATCTTTTACCGGTATTTTTGCAACCATTTTGCCATTGATGTCTGCAAATGCTACAGATACATCAGAGCCAAATCCACTGTTCCAGGTGTAAATGTTCCAGCCGGTATAGTCCTTCGCCGGTCTGTCGTACTCGATCATGACGTAGCGGGATCTCGGTGCTACCAGCTCTGGAATCTCTGTGTATGCCTGTTTACTATTGGATACAATATAAAGTGTTACATTTTCTGTTCCTGCGCTGTTGCTATAAGAAATCGTGTCCTTCTCCCATTTCCACTCGTCTTTTGATCTTGGTATGATCTGAAGGTCTGTATATGGAAGTTTTATTTCTGCGCGCAGCCACTCATTCCCATCAGAAAGTGTCTCGGTTGCGGTAAAAGGTGTTCCCTCTGTCGCTCCAGCACCATTTTTCTCCCAGATCCATAAGTCAGATGCATTTTCTGACATATGTGTCTTATCAAAATCATAATAATAAATGGTATATGTATATAATTTTTCTGTCACATTGACCACAAAGTCAGAGGTCTGTCCGTTCTCTGCTTCTGCCGTCAGTTCTACGGTCTGTCCTGCATAAGATTTGCCGATTATAATGCTATTTCCATTTAATGTAATATCTTTATTTGCAGTTTTTAAACTGTAAGTAACCGGAGTTTCACTGCTTGTTCCGTCTTCAGACCACAATGTCAGTTTTTCTGGAAGTGCTGTCTCAATTCCTTTCATTGCATCTGCTTTTCCGTCAGCCAAGCCCGGAACGATCAATAAACTGTTTTCTCCACTCACTCTATTATTCGCCGGATCTGCAAATGAAACATCCCATGATTTATTAATTGCAAATTTATATTCATATTTTCCTGGCGCAATAGTAAAAGTTCCAACCCACATACCTGCTGCTTCATCTTTTTTCAGTTCATAGTCGGAAGAATCCACCTTCCAGCCGTTCATTCCTCCCGGAACTGTAACTGCCTCTGCATTTCCGGCTTTGTCTGTTGGAACACGGAATGTTACATTTCGTCCATTTACCTCCGGGCTTACATAACCTGCCTCTTTGTATTCGATCAGGGTTCCGGATTTATTGGCATCTTTATACCACTTCATTCCACCATTGCCGTCACTTAAGTAATAGATCGAGGTGTCTGTTGTTATAGCGTTGATAGCTTTCACTTCTTCGCTCTGACCATCAAACTGTTTCTCTGCTCCTGTGTCAGCATCTACCAACTGAAAACCTGTCATTGTTGTTCCGGTTAATGTAACAGTATAAATATTTTCAGCTTCTGAAACAGCCAGTTTTGGTTTGTCCTGATTTCCCCACGCAGCAATAGACGCATCCCCAGCTCCTTGATTGTCCAATACAAAATCGCCGCCCCATAGATTGATAACAGGCGTTTTCCAATTTTCTGGTTTTTCAAAATAAATTATAACTTTATGTGCAGCTGCTTTTTCTTTCTCTGGTAACACCTGATTTTTATCTTTGTCTAAGTACCATGACATTCCATTATCATTCTTTAAAAGATAAAATGATGTATTTGATGTTGCCGAATTAATTGCATCAATAATGGCACAGTTTTCAAATTTCTTTTCTGCCGGGTTTCCGACACCAGTTCCACCGTTTACAATCTGAAAGCCACTGATGCTGTTCGTCCGGATATCAATATAATAATAACCTGTTGATTCATCTTTCAACATAGCAGGTCTTGATTGACTCGTCCAGACTTCCACCTTTTCTGCATCCCCATTGTCTACTTCAACATCGGATTCATTCCAATAGTTAAATGCCGGGATATTCCAATCATCCGGTTTTTCAAAATACAACCTCACAGTTGGATTCTCCGCTGCCTGAACCGTACTGTTTCCGCCGCCAAGCGCCGGAACCATTGTTACTACCATCGCAAGCACTAGCAGAAAACATAGTACTCTGCTTGCAATGCTTTGCCTCTTTTGAAAGCTTTTCATTAACTTTCTCATTCTTCCTTCTCCTTTTTCTCCCCTACTTGCATGTGATTCTATAACAATCCCCCTCTTCACATGTTTTCGTTTTTTTTCGCATTTCTATTGTATTCTAAAATATTGTATTATTCTATACGTAATAAATCCCGAAATCTCGTCCAAATTTTTGTGGATTTTAACCAATTAGAGTGCAAAATTGCACATTTTTCAATTTTCAGGCAAAAAAATAGAACCATCATTCAAAGTTTTCTCTGAATTCTGGTTCTATTTTTTCGAAAATTCTACTTTCTACTGTGCCACAGTTCCATCCGTCGCCTGCGCTGCCGGATCTGCAGTGATATCTGTGCCTCCCGCCGGCGCCGTCTGGTCTGCCGCAGGCTGCTGTGCAGCCGCTGCAGCGCCACTCTTTAAGGCTGCCAGTGCTGCCTCATCATCCACAAGTGTCTGATAATTGGTAACATAACTCTTTGCTGTATCAGATAACGCATCGTATGCTGTTCTTGCTGCCACGATAACAGGTTCGCTTTCTAATGTAACAGTTCCGATACTGTTGATCGTATTGACAACCGCAGCTGCCTCTTTCTGTTTCACACTGTCACTTTCCGTTCCCGGAAGATTATAAACCAATACGCAGTAACCCTTGTCGATCGTCTCATATATCTTCTTTGCTGCCGCATATGGAAGATTGATACATCCATGGGAACCTCTTGTCTTATAAATGTCTCCACCAAATGCTTTTCTGGATGTCAGATCATGCATTCCGATATCTCCGTTAAATGGCATCCAGTATGTAACCGGCGTCTCATAATCAGGTCCGCGCAGTACGGCATTCATGGTTTTATAGGTAACCATAAATACTCCACCCGGTGTTGTATGCCCTTTTGCCACATTTCCGGATACAAAATCAGACTCGGTCACCAGCACCCCATCTTTATATACAAACAAATGCTGTGAAGTGAGATTGATCTCCACATAGGAATTACCGTAATCATTTTCACCATGGCTGTTCGCTGTCTGGGAATAAACCGGTTCACGTTCCACTTTTTTTCCGGCTTTCAGATCATCTAAAATCTGTGCCACTTCCTCAGAATTGTTGATTTTCCATCCATAAGGTCCATTGGAGATCGTCACAGTGGAACCATAAGATGTTTTCAGCTCTTTCGGTTTATAACAGGTATTATATTTACTTGCAAGCTCCTTTACAAAGGAAAGAACACCTTCCTCGTCCACCACAAGATTTAAATCATCGTCCACGGAAAGCCACTCGGAAATACGCTCCCCATCCAGCACTTCTTTTGCAACGTCAAAATCATAAGTGATCGTAGTTCCCACATAGCTGTTCATCTCATCAATGACTGCCAACAGTTTTTCATTATCGTCTTCAACCTTCGGCTTCACATAACAGTCTGCCTCATCCAGATCAAGTTCATCTGCGAGAACTAAAATGGAATCCTCCACCGCTTTTTTGAATGCACTTTTATCAATGGTCGTACCATAATCTGCCGGAACTAAAGAATATCCATCTGCTGTGTACGCTGAAACCGTTGCATCCACGGGTTCACGCTGTGCACCAGCCTGCATACAGTTTAACGCCTGAAGCTCGCTGTCCAATGCATTCTCATCAAATGTCACAACCTTAGCCAGTTCCAGATTCTCATGTTTAAACAGTGTAACCACCCATGCGAAACCATTCTGTCCATTCAATAATTCTTCCACTTCGCCATTAAACACCGGTGCAATGTGAATGGAATCTCCTGCAATGCTTTCCTGTCCCTCCTCACGTTCCACGAGATTCAGCACATAGCTGTCAATCTCCTCTGTGATGAGCTGCTCCATCTTTTCTACCGACTTACCACCGGCTTTTATTCCATCGATGGTCGTACCAAAGCAGAAATGGCTCTGGAAAAAGATTCCAAATCCGACATAAATAACTGCCAGACACGCCACCACAACACCTGCGATGACAAAAATCCTCTTTTTGTCTGCGGATTTTCCTGCTGCATTGTTCTGCGTCAGATCCTTTTTTTCTTTTTTCATAATTTTTCCTCTCACTCTTTTGTAGCTTATTCAAAAAGACGTATCAATATGCGCCTATTTTCAGCAAAACCATACTCTATTATAGGTAGAAAAAGGGCTTTGTCAACAATTTGCGGCAATCGTAATATTTGCGTAATGAATTTGTTTTAATTCGTAACAATGATGGTAAAATTTTTCTTCTGAAATTGTTTGTAAGGTTGCACAAAAAACAGACATTTACCTTAAGAAATCTTTAAATATTCAATAATCTTTCTTAAAAAAAGAGAAAGGGAATTGTTTCCTAAAAATCACTATGCTATAATCGCACAATGTAAGGAAAAAGAATTTATTTTTATATAAAAATCTGTTAGGAAGGTGATATTTTGAAGACAGATATGAAAAGCAGACTCAATGCTTTTATCGAGAAAAACAAACATGCTTTTTTGCTTCTTTATTTTTGTATCTATTTTCCATGGTTTCATCATCTGGAACGAACCGTGACCACGCATTTTCATGTGATACATACTGCATTGGATGACAGGATCCCATTTTGTGAATACTTTATTGTTCCTTATCTTTTATGGTTTGGATATGTCGCGTGGGCAGTCGGATATTTTTATTTTAAAAATAAAGATGAATATTTTAAACTCTGTGCAATGCTTTTTACCGGAATGACCGTTTTCCTTGTGATCTCAACGATCTATCCGAATGGTCACTATCTGAGACCAGCTTATTTTGAACATAATAATATTTTTATCCAGATGGTAAAATGGCTGTATGCAACGGATACACCGACAAACCTGTTTCCAAGCGTACATGTCTTTAACTCCATCGCCGTGAATATTGCCGTATGGCACAGTGACAATTTCAAAAAGAACAAAGCTGTACGCTATGGTTCCGCTGTTTTGATGGTACTCATTATCTTATCCACAATGTTTTTGAAACAGCACTCCGTTTTCGACGTTGTCACCGGTATGGTACTTGCCGTATTTATGTACTCCGTTGTATACACAACCAACTGGGCTGCTGTCACCGTTGCAAAACCGGTGCGCAAGCCAAGACAGATCTAACTATGTTTTTACCACAATTTCAGTAGCTGGATTCCTGTTTTCATAACTTTATACTTCACATCCTCAAGTTCTGCTGCAGCATTTTTCAGCTCCTTGCGGATTTCAATATGCTGCGGGCAATGCTTCTCACACTTTCCACAGGAAATACACTGGGATGCACTGCTCGTATCTTTTCGAAATGCAGTACACTGCAGGTAATCTCTTCTTCCCGATTTTTTTCCTTCGGAATACATCGCATTATAACAGCGGAATGTACCCGGAATATCCACTCCTTTTGGGCATGGCATGCAGTAACCACATCCTGTACATCCCACTTTTACATTTTTCTTAATCTCATCTTTTACCTTTTCGATCAGCTCCCGGTCGGATGGTGTGAGACATCCCACCAGTGACTCGCTGGCAGTTTTTACATTCTGTTCCACCATCTCCATGGAATTCATGCCGGAGAGCACACAGGTCACTTCCGGCTGGTCGTAAAGCCATTTCAACGCAAGTTCTGCCGGAGTGCGATGTTTTTCATCCCTGCGGAATAACTCTTTCGCAGATTCCGGGAGAAGGTTCACCAGACGTCCGCCACGAAGCGGCTCCATGATAATAACCGGAAGTCCTTTCCGGTTCGCATAACGCAGTCCTTCCACACCAGCCTGAGAATGTTCATCCATATAATTGTACTGGATCTGACAGAAATCCCAGTCGTAAGCATCTACTAACTGACAGAACATCGCGGAATTACCGTGATAGGAAAATCCGATCTGCCGAATCTGCCCGGACGCTTTCTTCTCCCTGATCCACTCTTCCATCCCCAGTTTTTTCAATTTCTCCCAGGTTGGAATGTCCGTCAGCATATGCATGAGGTAATAATCAATGTAATCGGTCTGCAGGCGGCGCAGTTCCTCCTGAAACATTTTTTCCACGCCATCGATCGACTTGATCAGATAATGCGGAAGCTTTGTGGCAAGGTTGATTTTCTCCCTGCAATGATTCCGGTGTAAAATTTCTCCCACTGCCACTTCATTTCCGGCATACACGTAGGCAGTGTCAAAATAATTGACCCCCGCCTCAATTGCCGCCATCACTTCTTTTTCTGCTTTGTCAAGGTCTGCGCTGTTCCCCTTTTTCGTAAAACGCATACAGCCGTAGCCCAGCGCAGAAATATCGTTTCCATATTTATCTTTCCGATATTGCATGCTGCTATCTCCTCTCGGTGTTTAATGCCTCCAGTTCTTCCATCCAGATCCGTGCAGACGCATCCGAAGGCATACGCAGATCTCCGCGCGGAGAGACAGCAACGCTTCCGACTTTTGGTCCATCCGGCAGGCAGGAACGTTTGAACTGCTGTGCAAAAAATCTGCGGTAAAAAGTTTTTAACCATTTCAAAATCGTTTCATCATCATAAGTTCCCGCAAAAGCAACTTTCGCCAGACGGTAAATCTTTGCCGGCGCATAGCCAAGACGGAGCATATGATACAGATAAAAATCATGTAATTCGTATGGTCCGACCAGATCTTCCGTCTTCTGGGAAATCTTTCCGTCCTCCGGCGGTAAAAGTTCCGGTGAAACCGGTGTATCCAAAACATCGAGAAGAACTGCTTCCAACTCTTTATCGCCACAGGTATCCGCATAATAACGGACAAGATGGCGTACCAGTGTCTTTGGAACAGACGCATTCACTGCGTACATGGACATATGATCTCCGTTATAAGTCGCCCAGCCGAGTGCCAGCTCCGAAAGATCGCCTGTACCGATGACCATGCCTCCGGTCTTATTTGCAATGTCCATAAGAATCTGGGTTCTCTCACGTGCCTGTCCATTCTCGTAAGTCACATCATGCACTTTCGGATCCTGTCCGATATCCCGGAAATGGATATTGACTGCATCCCTGATACTGACTTCCATAAAGTCCGCATTGAGGCATTTGATGAGGCTGACCGCATTATCGTAAGTCCGGTCAGTCGTTCCAAATCCCGGCATTGTCACAGCCTTAATATTTTTATGGTCCATGCCAAGCAGATCAAATGCGCGCACCGTCACAAGCAGCGCCAGCGTAGAATCCAGTCCGCCGGAAATACCGATCACGGCAGATCTGCAGTGCGTGTGCTCCAGACGTTTTTTCAGTCCCATCGCCTGAATGGATAAAATCTCATCACAGCGGCGCTCTCTGTCTGCCTTGCTGCCCGGAACAAACGGCATTGGATCGATATACCGGGTCAGTTCCGTATCTTCTATTTTCAATGCAAACGGAATTTCCGTGTAACCGTCCATTCTGGTTTCAAATGTAGTCATTCTGCGGCGCTCTGCATTCAGACGCAGAACATCGATCTCCGAATAAGCCGTTTCATTTGCAAACCGCTTTGCTTTCTTTAAAACCCTTCCATTTTCCGCAATGATATTGTGCGCAGAATAGACGACATCCTGCGTGGATTCCCCATCTCCGGCACTCGCATAAATATAGCCGCACAGAAGCCTTGCGGACTGTCCGCCAACCAGCTCCTCGCGATAAATGTCTTTTCCGGTCGTCTCATCCGATGCTGACAGATTAACAATGACATTCGCACCGTTTAACGCATGACGGATACTCGGTGGTTCCGGCGTCCAGAGATCCTCGCAGAGTTCCACACCGATTTTCAGTTCCGGCATGGTCTGACAGGTAAATAATAACTTTTTGCCCATTGGAACCACTTCTTCTCCAAGATTTACCTGCACCGTTTCATCCATTCCTCTTGTAAAATGTCTCGCCTCGTAAAATTCATTGTAATTTGGCAGATATGTTTTCGGCACAAAACCAAGCACTTTTCCATTGCTCACAGCGGCAGCCACATTATAGAGCTTTCCGTTGTATTCGAGTGGAAGTCCCACAAACACGATACAGTCCAATGCAAACGTAAAAGCAGCGATCTCAAGGAGCGACTGTCTCGCTTCACGCAGCATTTTTTCCTGTAAAAACAAGTCACTGCATGTATAACCCGTAATACAAAGTTCCGGGAGTACAATAATCTTTGCCCCTTCCTTCTCTGCCTTTTTAATCTCTGCGCAGATTAATGCGGTGTTCTCTTTTGTATCCGCAACTACAATCTTCGGGGTGACGGCTGCCACCTTGACAAATCCCTGTTTCACTACTTTCTCATCTCCTTCAGTTCGTCCACTTCAAAATGATATGCCTTGTTACAGAACTGGCATTTTACTTCAATCGCTTCACCATCGTTGATAATATCGTCTAAATCTTTTTTACTCAAGGTTGAGATTGCACGGGAAACGCGCTCTTTGGAGCAGTCACACTGGAATGCTGCCGGAAGTGTATCCGTGATCTCAAGTCTAAAATCGCCCAGAATGATCTCTAAAATCTGTTCCGGCGTATTGCCCTCTTCCAGCATCTCAGTCACAGATGCAATCTCGCTGATTTTTTTCTCCAGTGCATCCACAACTTCATCCGGGGTAAATGGCATCAGCTGAATGATAAATCCACCTGCCTGCTTTACAGAACCGTCCACATCTACTAAAACACCCAGTCCTACTGCGGAAGGAACCTGTTCTGAAGTTGCAAAATAATAGGTTAAATCCTCTGCGATCTCTCCGGTCTGAAGTGCGATTTGTCCTACATAAGGCTCTTTTAAGCCCATATCCTTGATCACACTCATGACGCCAAGTCCAAGTGCCCCGCCTACGTCTAATTTTCCCAATGCATTTGGCGGCAGTTCCACATCTGCCACTCTCGGAAATCCCTTGACATGTCCTGCGGAATCTGCTGTCACGGTCAGTCCCTGCGCCGGTCCCTGACACTGGATCTGTACTGTGAGAAGATCCTTCTCACCCTTCATCATGGTTCCCATCATGGCCGCACCAGATAATAATCTACCCAGAGCTGCTGTGATCACCGGACTTGTGTTATGGTCTTTTCTTGCCTCTTCCACAATGTTTTTGGATGTGATCGCAAATGTGCGGATGGAATGATCTGCCGCAGTTGCTCTTACAATATAATCGTTCATGTTTTTCCTCTTTTCCTGTTATTTTATATTAGGCAATTGCGAAACCCCTCATAATCTTCTTTCAATTGTTCAAAATTAACAAAAACATTCAAGACACGCTCTCGCTACGTGTCGCTCGCAGCGGTACTAAGAAGCCAGGCACAACTTACCGTTGTACCAGCCTTCTAAGTACCGGCGGCTCCCCAGTGTCTTTCATATCTTTTGTCAATTTTTCACAATTCAATTTAGGTTTTTATGGGTTTCGCAATTACCTATGTTATTCTATATTTTCTGTTATATCATGTGCAAAAGCTGCACATGATCGACATTCGCCGTTCGCCGAATGCATAAATGCATTCTTCTCACTTGCGCTCATTATATCATATTCCTTAAATCACCTTCGGTCTTGCAATGATATACATGCGCTCACTCTCTGCCGTCACCGGATCATGGGTAAACGCATCATACGCTGCCACAAACTCCATGCCTGCCTGCAAAAGCAGCTCTTTCACCTGCTCTAATTCGTAGGCTTTCTGATAATGAAGTTCCTCGTATTTCCGATAGAGTTCACTTTCCTCCCGGATAAAAAGCGTCAGGTCATACTCATTGACCATCTCATCCTCATAAAAATAGTTTTCCCAGATGAAACTACTCTCTTCCCTGTTTTCACTGATGGTGCATTCTCCCATCAGATCCCGGTATTTATGCACGGTGTTCAAATCAAAAATAAACACACCGTCCTCTGCGAGATATTCTTTTACCAGTTCAAATACTTTTTTCAAATCTTCCGGTTCCAAAATATAGTTCATCGAATCGCAGACACTTACAATTGCCCGGATATTTCCAAACAATTCCAGCTCCCGCATATCCTGAAGAAGATATAAAATATCATTCCGCTCTTCTTCCTCCTGGCGCTCTCCTGCGATCTCTAACATTTCGGCAGAATTATCCACTCCCACCATATCGTAGCCTGCATCTGCCAAAAGCCTCGTCATTTTTCCGGTACCGCAGCCGAGTTCCACCACGGTTCCATCTGTCACCTGATACTCCTTTAACAGACTGATAAGATATCTGCTCCACTCCTCATAAGGTACATTATCCATAAAAAGATCATATACCTGTGCAAAACTGCTGTATGCTTCCAATGTTTTCTCTCCTTGATTATTTTTTCACGAACCTTTATACTACTAGAGAAGCAAGATCCAATATTCTTAAGGTTTTTTCCTTTTGATATCCCGATAGTATAAAGCGAGGTTTTTTATGCCCGAGAATTACGACCATTATATCACAAAAAATATAAAAGCATTATATAAACGGCGACTTTTTTCACCAATTGTATATCTGATCATCGTGATCGTACTATGGCATGTATTTTCACTGACGGATCTTTTATTTCCGGTGCAGCTGACGGATGATGTTACGCTGGAATCTGCCTACCGGAATGACGCTGCCAACATGCATACCACACTGACAGATTTAAAATTCACAGGATACACCCGAAATAACTTTTCCGGGACTTCCGGTTATTATTATTACACGATCCGGAATGATGAATGTATCATCGTACTGCTTTCTCCTTCCACCTGTGAAGAGGGACTTCCTTTCATTGACGAGGTAACATTTACCGGGAAGATCAAAAAGTCCACTGTTTCTTTCCAGTCACTTTTAAAAAATATGTCGGACGATCTCGGCTGGACAGAAAGTGGAATCACAAGCAAAGTTTCCGGATATTACATCAGTGAACCGGATTATAATCGTACCATAAATACGATCCTTTTTACAGTCATATTTGGCACCAGTATTTATGCGATCCTCTGTATCGTACTCTATATCCTGTTTATTTTCTTCCCGGTACTCTCTCCCTGCTGCCAGGATCTCGCCTTATTCGGCAATCCGAAAAAGCTGTTAGACCAGGCGGAGGAAGAACTTGCAACGCTGCCCCAGCTTGCAACGGAAGATATGTTTATCACAGAACACTTTTTTATCGAGACCTCCGTTTACGGAAATGCGATCATCCCGATCGACCAGATCATATGGATTTATAAGTACTCCACACTCCATAAGTTTTTCTGGTATCATTTCAGTATTTCCTACACACTGCATATCAGTGCCAACAGGCATTTGTATATCCAGTGCCCGAAGAATATAAAATCCGATATTGATGGTATCATGGATTACCTTGCGGAGGCAAATCATAACATTCTGGTCGGATTCAATGAGAAAAACCGGCTGGAAGTACAGAAAATACAGGGAACGCCAATGAACTTTGAGAAATTTATCGCCTTCCTGAAAAAGCGGATCTGATGTAACCGGAGTTTAATTGGCGTAGTGTCGCAGATTTTGTGGTGCTTTTATAGGTTGTGAAGGGCATATATAAGCGTCCTCTCGCAAGTCGTGATTTTATAGGTTTATGAAAAGAAAAACGG
>OHPD01000768.1_pt1 | contig 17806 bp, 18 predicted proteins | sample 1577641 | NCBI WGS metagenome assembly OHPD01 (sample SAMEA3879532, study PRJEB24766) | human gut metagenome | biome: human-associated habitat; feature: feces | place: USA | collected 1985/1987
CTCACCCTCTCAGGCCGCTTCGCGTCCAGCTCTCCCAAAGGGAGAGCTTTTGACAAAACCAGTAACTTTGCATGGATTGCCAAAGCCTCGCCCTTCGGGAGAGGTGGCAGTGCGAAGCACTGACGGAGAGGGCGTTTTTGTTGGAGGACACAATGCACATTTTGATCTGTGATGATGATGCGGTATTTGCTGCCCGCGTGGAAACCCTCGTCCGGGATTTCTTTGCGCGGCGGGGTCTGCAGGTGGAATGCACCGTCTGCCACAGCGGGGAAGAGACACTGGCCCGGCGGGACCTTGATCTGTATCAGGTGGCGCTGCTGGATGTGGATCTGGACACCATGAACGGCATCTCACTGGGAAAGCAGCTGCGCCAGTGCAGCCCGGAGATCTGCTTGGTGTATGTGTCGGCCTATCTGGAATTTGCCCCGGAGGGCTACACCGTGAATGCGTTCCGCTATATCCTCAAGCGCGATCTGGACTGCCAGCTGCCCCGCTGTCTGGATGCCATTCTGCATGAGCAGGATCACCGGGCTCCCAAGACCCTGACCATCCGGCAGAACCGCACCGAGACTGAGCTGCCCTACGACAGCATCTACTACCTCGAAAGCGATCTGCGCAAGATCAACGTTTACGGAGATGTGGCTCATCAGCCCCTGTGCTCCTACTATGGCAAGCTGAATGAGCTGCCGCAGGCACTGTTTGAAAACGGCTTTCTGCGGGTGGGGCGGAGCGCGGTGGTCAATATGAAGTACATCCGGCAGATCAGCAGCTATATGGTCACCCTGCGCAATGGGGTCAAGCTGGGCGTGAGTCGGAACGGCTATGCTGAGATTCGCAGCACCTATCTGGAATGGAAGGGGCAGTTTGGGGATGACTAAGGAAATGCTCTGGTTTCTGATGGGGCATCTGGTCTGCATTGGCCAGTGGGCGGCCTTTATCATGGTGGACCATGCATTTCTGGGCCGCGGCAGGAGATTCCGCTTCCCCTGCCTGTGGGCAGCCCTGCTGGCAGCAGTGTTTCTGGCGGTCTCGATTTGGTATGATATTGGCTTCTTCAATGTTAGATCTGTGATATTGAACGTCATCTACCTGTTGGTCACGGTGCTCTTTTTCGGCGGAAGCTGGAACCAGAAGCTCTCGGCCTGCCTTGTCAACGGCATCATGTGCCTGCTGACGGAAAACACGGTCAGCTACACCTTTGCCTGGTGTAAGCACATTCCCGTCCGGGAGGTCTGGCGCTACCGCAGCTGTCTGTTCCTGCTGGTAGCTGCTGTTGTGGGGGCTGGCCTGCTTGCAGCCTACATTATCCGGCGCTGGCGGCGGGAGCAGGCGTTGACCCCGCTGCAGATGTTGGTCATGTCCTTTTTTCCTGGCATCGTTGTGGTGCTGAACATCGTGCTGATGGTATCCGGCGGCAGCGAAGTGCCCAGCATGATGAACATGATGCTGACCTTTGGCCTGACCATAGCAGTGCTGATCCATCTGGGGATCGTGCAGATGGTCAACGACCAGATGCTGCTGCAGCAGACACTGATGGTGGAGGCTGTGCGCCAGAAGAAGAGCGCAGAAGCTCTTCTGGAATCCTACAAGACTCAGCGGCGGCTGACCCATGAGTTCACCAACCACACCGAGGCACTGGCTCTGCTGCTTCAGCAGGGCGATTACGAGGGCGCAAAGGCCTACCTTTCCACGCTCACAAAGACCATTGCGGCGAATACCACCATTATGAACACCCACAACCCCCTGTTGGATGCCCTGCTCAGCAAAAAGTACGAGGAAGCCAGCCGAAAAGGGGTCATGGTCTATTTTGATCTGCCCGATCTGCGGGATATGCCCATGGATCAGACAGACCTTGTGATCGTGCTCTCCAACCTGCTCAACAATGCCATTGAGGCCGCCGCGCAGGCTGATCCGCCGGAGGTCTATGTGCGGATGCGGAAGAGCGAGGAAGAGGTGGTGCTCTCTGTCCGCAACCGGGTGAAAAAGGACCTGAATCTCGTGGACGGTCAGCTGCCCCGCATCTCTCAGAAAGGGGCGGGCCACGGCTTCGGGCTGTGGAACGTGCAGGATGTGCTGAAAAAATACGGCGGCGAATATACCATCAGCTGCCGGGAGTGCTGGTTCCGCTTTACCTGCACCATCCCGCTCCGCAAGTTATGACATGAAACCCTGCAGAATATGACATTTGGAGTGAAAGTTTCATCGGAATCTGCTACAATGAAATCAAGTTAAAGGCAGGAGCGCCTCCCCGCTGTATGGTTTGCGGCCGACAGAGGAAGGAACATCCGGGAACGCAGGCGTGTGTGCGTGGGCCGGAACGTCTTTACGAATAAAAAGTCTGACGAAGCTCTGAATGGCGATCTTGGGGGATTGCTGCAGATAGAGACCTTCTGAATGCACTGCACCTGCACGGCATCGTATGTGGGAATGGGATGCCGGGCGGTGCTGCCGGAGGGAGCTTTGTCGGGCTTTTTTGTTTGAGATCGGGCCGGAAGGAGGACGATGTGGAGCATGGCTGTACCTGCACGGAAGCGGGCATCCTGCTGGATATCTTCACCCCGATGCGGGAGGATTTCGTGTAACAAACAAAAAAGGCAGTGCGCCGCGTGGGACGCACTGCCTTTTGCTTTTGTACCGATTATTCCGGCTTCACCTGCAGCTCCTGCTCACAGTAGATGCAGCGGTATTTGCCGTTGGAGCTCATCTCAAAGATCTGGTCGCATTCCTCTTCAATGGAGGAGATGCAGCGGGGATTGCGGCACCGCACAATGTTCACCAGACGCTTGGGGGGCTTCGGCTTTTCCTTGCGCACAGCCTTGCCGTTTTCGATCACGGTCACGCTGATGTCAGGGTCAAGGTAGGCCAGCACGTCCAGGTTCAGCCAGGAGGCATCCCCCTCGACCTTGATGATGTCCTTGCGGCCGCAGTCGGCCTTGTGGGAGCGCGCATTCTGGATCAGTGCCACGTTGGCGGTCTTGTTGCCGGTGATGCCCAGCAGCTCCATCAGGCCCACAGCGGTGCCTGCCTTGATGTGGTCGATCACAATGCCGTTCTGGATCTCGTCAATATTCAGCATATCAGTTGCCCTCCTTCGGTGCCTTGGGGTCGGCAAGACCCAGCAGCGTCATGATCAGTGCCATGCGGACGTATACGCCGTTCTGCACCTGCTCAAAGTAGGCAGCACGGGGATCGTTGTCCACATCCAGTGCGATCTCGTTCACGCGGGGCAGGGGATGCAGCACTGCCATTTCAGGCTTGGCAAGGGCCATCTTTTCGCTGGTCAGGATGTAGCTGTTCTTCAGGCGGATGTAATCCTCCTCGTTGAAGAAGCGCTCCTTCTGCACACGGGTCATGTACAGGATATCCAGCTCGGGCATGGATTCCTCCAGGCTCCGGGTCTCACGGTACTCAATGCCGTTGGCCTCCAGCACATCCTTGATGATGTAGTCGGGCACCCGCAGCTCCTCGGGGCTGATGAGCACAAAGCGGATGTTCTTGCAGCGTGCCATGGTCTTGATGAGAGAATGGACGGTGCGGCCGAACTTCAGATCGCCGCACAGGCCGATGGTCAGGTTATCCAGCCGACCCATCCGGGTGCGGATGGTCATCAGATCGGTCATGGTCTGGGTGGGGTGCTGGTGGCCGCCGTCACCGGCATTGATGACCGGGATGCGGGAGTAGCGGGAAGCGCGGAACGGCGCACCCTCTTTGGGATGGCGCATTGCCACGATATCAGCATAGCAGGAGACCACACGGATGGTATCTGCAACGCTTTCTCCCTTGGAAGCGCTGGAGACGGTCTCGCTCGGGAAGCCCAGCACATGGCCGCCCAGGTTCAGCATGGCCGCCTCAAAGGAAAGGCGGGTGCGGGTGGACGGCTCATAGAACAGAGTGGCAAGCTTTTTGTGAGACGCAACGTCCTGATAAGCGGCAGGGTCGGAGCGGATGCGGTCGGCCAGATCCAGCAGGGAAGTGATCTCCTCCTGGCTGAAATCCAAGGGATCGATGAGATGGCGCATGAATTTTACCTCCGTCAAAGTAATTTTCGTAGAATGGAAAAATCGAAGAAATTCGTGTAATAACTCAGTGAGCGCATGACCGGGTGGCACAGACGGTTGAAGCAGATCTCATCCAGCAGCAGCATGGCCTCGCCGGGGGCAAGACGCATGGCAGCCCGGATGGCCTCGTCGCCGCAGCTGGCCTTGAGGTGGGCCACATTCGAGGAGATCTGCTGGTTGCATTCCTGCTCCAGAATATCGAACACGCCGCCGCTCAGGTCGATGCGGGTGTAGTCCCGGCTGCCAAAGAGGGCGCGGGGCAGATAATCGATGGAGTAGATGACCGGGGTGGTGTCGGCCAGGATGCGTTTTTTGATGCAGATGACCTCGTCCCCCGGTGCAATGGCAAGATCCCGGGCAAGCTCGGCCCCGGCGCGGATGGGATAGATCTGGATGCCATCGGCGTGGGGGTAGCTGCCAAAGCTGCGGATCAGCGGGTAATATTCCAGCTTCTGGTCAAGGCGGCTGCGCAGGCCAAGCACAGTGCGGTTGACCACTGTGCCAATGCCGCGCACACGCTCGATGTAACCGGCGCGCTCCATCTCGCTCAGCGCGTCCCGGATCACGGTACGGCTGACACCGAGTTCCGCGGCCAGATCGACCTCGGCGGGCAGGCGGTCGGCATCGGCGTAGCGGCCGGTGCGCAGTTCTTCCAGGAGCGCCGCGACGACACGGTCACTGATGACCGCACCGCCCAGGCGGATGGATGACGAAGAGCTGGATTCTTTCATGGGCTGTTCCTCCGGTTCGCGGGCGGGGCAGTGCCCGCCTGGACTTGGGAAAACCTGCCCTGCAACCCAAAAGCTGCGCCGGACAGATTTTCTTACTTTCATTATAGCATGATTTGACTTTATTTTGAATGGTAATTATACTGGAATCCAGCAGAAAGTATGATTTTATTTTTGGAGGGTTCACAAAATGGAACTGATACTGCAAAAAGTGTGTGGCCGGTCTGCACAGCTTCCCATTCGCCTGCGCCGGTGCGGCCCTGCGGATGCCGCCGCATTCTTTGCTTTGCAGAACGAAGTGCGGGCCGCCATGCCCCACCCGGAGCAGTTTGTGCCGGACACACTGGAGAATATCACGGCCTATCTGAGGGAGGACCTGTGCATCGGAGCATACGACGGCGAACGGCTGGGGGCGTACTTTATCCTGCGCTACTGCGGCCGGAGCGCGCACAACTATGCGGCCTTTCTGGGGGTGCCCCGGGAGGAGTGGGAGCACTGGGTCAATGCAGACAGCGCAGTGGTCCACCCGGACTGGCGAGGCAACGGTCTGCAGCGGAAGCTGCTGGAAGCGGCGCTGCCCCTTGTCCGGCCCGGCATCGTGGGCATCGGGGCCACCGTCAGCCCGGAGAATCAATACAGCCTGAACAATGCCCTTGCCTGCGGTTTTGTCATTGCCGACCGCCGTGAGATGTACGGCGGGTATGACCGATATCTGTTAAAGAAGATGCTGTAAACAAAAACGCTCTCCTGCTAAGCACAGGAGAGCATTTCTTGTTATGCGGCCAGGCGGCTCTCTTCCTTCAGCTGATCGTTCATCTTTTTGCGCACGACCAGCAGGCAGATGAGATGCACCCCTGCGGTCAGGGCCCAGCTGAGGGGATAGCTGATGTACAGCGTGCCGGTGGAGCGGAACATCCGGAAGATAGTTGCGATCCAGACCAGACGGAGCAGGCAGCTGCCCACCAGACTGACGATCATGGGGATCACCGAGTAGCCGCGGCCGCGCAGGCAGCTGGCCAGAGTGTCCATTATGCCGCACAGGAAGTAGGCAGTGCAGATGATCTGCATCCGGGACAGGCCGGCGGCCACCACGGCTTCATCCGTGGAGTAGAAGTGCAGCAGGACCTCGCCGCCAAAGTAAGCGCCGCAGCCCAGGAACAGGCCCAACACAGTGACGCAGAGCAGGCAGTTGCGCATGACGCGGTCGAGGTTGTCGTACCGGCGGGCACCCACGTTCTGGCTGGTAAAGGTCACGGCTGCCTGCGCAAAGGCATTCATGCCGGTGTAGATGAAGCCCTCGAGGTTGGATGCGGCAGAGTTTCCGGCCACGACCGTGGAGCCAAAGGAATTGATGGCCGACTGGATCACCACGTTGGACAGGCTGAACACGGTGCTCTGCAGACCGGCGGGCAGGCCGATCTGGATGATCTGCAGCATGGCTTTCTTGTGGAAGCCCAGATGCCGCAGGTCAAGGTGCATGGCACCCTCTTCCTTGACCAACAGCACCGTGACCATAATGGCGGATACCGTCTGGCTGAGGATGGTGGCCAGCGCAACACCCGCCACACTCATCTGGAATACGATGACGAACAGCAGGTTCAGCACCACATTGATGGCACCTGCCACCGCCAGACAGACCAGCGGGCGGCGGGTGTCGCCCACGGCACGCAGCAGGGAGGCGTTGAAGTTGTACAGCATGGTCATCGGCATTCCGATGAAGTAGATCTTCAGGTAAAGTGTGGCAAGGTCAATAACATCCTCGGGGCTGGACATCAGTTCCAGCAGACCGTGGGCTGCAAAAAAGCCCACAAAAGCCATCAGCACGCCGCCCACAAGGCTCAGGGTAACAGCGGTCTGCACCGCTTCGTGCACGCCCTGGTCATCCTTTGCGCCATAGCAGCGGGCAGCCACAACATTTGCACCCAGCGCAAGGCCGACAAACAGGTTGACCAGCAGGTTGATGAGTGCACCGTTGGAACCAACTGCTGCCAGCGCGGCGCTGCCGGCAAATCGGCCCACCACGACCACATCGGCAGCATTGAACAGCAGCTGCAAAAAGCTGGATGCCGCCAGCGGCAGGGAAAACAGGATGATCTTTTTCAGCATCGGGCCGCTGGTCAGATCACCGGCTTGGGACATTTGTGCCATGAAAGCTCCGCCTCCTTTGAAACTTCTCTCATACTCTTGCACCAAAATCGAAGCGTAAAAAATGCGCCGTGCCGTTTTGCGGCACAACGCAATTTGTAAAGAACACCTATATTATAATACAGTTTTCTGTAAAATACAAGATGCCGCGCAGGGGGTTCCTGCCTTTCTGGGGCGCTTTGATCAGGAATGATGGATCTGCAGCGTTTTCCAGTGCTCTTTCTTCTCGTATTCCGTTGTCACGCCATCGTCCCGGTACATCCGGTACTCCGCAGATTCGCCGTTGGGCAGGAAGCTCCACAGGGTCAGGCTGGCATCATCCAGCTCAGAGGTGTTGTTGGCGGGTTGTGCCACGGGAACGATGTGACCCGGACGGAGGAACAACAGCACTTCGTCCAGCGCACAGCGGATATAGTGGTGCCCGGCGGGCAGGATCTCTTCATCGTAGTCGTCCACAGCCCGCAGGCGCAGGAGCTTCATGGGTTCGGGCAGATAGACATGCCGCCCGTGGGCATTCTGGACATAGACGGGAGCGGCCATCAGGCCCTCGCCCAGCAAAAGCTGATCTTCCACCTCCCGGGCATCGGGGTCATCCGGGTAATCGAAGGCCAACGGCCGGAAGTAGCTGGTGTTTTCCAGCGCAGCCTTCATAAATTCGCTGTACAGGTAGGGCAGCAGAGCGTAGCGCAGACGGATCATATTACGCACAGCGGGCAGCACCTCGGGGAAGCGGTAGTATTCCTGCATCCGGGTGCCCACCGCGGAGTGGTTGCGCATCAGCGGGGTGAGCAGACCGAACTCAAGCCAGCGCAGGGCAAGATCCGGCGTGGTATCGGAGGAGAAGCCGCAGAGGTCGGCACCGCTGTACAGGAAACCGCACATCTGGACACTGGGCATCATCTGGATGTTGGCCAGCAGCTGGGCCCAGCTGGAATTGTTGTCGCCCAGCCAGATGCCGCCGTAGCGGTGGCTGCCAATGAAGCTGGAGCGGCTGTAAAGCAGGGTGCGCTGGCCCGGGCGCAGGTCGGCAAAGGCTTCGCCAGCGGCGCGGGTCATGCTGCCGCCGTAGAGGTTGTGGACCTGATCGTGGCGCACCTTCTGGCCGTCCACCTCGTGGTAGAAGCTGGCATAGTCTGCCGGGCTGTTCATCAGTCCCATGGCACCGCCTACCACGCGCGGGAAGAACTCCTCCTGCTCAATGTTGTCCTTCTCCCGCAGGGCGGCCATGTCGTTCAGAAAAGCGCGCAGCCGCTCGGGTGAGTAGAAGAGGGAGGGCTCATTCATATCGTTCCAAAAGCCCTCGATGCCGCAGTCGGTCAGGGCCTTGTATTTGTGGCCGAACCACTCCCGCACCTCAGGGCGCAGGAAGTCAGCAAAGTAGGCCTTGCCGGGCCAGACTGCCGCCACAAAGGGGGTTCCGTCGGCCTTTTTGCAGAAGTATCCTTTTTCCAGCCCTTCGGTGCAGGTAGGGTCGTTGGGGTCGATGCGCACGCCGGCATCGATGATGGGCACCAGCCGGATGCCCTGCGCTTTCAGGTCGGCGGAGAGCTTTGCAAGGTCAGGAAAACGTTCCTTATTTACGGTAAAATCGGCATAGTCCTGCATGTAGTCAATGTCCATGCAGATCATATCCAGCGGCAGGTCGTGCTCCTTGTACTGGCGTGCAACCTCCCGCACGTCCTCCTCGGTCTTGTAGCCCCAGCGGCTCTGTGCCAGACCGAATGCCCACTTGGGTGGGATATAGCTGCGGCCGATGAGGGTGCGGAACTCCTTGCAGACCGCATTCTCGTTCCCGCCGGAGAGGAGATACAGATCATAGTCGGGGGTCTCGGTGTGGAAAGAGAATAGATCGTGGCGGGTATAGCCGATGTCGTAATACACCTTGCCCGGGAAATCCACGAACAGGCCAAAGCAGGTGCTGCCGTCCCGCACCAGCAGGAAATTGTGCGCACCATAGAAGGAAAGCTTGTCCTCGCTGTGGCGGGATTCATCGGTGTTGTTGGCGATGTAGTGCCAGCCGCGCTTGTTGATGCCGCGGGGCATTTCGCCCAGACCGTAGACGGCAGCCTGCTCACTGAGGGTGAGCTGCCAGCCGGTGCTATCGGGAGTCAGAAAGGGAACGGGGCCGCTTTCCGCCGGAAGAGACAGCACAACGCTCTGGGTGGGGAAGGGATGCCCGAAAGAAAAACGCTGGATCACAGAAAAGACCTCCTGTTTCAGATAGAGTTGTTACTGTAATGATACGGCAGAAATCGTTCCGGAACAAGAGAGAAAACAGGATAAATAATGCAACAAAACAGGCGTTTTGTGGTCTGCGCAACAGCCAATACTTCTGTTGCGCCTGCCTGAGCCCCTCGGGCGTGAAACTGCACGGAATGGATTGCAAACTGTCGAAGGGCTTGCTATAATAAAAAGTACTCTGAAAAGGGAGGATCTTCCATGTATCGAAACGGCATCAAGCGGCTGCTGGCGGTCATTCTGTCCCTCTGCGGCATGATCGTGCTCTCGCCGCTGCTGCTCATCCTCTGCCTTGCCATCAAGATCGATTCCCCGGGACCGATCTTTTTCAGGCAGAAGCGGGTGGGCATCCACAAACAGCATTTCAATATCCTCAAGTTCCGCACCATGCGCATCGACACCCCCCACGATATGCCCACCCACATGCTCAAGGACCCGGATCAGTATATCACCCGGGTGGGACACTTCCTGCGCAAGACCAGTCTGGACGAGCTGCCCCAGCTCTGGAACATCTTTGTGGGCGATATGGCAGTCATCGGCCCGCGCCCGGCGCTGTGGAACCAGTACGACCTGCTGGCTGAGCGGGATAAATACGGCGCGAACGATGTGCGCCCCGGGTTGACCGGCTGGGCGCAGATCCATGGCCGGGACGAGCTGGAAATCGCCGAGAAGGCAAAGCTGGACGGCTGGTATGTGGAACATATCAGCTTTGGGCTGGATGTGAAGTGCTTCTTTGGCACCATTACCGCTGTGCTCAAGCATGACGGCGTGGTAGAGGGCGGCACCGGCACCCTGCATGACGAAAAATGATCTATTATATGGAGACACCGGAGCCTTGGCTGACGCTCCGGTGTCTCCATTTTTACAGAAAGCACAGCACAGAGCGGCTGAAATTGGCATATCTCTTGATTTATCCCCTGAAAAGCGTATAATAAAACGGTATAAGACATCAAAGGAGGATTTCCATGAATCGCACCTACATCAACGAGGTACAAAAGGAAATTGGCAATACGGTCAAGGTACAGGGCTTTATTGAAAACCTGCGCAACAGCAAGTATATGGCCTTTATCGTACTGAAGGATATCACTGGCAAGCTGCAGATCACGGTTGAAAAAGAGGATCATCCTGATCTGGTGGGCACCATCGATCAGCTGACCCCTGATTCTGTCATCACTGTCACCGGCAAGGTGGTCGAGAACGACTACGTCAAGATGGGCGGCATCGAGATGATCCCCGAGGCCATTGAGGTGGAGAGCATTGCGGATGCACTGCCCATTGCCCGTAAGGCCATTGCCGCCACCAAGAAGAAAAAGGCGGTGGAGCGTTCCAGCATCGACCAGCGCATTGATTACCGCTGGGTCGATCTGCGCACCGACGAGAACCAGCTGATGTTCAAGGCCCAGAGCTGCATGGTCAACGCCATGCGCAAGTTCCTGCTGGACCAGAACTTCATCGAGATCCACACCCCCAAGCTGATCGCTGCTGCCAGCGAGAGCGGCTCTGAGGTGTTCAAGGTGGATTACTTCGACCGCAATGCCTATCTGGCACAGAGCCCCCAGTTCTACAAGCAGATGGCAATGGCTGCAGGCTTTGAGCGCATTTTCGAGACCGGCCCTGTGTTCCGCGCCGAGAAGAGCTATACCAACAAGCACGCCACGGAGTTCTCCGGCTTCGATCTGGAGTTCAGCTACATCACCTCTTACAAGGATGTCATGGCCATGGAGGAGCAGCTGCTCAAGGCTGGCCTGCAGGCTGTGAAGGACGTATACGGCGACCAGATCCAGGAACTGTTCGGCAAGGAAGTCGTCGTGCCCGAGACCCCGTTCCCCGTGGTCAAGCTGGCTGACCTGTACAAGGGTCTGGAAGAGGACTTCGGCTATGTGGTGGACGATTCCGAGAAGGGCGACCTGACCACCGAGGCTGAGCGCCTGAGCTACGACTGGGTGAAGAAGCACTATAACCATGAGTTCCTCTTCGTCACGGATTACGATGCTGAGAAGCGCGCTTTCTACCACATGCGCGACGAGAACGGCGTGCCTCAGGGCTACGACCTGATCTGGCGCGGTGTGGAGATCACCACCGGTGCTCAGCGCGAGCACCGCTATGAGGTGCTGAAGAAGCAGGCTGAGGAAAAGGGTCTGGCTGAGGATGTCAAGTTCTATCTGGAGTTCTTCCAGTATGGCTGCCCCCCGCACGGCGGCTTCGGTCTGGGCATCGACCGCCTGACCATGCTGCTGGTGGGCGAGAGCATCAAGGACGCGGAGTTCCTGTTCCGCGGCCCCAACCGTCTGACCCCGTAAGGACGGGGGTGTTCGTATGAACGCCGCAGACCATTATCTGACCCGTTATCTGGAAGCGAAGGATCTGGATCAGTACAACGCACTGCTCCGCTACACCTTTCAGGTCACGGAAGAAGAGCTGACTGCCACAGGCTGGAAGGACGATGAGATCAAGCAGTCCAAGTTCCCGGTGCTGGAACGTGCCGATGTACTGGGCTGCTTTGATGGAGACACGCTGGTGTCCCAGTTTGCCGTCTATCCGCTGAAAATGAACATCTACGATACGGTCTACCATGTGGGCTTTGTCACCAGTGTCTGCACCTACCCGGAGTACACCGGGCAGGGCATTATGAAACACCTGATGATCAAGGGTCTGACCCAGATGCACGAGGAGGGCAAATCCTTCGCCCTGCTCTACCCGTACAGCATTCCGCTGTACCATCATCTGGGCTGGGAGATCGTTTCCAACAAGATCTCGTTCAACATCAAGGACCGGCAGATCCCCACCAAGGTCAAGGCCCCCGGCTATGTCCGGCGTGTCAGCTGGGATAACACCGAGTTCCATGAGCTGCACTCCCACTTTGCGTCCATCACCCACGGCTGTCTGTTCCGCAACAGTCTGGCCTGGGAAGAATACTGGCGCTGGGATGAGGACGATACCAATGTTGCGGTCTACTACAACGTCAAGGATAAGCCCTGCGGCTACATGGTCTACCTCATCAAAAACGACATCATGCACATCAAGGAGATGGTCTACCTCAACCGCGAGGCCCAGAAAGGCCTGTGGGAGTATATCCATGCCCATGATTCCATGATCGATGAGGTGCACGGCAGTACCTATTTCAGCGAACCCATCGCCTTTGAGATGGACGATGGCGACATCAAGGAGAGCATCCGCCCCTATGCCATGGGACGCATCATCGACGTGGAGGATTTCCTCGCCGATTACCCCTGTGACCCGGACGGCGGCACCCTGTGTATCGAGCTGGAGATCGAGGACTCGCTTCTGCCATGGAACGACCGGACGTTCAACGTTCGCTTTGCGGATGGGCACTGCACCATGACCCGTGAACCCGCCGAGTATCACCTGAAAATGGGCATCGGCACCTTTACCACCCTGCTGCTGGGCTACAAGACCGCAGAGCGCCTGTATGAGCTGGAGCGCATCGAGGGCAGGGAAGAGGCTGTGGAACGGCTGGATGACGTGCTCTTCCATAAGATTCCGTATATTTCGGATTACATCTGACAAAAGAAAACAACCCTCTCCGTCAAAGCCTTTTGCTTTGCCTGCTTCCCCCGAAAGGGTGAGGCGGCATTGCGAGGCAATGACGGAGAGGGTTGTTCTTTTTGACTCAGAGCAGCGTCGGCACCAGCTCTGCCAGCTTTTCGGCCAGCTGTGCATGGCCCTTACGGGTCAGGTGCATAAAGTCGATCTGGTTGAACTCGCAGCCTTCAGCGTCCAGGAAATGGACATTGTTGCGCTCTGCAATGATCTTGTACCAGCCGGCAATGCCCTTGGACTTCTCCACACAGCCGTCGCCCATGACCTCATCGTGGAAGCCCTCCTTGATGCGCGGAGGAGCGACCACAAGGATGTTGGGTTCTTTGCCGCCCCAGCAGTCCACGGTCTTGCACTTCTGGATCAGGCGCTCCATGCCCGCACCAATGCAGGCAGCGTTTGCGTTGAAGCGCTCTTTCACATCGTTGGTGCCCAGCATGATGATGAGCAGGTCGATGACTTCATGGCTCTTGAGCAGGGGATAGGCCACGCTCAGAGCATCCATGGACTCGTGGATGGGGTCTACAAAAACGGTGGTGCGGCCGGAAAGGCCCTCTTCGGTTACCAGATACTTGTCGCCCAGAGCAGTCTGCAGGCGGCAGGTCCACCGCTCGTCCTCGTTGAAGCGGATGCCGCCGTCGGCGTTATCCTTGGGGTCGGCACAATAACCGTGGGTGTTGGAATCGCCCAGGCAGAGAATATGTGTTTTCATCTCAATACACTCCTTTGATCGTTCAGATGATCAGGCTTCGCCGTGCTGCTGGCGGAAGTAATAGACTGCGCCTACCATACCGGCATCATTGTGCAGCTGGGCGGCGCGGATCTCCAGCCCCTCGGCAAAGGCGGGCATAACGGAGGCCCTGACTTTGGCGGCAATGGGCTCGATGAGCAGCTTCTGCTGGGCACTCACGCCGCCGCCGATGAGAATGAGCTGCGGGTTAAAGATGTGCACCATGCCTGCAAGGCCCTGTGCGATCTCATCCGTCCAGGCATCCAGCAGGGCCAGAACGGTCTCGTTGCCAGCCTCCGCGGCAGCAAAAATGGCGCGGCCGTCTTTCCAGGCCGGGTCCTTTTCCTGTGCGGCCCGTACCAGAGCCGTGGTGGCGGCGTAGCGCTCCCAGCAGCCGGTGGCACCGCAGGTGCAGGGAACACCGTCCAGTGCATGGGTGCGGTAGTGGCCCAGCTCACCGCCCAGTCCGCGGGCACCCTCCAAAAGGCGGCCGCCTGTCAGGATGCCGCCGCCCACGCCGGTGCCCAGGGTCACGCCGATGACATCGGTATAACCCTTTGCGCCGCCGACCCAGACCTCGCCCAGCGTCATGCAGTTGGCATCGTTGGCAACGGTGACGGGCAGGCCGAAGAGCCGTTCCAGTTCGGCCTGGATGGGGCTGTTGATGTAGTTGGGAAAGTTGCCGCAGGTACCGGCCACGATACCTTTGCGGCTGTCGATCTGGCCGGTGGCCGAAACGCCCACGCCTTCCAGTGTGTTCACGTCGATGTTCTGGGTCTCCACAAAGGCTTTGGCGGCTTTGAGCACGGTGGCCAGCACCGGGGTCTGGTAGCCGTCAAAGTTGACGCTCTCCTCGGCCTTGGGGCCCACCGCGCCGGTCTCATCCACGATGCCCAGCTTGACGGCAGTGCCGCCGATATCGATCGCAAGATACTGTTTCATCTCAGTGTCTCCGTTTTACTTGTTCATGGCGTTGATGGCTCCGGTGAAGCGGGCCGTGATCTCGGCAGGGCGGGTGATGGCACCGCCCACCACCAGTGCAAAAGCACCGGCTTCCAGTGCCTTGACGGCCTGCTCGGGGTAGTGGATGTGGCCCTCGGCAATGACTTTGGCGGGGCACTCGGTGGCCAGCTTGTGGACGAAATCAAAATCGATGTCGTCAATGCCCTGGGTCTCAGGGGTGTAGCCGCGCATGGTGGTGCCCACAAAGTCGGCACCGGCCTCGGCGCAGGCCATGGCGTTCTCAAAGTTGTCGCAGTCGGCCATCACCAGCTGATCCGGGTACTTTGCCTTGATGGCGCGGATGAACTCAGCGGAGGTGGAACCGTCCGGGCGGAGAGCTCCCGTGCCCTGCACCGCCAGAATATCCACGCCGCAGGCCACCAGCTCGTCTACTTCTTTCATGGTCACAGTGATGTACATGGGGGTGCCGGGGTAGTCCTTTTTGATGATGCCGATCACGGGCAGGTCCACGACTTCCTTGATCTGGGTGATGTCCCGCACGGTGTTGGCACGGATGCCCACCGCGCCGCTCATGGCGGCAGCCTTGGCCATCAGGGGCATCACGCCGCCCTCCTTGGTGTACAGGGGCTCGTGCTCCAATGCCTGGCAGGAGACGATCAGCCCGCCCTTGATCTGAGCAAACAGTTTTTCCTTATCCATGATACTTATCCTCCATCTTGATCTTGACAACAGCTTTGCGGACACGATCGCAGCCGGGCATTTCCACGCCGGGGCGGTGCAGCTCACCGGGGAAGAAGAGGACGAACCGCCCCTCGCCCAGAGCGCCGAAAACGGCATCTTCGCTGTCCTTTTTGCCGATATCCGGCTGGTAGGGCTCCACCTCGGTGCCGGGGGCGGTCTCGTAGCCCCAGCCCTCGCCGCCGGTCAGGTCGATCTGCAGATCGGCGTAGAGCCGGTGATATTCGGCGTGGGAACCGGTGTGGGGTTTGAGATCGGCATCCATCACATTGATGAACACCTCGTCGCCGTCCACTTCGGTACGGCCCAGCGGCAGGGTATCCAGCGGGTGTGCGGCCAGAAACTCAATGGCCGTGTCGAGGTTTTTGTGGAATCCCTTGTACAGATGCAGTTGATCCAGGGTATCGCAGATCATACGCTTTCCCTCCAAAAAAGAAGCGCCCGCCTCCCCTCTGAAAAGAGACGGAGAGGGGGGCGCTTGTTCAGCTTACAGTTTTGCGATGGCGGCTTCGATCATGGCCTGTGCTTCGGCCACGATGGCCTCATCCTCGGGGATCAGGCCGGGCATGGGTTCACGCACGCCGCCCAGCTCCAGACCGTACATCCGGCGCAGGATCTCTTTCTGCACGGCGTACAGGTTGCCGTGGGCCTCACACATCTTGTAGATGATGCGGTCGGCCTCGTACTGGAGGGCCTGTGCCTCCTTGACCTCGCCCTTGTTGATATGCTCGTTCATGGCCAGATACAGCTCAGGCATCACGGCGTAGGTGCCGCCGATGCCGCCGTCTGCGCCAATGACGCGGCCGGAGACGAACTGCTCATCGGGGCCGTTAAAGACCACAAAGTTGCCTTCGCCGCGGGCAGCGATACCGGCATCCTTGAACATCTGAATGTCCTGGGTGGGCATGGAGCTGTTCTTGACAGCCACCACGTTGGGGTTCTTGAGCATCTCCTTCAGCAGGCTCATGGTCAGGCCGGTGCCAGCCAGCTGGGGAATGTTGTAGATAACGAACTCGGTGTTAGGAGCAGCAGCGGACATGTCATTCCAGTACTTGGCAATGGCATACTCGGGCAGGTGGAAGTAGATGGGGGGGATGGAGGCGATGGCATCCACACCCACGCTCTCGGCATGGCGGGCCAGCTCCACGCTGTCAGCAGTGTTGTTGCACCCAACATGTGCAATGACGGTCAGCTTGCCTTTGGCTTCGCTCATCACTGCCTCCAGCACGGCCTTGCGCTCGTCCACATGCTGGTAGATGCACTCACCGGAGGAACCGCCGACATACACGCCCTTAACGCCCTTGGCGATCAGGTGGCGGGTGAGGGCCTTGACACCCTCAGTGGAAATATTGCCCTCTGCGTCATAGCAGGCGTAGAAAGCGGGGATAACGCCCTGGTACTTAGTGATATCTTTCATGGTTTGTCTCCTTAAGCTCTTATATGCTTATTTGTTCTGTTCACTGCATCAGCGCCCTCTTGCGGTGCCCAGCGTCTGCTTCGGCCCTTGGTGCGGGCCTTGCGTCTTGCAGACCGCTGCGCCAAAAATTGCTTCCTGTTTCCGCCGCAGGCGGCGGTCGCAATTTTAGCCCTTAACGGCACCCATTGCGATGCCCTTGGTGAAGTACTTCTGGAAGATGAGGAAGATGATGATGATAGGCACAGCAGCCAGTGCAGCACCTGCCATGATCAGACCGAAGTCGGTGCTGTTTTCCGCCTGCAGCTTTGCAATGCCCAGAGAAATGGTCAGGTTGCTGGTGCTGGACAGCATGATCAACTGCATGAAGTAATCGTTCCAGCTGTTGATAAAGGTGAAAATGGCCAGAGCACCGATGCCCGGCTTGACCATGGGCAGCACGATGCTGATAAAGGTCTTGGCTTCACTTGCACCGTCAATGCGGGCGGCCTCCACAATCTCCATGGGAAGGGAGGCGTCCAGATACTGCTTCATGAAGAAGAACACAGTGGGTGCCGCAATGCTGGGAACGATCAGGGGGATGAAGCTGTTTTTCAGGCCCATCTTGGAGATCAACTGCAGAAAGCCCAGTGCGGACACCTGTGTGGGCATGGTCATGATGAGCAGGATCAGGGCAAAGGCAGCCTTTTTGAATTTGAAGTTATAGGCGTAGATGCCGTAGGCCGTCAGAGCCGAGAAGTAAACGCTGAGCGCTGCCGAGCAGGCAGACACCAGCAGGCTGTTGCGGATGCCGCTCACCACAGGGATGTTGGCGTCCGTAAGCACATTGCGGAAGTTTGTGATGATGGACTTGCCCGGCATCAGCGAGAAGCCCTTCTGGATCTCGAAGTGGGTGCGGGTGGAGTTGATGATCAGCACATAGAAGAAGAACAGGCACAGAAAGCTGATCAGCACCAGCACCAGATAGCACCACGCACGGCGGGCGGTCAAGATCGCCTTTTCGGACTGGTTTTTAGGCGTATGTGCCATACTTATTTCCCTCCTTTGGCAGCAGCCTTTTTGGCTGCCTTCAGTTCCTTGCGCTGAGCCTTGGTCAGGCCGTCATCTTCCTTGGTCAGCGAGAAGTACACGACGACGCACAGCACTGCACACACAAGGAACAGCACCACAGATACTGCACCGGCCATGCCGTAGTTCTTGCTGAACAGGTGGTTGTTCAGGTACATGATCATGG
>OHPD01000779.1_pt1 | contig 17610 bp, 10 predicted proteins | sample 1577641 | NCBI WGS metagenome assembly OHPD01 (sample SAMEA3879532, study PRJEB24766) | human gut metagenome | biome: human-associated habitat; feature: feces | place: USA | collected 1985/1987
AAAATGCTCACCTCCAGACATAAAAAAGCCCCTGAGTCTTTCGACTCAGAGGCTTTGGATCATGATTATTATATCTGGGTGAAAAATGGAAATTTGAGAAAGCTAGAGATAAAGATGCCAGGCCGGCATGAAGGTAGCTAAAAGAAATTTGGAAAAGTGGCATAATCGCTGAAAAATTCATCAATCACTTGTGCAAAGTGTGATTGATGAATGAGCGATGAAATGATATAATTAATTAGAATGGAGGGGAGGAAAAACAGATGCAGAATAAAAAACCGCCATTTACAATTACAGAAAAAATTCTCACAGATGTAATGGAGATTTGTGAACTTGTTGGAAAAGTGAGCTCAACACAACATCTTTCATCTGACCCTGTTCTGCGTAGGCAGAATCGGATTAAAACAATTTATTCCTCTCTTGCAATTGAACAAAATACACTATCCTTAGAGCAGGTAACGGCTGTACTATCAGGAAAACGTGTCCTTGCACCGCCAAAAGACATTGCGGAGGTGAAGAATGCGTATGAAATTTACGACCATTTGAATGAATTGAATCCATACTCAGTGGAAGACTTACTGTTGGCTCATCATGTGATGATGCGAGGGCTGGTTCAAGAAGATGGTGTGTTTCGCTCAAAGCCAGTAGGTGTGGTTGACAGTCATGGAAATGCACTTCATTTTGGAACACTACCGCAGTATGTGCCTCCTCTGGTGGAAGAACTGCTCAAATGGACAGAGGACTGCCCGCTTCCGATGCTGATCAAAAGTTGTGTGTTTCACTATGAATTTGAAGTAATCCATCCGTTTGCAGATGGAAATGGAAGAATCGGAAGGCTTTGGCATACGCTACTGCTCTCCAGATGGAATCTGCTGTTTGCATGGCTTCCGGTGGAGTCTATTGTTCATGATCATCAGCAGGAGTATTATGAGGCTATCAATACATCCAATGCCCAAGGTGAAGGAACTGCATTTATTGAATTTATGCTAAGTGTGATTGAAGAAGCACTTTTGAGTGTAATCCCAGAAAGCTTCGAAAAGAGCATGATGCCTACAAGTGGAAAAGAAAATCGATGGAATATTCTTGAAAAATACTTGAAAAAAGAGAAGATTATTCATAACAGTGATGTGCAACAGTTGCTGGAAGTCTCTTCAGCAACGGCAAATCGAATTCTAGTTTCTTTTGTAAAAGAAGGTAAACTAGAGAGAGTGAGAGATGGTCGCTATTGGGCGTATCAAAAGTTATAAATGGGAGTTGCATAAGCAATGCAGAATACAAACAGAGCACAAGAAAGTGGATATAAAGCTTCTCTGACAAGAGAACAGTTTTTATTCCACGAAATGCGAATTGTAGCGAAGCAAATGGTGCAAGGAGAGGATCTTGCATCAATGATACAAATAATTGCCGCCAATAATCTCTTCCAGTATCCAACTGAACGCATGACAGCTGGTATGGTTCGGGCGTGTTATCGGCGGCTAAATCTTTTGAATAGTGAACAACTGCTTCGGAATATTGCAGAGCATTCCGTGGAAGAGGCAAAACAAATTTGTCTTTACGCGATTATGAAGGATAATAGACTTGTCTGGGATTTTATGGTAACAGTTATTGGAGAAAAATATCGAAACCAAGATTTCAGCTATGGAAAACTTGACATGACAAGTTTCTTCATAAGATTACAAGAGCAAAATGATGCTATCGCAGATTGGAGCGAATCTACAGTCAAAAAGCTGAAATCGGTTCTAAATCGAATTTTAAGAGAAAATGATTATCTGGATAGTATAAAAGCAGGCCATTTGAACCCGGTTTGGCTTTATCCGGAATTGGAAAATGTGATTCTTACAAATGGGGATCAGGCGGTATTGCCCGCATTTAACCGTTTTGAGTGAGGAAAATTTAATGGGTGACATACAAAAACGCCTTGATAACGTTCGGCAGATGATTCAGAGTCAAGATTTCCTAGAAGGAAAAGGTCTTAGCAATGAAGTGAATATTCGTATCTTCTGCTATGAACCGAGAGATGAAATGGCGGTTCGACATTTCATTGAACAGCTATCTACAGATATGACACTGGGCTGTCAGTTGCGGATCTGTAATTTATATCAAATCTTCCTAGGGATTTGTGAAGGCATGGATATTTTAGATGCAATCCCCGATATGGAAGAAGAGGACGGCCATGATTATCTGTTGGAACAGCTTCAATCGACAATTGGAGTCGATGAAATTGTACAGAAAATTCAGAGCGAGCCGTTCCAGCCGGGAGAAGTACTGGTTTTGACTGGCGTTGGAGAAGCGTTTCCATTTATGCGAATTCATACGTTACTGGAGGCATCATTGTTTGCAGAGAGGCCGGTGCTTGTGTTTTACCCGGGAACATTTAACGACCAGCAGCTGCGGCTGTTCAACTGTCTGAAGCCGAACAATTACTATCGTGCATTTAACGTTGTGTGAAGGGGGAAATAGAGCTTTGGTTATACAGAATATGTTTGTAGAAGACATCAACCGTAAAATTAACGGTGTTGTCAAGGTTGACGAGGACGAGAACAAGGTCCTGGAACAAGAACTGAACGAGTACGTTATTACACGAGAACTGAAGCGGCATTTTGCAGACTTTTTCAATACCTATGCAGAAGCATTTGACGAACCAACGGCAGATACAGGAGTCTGGATCTCCGGTTTTTTTGGCAGCGGTAAATCTCACTTCTTGAAAATGTTGTCATACTTGTTGGAAAACAAAGAGGTTAATGGCGTTCGTACGGTGGAGCGCTTCCGCAAGAAATTTGAGGATGACCCTGGTACCTTTATGCAGGTGGATCGTGCAACCAAAGGTGAAACCGAGACGATTCTGTTTAATATCGATTATGAAGGCTCTATCAATAAGGATAAAACAGCCGTTTTACGTGTTTTTGCTAAGGTGTTCTATAATCATCTGGGATTCTTTGGCAGCAATCTCAAAGTTGCTATGCTGGAGCAGTACATTACGCAGCAGGGCAAAATGGATGAATTTTGCCGTCTGATTGAAGAAAAGAAGGGCAAACCTTGGACTGAAGTGCGGAAAGCATTTGCATTTAATGGAAAATTCATTAAGCCTGCACTGGCGGAAGCATTGGATATCAGTGAAGAGGATGCAAACAACTGGTTTAACGATAAGAGTGCAACGGAACTCTCTGTTTCACAGCTTGTAGAAGACATCAATGCATACGTCAGCACAAAACCTGCAAACTTCCGCCTTCTGTTCATGGTGGACGAGGCGGGGCAGTATGTTGGCACGGACACGGATATGCTGCTGAATCTGCAGTCTTTGGTGGAAAAAATCGGCAGCGAATGCAGAGGAAAAGTCTGGGTGGTCTGCACCGGACAGGAAGCTATTGATGAGATTATCAAAGTACGAGCAGATGAATTTTCTCGAATTCAGGCTCGTTTCAAAACTCGTCTGAGCCTTTCTTCTTCTTCCGTAGACGAAGTAATTCAGAAGCGTATTCTGAAAAAGACTCCGGAAGCAGAAAGAACGCTGGATGCGGTCTATGAGAAAGAAAGCTCCGGGATGCGCAACTTGTTCAGCTTTACAAATGCAATGCCGGACATCAAGGGCTTCTCTGGTCCGGCACAATTTGCAGAGGACTTTCCGTTCGTTCCATACCAGTTTCTCATCATGCAGAAAATTTTTGTGGAGATCCGCAAACACGGCAATGCAGGTAAACACTTCTCCGGCGGCGAGCGTTCCATGCTGAGCGGATTTCAGGAAGCAGCACAAAAAGTGGAAAAGCAGAACGAGTTTGCGTTGGTGCCGCTGTTCCGCTTCTATGATACTGTACATTCTTTCCTGGATGGTTCCATTCGCAATGTGATTGATCGCTGCAGCAAAGCCGTAGAAAATCACGATGGTCTGGAGCCGATGGATGTGGATGTTCTGAAGCTTCTCTATCTCATTCGATATGTCAACGAGGACATGCCGGCCAATCTGGACAACCTTGTGATTTTGATGGCAGACGACATCCGTCTGGAAAAGGTCGCGATGCGCGAAAAGCTGCGCGGCAGTTTGGATCGACTGATTGGGCAGAATTACATCGGACGTACTGGTGATACCTACAACTTCCTGACGGATGAAGAGCAGGACATTCAGAAAGAAATCAACCTTACACAGGTGGATACGGGCGCTATTGTTGGGGATATAGCAAAGATTATTTTTGGCATAATTTATGATGCAAAAAAGTTCCGTTACGGCAAGTGTGACTTCCCGTTTGATCAGATGGTGGATAACACTATGTACGGCATCGCCACAGGCGGCATGCGTCTGCGCTTTTTGACGGCAGCTTCTGATGCAACGGAAAAAACGGAATTTCGCCTGATGAACAGCTCCAAAGGCAGCGAGGCGATTGTAGTTTTGGGCGATACGCCGTATTATGAATCACTGGAAGCATCCATGAAGATCCGCAAATATGTCAAACAGCGGAATGTCAGCCAGATGCCCAAGAGTGCTCAGGATATTATCCGCGGCCAACAGGAAGAAGCAACCAAGTATGAAGCTGAAGCCAGCAAAGCTCTGGTAGAGGCTATTGAAAACGCAAAATTTTACGCCGATGGTGAACATCTGGACATTAAGAGCGGCAATGCTAAGGCCAAAATTGACCAGACGATGGAGTATCTGGTCTCGCATGTTTACAGCAAGTTGGACCTGATCGGGAAAAACGCAGATACCGATGCCGAAATTATGGCGGTGCTTTCTGGTGCAGATGTCGTTTTTGCAGAAGCTGACCCCAACCGCGATGCAGAGGCGGCGGTGGAAGAATATCTTGAGATGCAGGCAATGCATCACCTGCCGACCTCCATGGCGGATGTACAGAGCAAGTTCAGCAGTATACCCTATGGCTGGAAGGAAATCGACATTGCTTATGTGGTGGCGCGTTTGATCGTGAATCAGAAGGTAACCATCAAATATGCAGGCACTACCATCCAGCCGGACAACGCCAAATTACCTGACATGCTTCGCAAAAAGAGTGAGGTGGGTAAAACATCCATTAGCAAGCGCGTGGTGGTATCGGCAACCAAAATGAAGGCTGTGCGGGACCTTCTGCGGGATTACTTCGATGTCATGGATGTTCCTGCGGACGAAGACGGTTTGGTTAAATTTATTGCCGATGAGTTCGGAAACCAGCTGCAGCATTATAACAAACTGAACGAGAAGTACGATGATACCCACAAGTACCCGGATCAGACAATAGTGCACAACGCTATTACTGCAACGCAGGAAGTGTTGAACCAGAAGAAGGACAACATCGCGCTGATCGACTATCTGCTCAAGAAAGAGGACGACCTCTTTGATCAGAAGGATGCCATGGGCAATGTAGAGACTTTCTTCAAGAGTCAGGTCGGCACCTTTGATGATGCTGCACGGCTGGAACACGAGATGCAGGCGGATCTGGACCGCATTGCGCAGGATGCGGCGGCATACGAGGCCCTGAACAAGATTCGGCTTATCATCACAGTGCCATCTTTTGGGCAGAAGTTCAACTACAAGCGCATTCCGGAACTGAATGGGTTGATGCAAACGGTGCGTACAGCCCATGACCAGATGCTGGATGACAAACGCTCTGAGATTCTGGAAACAGTGCGTCAGTGCATGGAAGCGACCCATACCGCTGCAAACGGAGATCCCAAAGCATTGGATATCGTCCGCAAGTCGGATGCTTTCTTTGATGGCTATAAGGCAAAAATTGCAAGCTGCAAGAGCCTTGCGCTGCTGGATGGTATGATTATCCCGCTGAGCCAGTACAAGGATGAGACCGTCAGCAGCATTGAGATTGCGCTGGCTCCTCCGACACCGAAACCGGTGGTAACGAAAAAAGATGTCAATATCCCGGCCGTAAAGCCGAAAAAAGTAAAGTCTTACAGCCGCCAGATCCTCTTCCCTGCTAAAACGCTGCGGGATGATGCGGATATTGATGCCTATGTGGAGAAGATTCGGGAGCAGCTGCGGAACTTGTTAGACGGCTGTGATGAGATAAAGTTGAACTAAAGGAAAATACATGGAAGATTCAGAAAAGAATAAGTTATTGGCTCAAAATGAGATTCAAGAGATTCAGCGCCAAGCGAACGGATGGGATTTTAACAAACCAGTGAACCCATACCGTGAATTTTTTCAAGAAGTAGTAGGCATTAAAAAGCCGCTACTTCCACCAGAAATTGTACAGGGGTATGCTCAGTCGATTAAGGCACTCAAGGAGTTTCAACTGTGCACAAGGCAAATTCATAATGCAATTGAACCTGAAGTTCAACGAATTCTCCCAGCCGTAAATGAAATACTGAAAAATTATAAAGAACTGACAGACGAAATTCGCATATTTGAACGGTCGCTCCAGTCGATAGTGAACTCTATCGATTGGCGATTGATTATGGTTCCGGGGCTCTCAGAAGAGGAAAAGCAAAAGCGAATCGATGCTTTTCGACAGTGGGGAGCATACGGCTGGACCATGATTCCGCATGCAAGCTTTAAATATTTCAATGCAAAGCCAATGTCTAAGAAGGAAGCGAATAGAAAAGCGCTTGCATGTTTCAGAACCAAAAAACAGATGGAGGAGTTTTGGCAGGCATTTGAGAAAAAAGAAAAGCTGAAAAAAAGCGATTTTGACGAGGCAGTGGTGGATTTTAACAATCGCCGCTATAAGTCTTGTGCGATGATACTCTATTCTTTGATCGATGCCCGCACAATTCGTCTTCAAGGAAAGCCAAAAGATAATCCTTTGACGGATGCGAAGAACAAACGAAAGCGTTTTAGAAAGAGTGGATCTGCTGCATCAAATATGATAAAGAAAAAATATGACCAGATCCATGAAAAAGATATGCACGCCATGTTTTTTTCGTACTTGGCGAGAGAAGGATTGTTTTACGCATTGGATGTCTTCTACAAAGGCGGCGATGACTTTAAGGAGCAGCCTGACATTATGAATCGAAACTTTGTTGACCACGGAATGCTTCATCGAAAAGTGCGTAGAATAGACTGTATTCAACTTTTTCTTGTGTATTATAATTTTCTTACGTTTGAAGAGCAACTGACTGCGAGAGATAGAAAGGAATTGAAGAAAATTGAGTGAACTATGACCAACTCGATTTTGAAGGATAGGGACTGGACACAGAAAACTCTGATTTCTTATGTGGTGCAGTCCACAAAACTATGGTGTTACGAAAATTGGATGATAGAATAAATATATATGAATGAAGAACTTTTTGAACGACTCGTTGTTGCAATTGAAAAGCAGTCTACTGCATTTCCTTGGGATAGTTTGATTTCGGCATTGGCACTCATTGCCTCGTGGATTACGATTTTTTTGCTGCTAAAAGAACGTGCTGAAAAGAATAGACCGTATATGCAAGTGTCCTTTGAACTTATACGAGGTTCCCTAGCCTGTATTGTTATTCGTAATACTGGTTCTGTTCCTCTTGAATTACGGAAAATGAGGTTGCAACCTGACTTTGTTCGGCAACTCCCAGATAAAGCACAGCAGCGAATCGCTAAAAAAGAAAACTTGAATATCACGATTTTCCCGGAACAAAAATGGGTTTTGGGGTTAGATATCAGCGTTACAAATATCATCAACAGTTTTAAGCAAAAGTCCCTGAAGGTTGAATATGAGTATTTAGCACATAATAAACGACATCGGAAATACATAGAAAGCACTGTGATTGATTTTGAAGATTATAGTGGATTTCTTGTGTACATTTCAGAACTTGACGAATTCAAAAACAGCGTTGATAAATTGCATGATACTGTCAAAACTCTCGGATTTCTAAACAGTTGAATTTTCAAAGGAGAACCATCATGGATAAAACCGCCATCAAGAAATATGCGGTCTGGGCGCGGAAAGAACTGATCTCCCGCGTGGCGCAGAAAGCCCAGCAGTACGGCATTACGGAAACGGAAATGGTGGACGCCGGTGCTGATAGCGTCAACGGCAAAGTGCTGTCTGCAGAAGAGATGCAGCAGCGCAGGGCACTGATTGCACAGATCAATGAAAAGGGCTACCAGCAGGTCATGGAAGAGGTGGCGTATACATGGTTCAACCGCTTCTCGGCACTGCGGTTCATGGAGGTCAACGGCTATCTGCCCAGCCATGTGCGCGTGTTTACGGATGAAAACAATGCGTTCAAGCCCCAGATTCTGGCCGAAGCCCTGCATCTGGAATTGGATAAGCTGGATAAGGACAAGGTCTACGCCCTGAAAGAGACCGAGCAGACCGAAGAACTGTACAAATACCTGCTCATCGTGCAATGCAACGCGCTGAACAGCATTCTGCCCGGAATGTTCCAGACCATTGCGGACTACACTGAGCTGCTTCTGCCGGACAACCTGCTCCGGGAGGGCAGCGTCATTGAGCAGATGATCTCCCAGATCCCGGAGGACAACTGGCAGGATGCCGTCCAGATCATTGGCTGGCTGTATCAGTACTACAACAGCGAGAAAAAGGACGATGTGTTTGCCGCCCTCAAGAAAAATGTCAAGATCACCAAGGAGTATATCCCGGCGGCGACCCAGCTTTTTACCCCGGACTGGATCGTGCGGTACATGGTGGAAAACAGCCTTGGACGCCTGTGGGTGGAGGGTCACCCGGACACCAAAACACAGCTGCTGCCCACACCGGAGGAGCAAGCAGCTTATACTGCCGGGAACCGTGACCCGGAGGACACCAAGTGGCACTATTATCTGGAGGAAGCCCAGCAGGAGCCGCAGGTACAGGCCCAACTGTCCGAGATCAGCAAACAGTATGCCGACCTGACCCCGGAACAGATCAAGGTCATCGACCCTTGCTGCGGCAGCGGCCATATTCTGGCGTATCTGTTCGATGTACTGATGCAGATCTACGAGAACTACGGCTACACGCCCCGCGATGCTGTGGCCAGCATTTTGCAGAACAACCTCTATGGTCTGGACATTGATGACCGCGCTGCGCAGCTGGCATATTTTGCGGTGATGATGAAAGCTGTCCGCTATGATAAGCGCTTTCTGAAACGCAAAGATGAAGATGGAGAACCGGACGTTCCGCAGCCTCATGTGTATGCCATTGAGGAGAGCAACCGCATCGAAAAACCAGATGTGGAGTATTTCTGCAACGGCAAGCCGGAACTGAAAGATGCTATGCACACTATCCTCACCCAGTTGTATGATGCCAAGGAGTATGGCTCCATCCTCACCATCACCCCGCAGGACTGGGATGCCCTCTATGCCCGGTTTGACGAGGTGGCAGACGAGTCCTCGTTCCATCGAGAGAGTATTCGCAAAAAATTACTCCCATTGGTGCGGGTGGCACAGACGTTGGCGCAGAAATACGATGTGGTCGTCACCAATCCGCCGTATATGGGTGCATCTAATATGAACTCGGATTTATCTGAGTATGTGAAAAAATACTACCCGGACAGCAAGAGCGATCTGTTTGCCGTGTTTATTGAAGTATGCTCCCGTATGGCAAAACAGAACGGTTATCAGGCAATGATCACCCAACACGCATGGATGTTCCTGTCCAGCTTTGAGAAGCTGCGCACAAAGCTGCTGGCGGTCGATATTGTCAATATGGCACATCTCGGCGCAAGAGCCTTTGAAGAGATCGGCGGCGAAGTGGTACAGACGACCTCGTTTGTGCGTGTGCGGACGCATATTGATAATTATAAAGGTGTGTATTGCCGCCTGATTGAGCCTACCACCCAGCAGGGCAAGGAAGGTATGTTCCTTGCCTGTGAAAATCGTTATATTGCAAATCAAGATAACTTTGCAAAGATTCCGGGAAGCCCGGTGGCGTATTGGGTGAGCAATAATTTTTTGAAAGCATTTGACAATGAGAAAATCGGAAAGTATACCATTTCTGATGGCCAAACTAAAACTGGTAATAATGATAAATATTTGAGATTGCTGTGGGAAGTACCAGTTTCAGAAATTGGAAAAGGAAAACACTGGGTTCTTCATGCAAAAGGTGGAGCATTCAGAAGATGGTATGGGAATGTAGACACACTAATTGATTGGTCGGATTCTGCCAGAGAGCATTACCGTACAGACCATGTTGCTCGAATTGCTCCTGAATATATTTGGTTCAGAAAGGGAATTTGTTGGACTCTGATTTCAAGCAATAAATTGCACGGTTTTAGATTGTTAGATGATAATTCAACATTTAATTTGGCAGCACCATCGGTTTTCTTTAATAATGACAGGATGATGTTTTATATTCTGGGCTATCTAAACTCGAAATTCAGTCAGGAAATTATTGCATTGCTAAATCCTACTCTGAACACAAATATCAGCGATATTACTGCTCAACCTCTCTATTACGGAAAATTACCAGAGCAAGAAGATATGGTAATCAACTTGGTATCTCAAAATATAGCATTATCGAAAGCTGACTGGGACTCCTTTGAAACCTCTTGGGACTTTACCCACCACCCCTTTATCAAGGCCATTACCAAGTACCCCAACATGATGGATATTGGAAACATTTACCTTGCTGAGTGCTATGACATCTGGGCTGGCGAATGTGAAGAACGCTTTGAGAAGCTGAAAGCCAACGAGGAAGAACTGAACCGTATTTTTATTGACATTTACGGCTTGCAGGATGAATTGACCCCGGAAGTGGAAGATAAGGATGTGACCGTGCGCAAAGCGGACCTTGGCCGGGATGTGCGCTCCTTTATCTCCTACGCTGTGGGCTGTATGTTTGGCCGCTACTCTCCTACCTATGATGGCCTTGCCTACGCAGGCGGTACATGGGATGATGGCAAATACAATACCTATAAGCCGGATGCAGACGGTATTATTCCCATCTGTGACGACGAATACTTTGAAGATGACATGATGGGTCGTTTTGTGGAGTTTGTGCGGGTGGTATACGGTGATGGCTCGCTGGAGGATAATCTGCGCTTTATTGCAAACGCACTGGGCGGCAAGGGGCAGCCGAAAGAGGTCATCCGCAACTACTTCCTGAACGATTTCTACGCCGACCACTGCAAGATTTACCAGAAGCGCCCCATCTACTGGCTGTTTGACAGCGGGAAGAAAAATGGCTTCAAGTGCCTGATTTACCTGCACCGCTACCAGCCGGACACCATTGCGCGCATCCGTACCGATTATGTCCACGAGCAACAGGCGCGCTACCGTACTGCCATCGAAGGTTTGGAAAAACAAGTGGCCGCTGCCACCAGCACCAGCGAGCGTGTCAAGCTGACTAAGCAACTGAACAAAGTGCAGGCACAGGACAATGAGTTGCACCAGTATGAGGAAAAAGTTCACGCGCTGGCGGATCAAATGATTAAGATTGATCTGGACGATGGTGTGAAGCATAACTATGAGCTCTTTAAGGACGTGCTGGCGAAGATTAAGTGATAAATAATAAACAAGAGGTGAAATTGGCGATGAAGCAGAAAGTATTAAAGGGTTTAAAAATAGTAACACGATGGCTTGCATGTGCGAAAAGCGCTTTGGTACTTGGTGTAATTGTGGCTTTGATTACATGGGGGATGCCATTGGCTACGCCCAAATTTGTTGCTAAAGTAAATAGACTTCTTTCTGCATTTGATGGAGACACGGACGTTGTTTCTTTGATGTTTTCGTCAGTTATCTCTTTTGTAGGAATATTTATATCAGCACTGCTGGTTTATATTCAAGTTTACATAAATAGATTTCCGTCAGAATTGGTTTTGAATCAGATAAAACCTCGATATGCCAATTTTGGTACAGCGATTGCCTTATATCTTTTTTTCTGCGTTGTTGAAATGGTAGTGAAAATGGGGCGATTCTCTGATGCTGTATTATCTGTTTGTGGAGTGGGTATATTTATTTGGCTCTTTTATTTTGCATATTCGCTACACTATAAAACATCTTTGACGGAGTGTACCCGTACATATGTTAAAGACATTTTGAATACAGAGAGTTTGCTGGAGGATTCTAACGCACTAAAAGCTAAATTAAGGATTCTTGAAAAAACGTATAATGAGTGTATTGCTAGAAATGAACTGTATGTGTGCCAAATCATTTGTGAGGAAAGCAATAAGGTTTTCCTTGAGTCAATGAAGGAAAGTCAAACGTCGATTATTAATGGTGATAGCAAATCAAAACAAATTTCCGAGGCAATGGATAATACATTTGAACATTCTATATCTCTTGCGAGAGATACTGAAATGACAGCAGATCGAAAAACACAGACCACTGCAGTTCGAAACGTGGTGTCTCAGCTTACAATGTGCATAAAACTGGGAATGATGGATCAGTACAAAAAATATACCAATATGTTGATGGACGAATTGTATTTTTTGTGCAAAAGCGAAAATGGGGAGTTACAGGATCGATATTACCATGCACTTATGGAAATTGTTAGAATAAGTGTAGAATCAAAAAACTCGCAAGAATATTTGAAATGTACTTTAACTTCAATGAAAAGCAATGCCAAATATTTTGGATACTTATCAAATTATGATATGTCGGATGGATATCTTTTTCTTCTAGGCTATTGTATTGAAAAAGATATGGGTGAAGAGTACATAAAGGATTTTGTGAATTTTCTTAAATCTGCAACAGTTGTAATGCCGGATTTTGAAAAGGGTAATCGATCAATAGAAATTGTTCGGAACACAATATTTATGGTATTAAGAAGAAATAGAAAAGCAGAGGTCGCTATTATTATTGATTCGATGGACTCAATAAAACGTTTTGCGGTGAAAAATGAAAAATGGACGATTTTTTCAATTCAAATTTTTGCAGAATTTGAGAATGAAAATTTTAAGGATTGTTTTGAAATTTCGTTTGAAAAGCATGTGAATTTGTTGACTTCAATCCAAGAGTCATACTCTGATAAGTTTCTTAGCACACTTCTTTATCCGGATTTCAAACGTTTCTTAAATGAAAGTGAAAACCGCATAGAAAGGGTTCGGATTCTCAAAGATTCGTTCATTCAACTGATGAGAGAAGCTTATAGATTAGATATGGCACGGATGAGTTATCGACTTTTTGGAAAATTGCAAGATTGTATTACAGATGAAAATATAACCGAAGCAACACGAGAAAGCTTGATGGAAATATATTTCATTGTAATAGAGCAAAGCTTAAAGTCTACTCATGAAGAACTTAATATCTTAATATTTTCTTGGATGCAGGAAGCGATTGAGGCGCTTGATCAGAAGAAACTGTTGTCTGAAAACCTTGGAGAAGAAATTATAAACATTATAATTGATAAAATTACGCAGACTGGTATGAATGAGGACGTGCGAGAATATTTATTGGAAATGATATCAGGGTGGTCTATTCAATTCGAAGAAGGTAATCCACAAAATTTTGTTTTGATAAATAAACAAATAAGAGTTCTTTTAATAAATGGCTTACACAGCGTTGGTCTTTTTTCGCTGGAAACATTAAACATTGCACTACTGAAAAATATTTCCAATGACTTGGGATGGATGTTAATTAATGCACTCCAACAAGACTACCCGGAGGTACAACTATTACTTGATAGTGTAATCGACCTTTACCGAAAATCTGTGATTTTTGGTGTGGCGTTTAATATTAGAATTTATTTGCTAACGTTATTCACGACAGTAGGTGCATTTTGCCAAACGGACAGTAAATATAATCCTACTGGAGATGCTGTGATTTCTTTTTTGAAGGAAATACCACATGATATGATTGATCTCGCTATCGATGTTAGAAAAAATGATTATGATGGATGGGATAACGATGAATTCGGAAATATAAAAAATGGAGTAGCAATACTAAAAGGCAAACTGGCAACCTAAAAACACAGGGGCATTTGTAGACAATAAAAAAGGATGATATGTTGTGGAAACAGATAAAATCGTATTAGACCTCAACCGTCGGTTTGCGGTACCGCTGCCGGAATTTTATGAGCGCCGGATCATCTTCTGGCACGATGAAGAAAAGGAGTATGCGGACAAGTTGGATGAGATCCGGCTTGAAAATGCTAAGCTGGTTGCACTGACCGGCAGCAATACCTTTGCGGTCAAAAAAATGCTGTCGGTGGATGACCTGACGAGCAACTATGTCGTCTACTGCCCCATTTCCTACGAGCGGCAGGAGGATGATTGGCTGTTGGATATTGAACTATACAGCGAAAGCTACCGGACGGATGCTGTTTCCAACTGGATGCAGGAACTGGATATCTTGGACAATCCCTCTATGCGCAAGCTGGTGAAGCACTACCGGAAGTTTTTTGGTGCACAGGCTCGTCGTGCCAAAATCATGGCACAGGATAAGATACCTGCCACTCCGGCACAGTTGCACATGGCAGTGATGGCGGCACTCTGCGGTATAAAAAAAGCACAGCCCAATGAAATTTTGCTGAACGTGCTTCGTGGTGGGTTGGATAAAGCGCAGAATCCAATCTATCAGAGTTTTGTGGATTATAGTGCAGAAGAAGCTTTCTGGGCAATGGTTCGGCAGGGCTGTGGCTATGCAGAGGAAGAGCCGGATCTTGGGCAGCTGGCAATTCATCTTCTGTTGACAGCTTCTACGCGCACACTGCGCCCGGAATTTCTGGCAGGGCTTGAGAAGTTCCTTTCCATTCCGCATCAGGCGTACTGCTACGAGCTGGTGTCGGAGTGGCTGCACAGTGATGATCTGCAGCAGCTTTATGACGTGGCCCGCTATGTGGAAGATGAAGCACATCTGCCGCAGAGGCTGGAAAAACTGACGGTTGATGATCTGGCGACAACGGAGTGTTTCCCGTGCATCAACGAGATCATCCTGAGCAAGCTGATGACGGAGATCAGTGACCATATCATTGATGTGGATGTGATCACAAAGACGGTGGAAAAACGCCGCACCTGTGTCTGGTACGAGTACTTCCGCAATTTCTACGAGGGTCTGTTGCAAGTAGCCAACATGCAGGAGTTCTTCAAAGAGCACTCCGCAGGGTTCCATACCCCGGATGCAAAGCAGGTCTGGAAAGAATATGCGGAGGACTATTACAGGATGGACACCTATTATCGACTGTTCCATCTGAGCTTCCAGAGAAGTCTGGAAACCTCCAATATCAAACTGGACGACCTGTTCAAGCATGTTGTAGATAAGGTAGAGGGGCTGTACTCCTACTGGTTTCTGGGAGGCCTCGGCAAAAACTGGTCGGATGTATGTGCTGATGAGATGGCAGAGCATGGCCGCGTATTGGAAATTCCGCAGCAGTCGGATTTCTACAATGAGTACATCCGTCCGGCAGATAGCCGCGTGTTCGTGATCATCTCGGATGCTATGCGCTACGAGGTGGCGGCATCACTGGCAGATGAACTGCGCAGAGAAACGCAGAGCAATGTGAAACTCGGCAGTATGCAGGGCATCTTCCCGTCTATCACGAAATTTGGCATGGCGGCACTGCTCCCACATAAGGCGTTGACGGCTGAACTGAAAAATGAGGTACTGAATGTTCTGGCCGATGGGCAGTCTACCGCAAGCACGAACCGGGATAAGGTCCTGAAAGGTGTAAATCCGGCCAGCGTGGCGTTGCAGTATAAGAACATCATCGGGATGAAACGTGCAGAGCGTGCGGCACTGGTCAAGGGGATGGATGTAGTCTATATCTACCATGATACCATTGACGAAGCAAGCCATACTTCGGACACCTCTGTGTTCCCGGCATGCGACAGGGCTATCAGTGAACTGAAGAATATGGTGCGCATTATCGTCAATGACTTCGGCGGGGCGAACATTCTGATTACGGCAGATCATGGCTTCCTGTATACTTACAGTCCGCTGACCGAGGATGACAAAGTGGATAAAACCAGCTTCCATGATATGGAAGTGGAATATGGCAGACGCTATGCAATCATGCAGAAGGAGGCGAATCCGCAGTATTTGCTTCCTGTAAAATTCCTGGACGGAAAAACGGAATACACTGGATTTGCTCCACGGGAAGGTATTCGCATCAAGATGAATGGTGGCGGGCTGAATTTTGTGCATGGCGGTATCAGCCTGCAGGAAATGACGGTTCCGGTGATCGAATATCATTATCTGCGCAACGGCTCTATGGAATATCGGCGCAATAAGCAGAAGTATGATACGCTCCCCGTAACAGTGAGTTTGCTTTCTTCCAGTCGGAAGATCAGCAATATGATCTTTTCACTGGATTTCTACCAGAAAGATGCGGTAAGTGCAAACCGTGAGGCTGCTACTTATCTGGTGTGGTTTACGGATGAATACGGAAAGCCTGTCAGCGATACCCAGAAGATTATTGCGGACAAAACCAGTGAGAACGGCGCAGATCGTACGTTCCATTGCAACTTCAACCTCAAATCGATGAAGTTCAGCAATACAGCAACCTATTATCTGGTGATTGCGGATGAGCAGGGTCAGCAGATGCAGCAGCGGGAACAGTTCCAGATTGATATTGCATTTGCGATTGATGAGTTCGATTTTTTTAATTGATGGGAGCAGGAGAACTATAAATGGAGCCGAATGCGGAAAACAGCTGCCGCCGAGACGAAATCAAGGAAAAGTTACGGCAGAACTTTGACGGAAAGATCGTTCGCAAGGACCTGACCAAAAAGATCAAGGAAGGTGCGAACGTTCCGGTTTATGTGCTAGAGTTTTTATTAGGCCAGTACTGCAGTTCAGATGACGAAGCCATTATTGAGAAAGGCGTACAAAATGTAAAACGGATTCTGGCGGACAATTTTGTTCGTCCGGATGAGGCACAGAAAATTCTGTCACAGCTGCGAAAAAAGGGAAGCCATACTGTTATTGATATGATCACGGTCAATCTTGACATTAAGAAGAACTGCTTCTTTGCCAGTTTCTCTAATTTGGGATTGGACAAGGTGCCCATTGCGGATGAATATCCGGAAAAATATGATCGGCTGCTCTGCGGAGGCATCTGGTGCATTGTACAGCTGGATTATGAAGTAGAGGGTGACAATAATTTTGGCCTTGTTGATCTGGGCGGTGAACCGTTGCAGTCCAGCCAGAAAAAGCAGAAGAACCTTACTCCAATCAGTATCCGTAAACTAACACCGATCCAGATGCCGCATATCGATATCGACGAATTAAAGCGTGGCCATAAAGCTTTTACAAAGGATGAGTGGCTGGATATCCTTCTGCGTTCTATCGGCATGGAACCGGACGAATTCACGGAAAGAGAAAAATGGCTCCTGCTCACACGAATGATTCCACTGGTGGAGAACAATTTCAACCTCTGTGAACTTGGTCCCCGCAGTACGGGAAAATCGCATCTTTATAAAGAAATCTCGCCCAACAGCATTTTGATTTCTGGTGGACAGACGACCGTTGCAAACCTGTTCTACAATATGGGGCGCAAATCGGTTGGCTTGGTTGGTCTTTGGGACTGTGTGGCTTTTGATGAGGTTGCCGGAATCAAGTTCAAGGATAAAGACGGCATCCAGATCATGAAGGACTATATGGCATCCGGGTCCTTTGCCCGTGGTAAAGAGGAAAAGGCAGCCTCGGCCTCGATGGTCTTTGTAGGAAATATCAACCAGAGCGTGGATGTGCTACTGAAAACCTCCAGCTTGTTTGACCCATTCCCGCCCGAAATGGGAACGGACACTGCATTTCTGGATCGTATCCAGGTCTTCTTCTCTGACGAGCAGTGAGATGCCGCAGCATTTACTGGCCACGCGCGG
>OHPD01000807.1_pt1 | contig 16968 bp, 9 predicted proteins | sample 1577641 | NCBI WGS metagenome assembly OHPD01 (sample SAMEA3879532, study PRJEB24766) | human gut metagenome | biome: human-associated habitat; feature: feces | place: USA | collected 1985/1987
AAATCGCTGATGAAAAAGAGAAGCAGGAGCAGCTTGCGGTGGAAACTGAGCTGTAAGTTTGAAGAGTCCGCTTATGTGATATGATTCGATAAAACCGAATTTGCAGGAGGTGTTTCGATGAAAACAAGAAGGTTTGCTTTATGTCTGGCAACGGTTTTTCTGGTGGCGATTTATATCAATATTCAGAGAAGCCATACTTTCACCCTTTCAAACGATGAAGGCACCATAAAGACAGAACAAATACAGCCACTTTGGGGAACTGTAAAAGTGAGCGGTGATTGTGATACTGAGGTGGTCTTTACCGATGTAGAGACTGGAGAAAAATATAGAATCGGATATATTACACAGGGCGTAACGGAAAGAATCAAACTCGAAAGAGGCAAATGGTATAAGGTGGCGGGCGGAGGCAACCTTACACTGAATCCGGTAAACATTCGAGTCGAATAAATGTAAGTTCCTTGCGGGCAGCTATGAAAGCTGAAGCTGAGAAGAGAGTTTTGAATATTCACATAGGAAGGAGTACAGTTCTATGAGTTACGGTTGGGCAACTGTTTTCACTTTAGCGGCATGGTTTGCAGGACTTGTGATTGATGCAAATGTGCGGGTCGGCGACCTCGGTTTACGAACAGTGCTTCCCGTCATCGTGATGGGGTGCTGCGTTATGAAGTACATAAAGGGCAATAGCAAATAATCTTATCTCGATACACTTTCCAGCGGGCAGCTCCAAAACGGTTGCCCGCTATTTTTATGCTCAAAAACGGAAGGAGGCCAAAATGCCAAGCAAAACCGAAGAATATCTCGCCCTTGCCCAGCGCACAGCCAACGGCTTGACCCGGTACTGGGAAAGCTGGACAGACTACCTGACCACCGCATCCCGGCTGTACAAGTACCCCTTTGCGGACCAGCTTATGATCTACGCCCAGCGACCCGATGCCACAGCCTGCGCCGATTACGACATCTGGAACAACCGCATGAACCGGTATGTCCGGCGTGGCTCCAAGGGCATCGCCCTGTTGGACGAATCCAGCGGATACCCGCGTCTGCACTATGTGTTTGATGTGTCGGACACCGGAGTACGGCGCAATTCTCGCGACCCGGAACGATGGGAAATGAATGACGACCTTTTCAAGCCGGTGTCTGAGATGTTGACCGCAGAATACGGCATCAGCCATGAACGGCTCAGCCAGCAGCTCGTAAATATTGCGGAGAAGCTGGTGAACGATTATTGGGACAACAACAGCGGCGACATCCTCAACATCGTTGACGGCTCTTTCTTTGATGATTATGATAGTAGCGGAAAGGAACTTCAGTTCAAGGCCGCTACGACAATGAGCGTCACCTACACTCTATTAGAACGATGCGGGTTTGAACCGGAAGGCTACTTTGACAAGGATGACTTTCAGGCCATCCACACCTTTTCCACACCCGATGCAGTCTATGCGCTGGGTGCCGCTACCAGCGACATCAGCCGCGAGGTCTTACGCAAAATCGAGCGGACGGTGAAAACCACGACCCGCCGCCGAAACGTAGAAAGGATGGAAGAATATGAGCAGCAGTCTGAATTACACGAAGATCGGGGATTACCAGCTCCCGAACCTGACCCTCAGCCAGCCGAAGACCCCGCTGGGCAAGTACGGCAGGATGCGCCGGAATTACCTGAAGCAGTATCGCCCGGTACTGTACAATTCGATGCTCCTGAACGGGACGCTGTACCCGCATCTGATGGAACTGGAGCAGACGGCAGAGAGCCGGATGCAGCAGATGATGGCCGAACTGCTGAAGCAGAACCCGGCCCCGGACAAAGCGCAGAACCAACTGATGTGGGTGCAGCACATGAACAGTCTGAAAGCGCAGGCAGAGGAACTGGTGATGACGGAGCTGATCTACAGCTAAGTTTTCTGGATGCGAACATCCCCACCGAAGCCCAGCAAATCGAAAAAATCGACCGAGCGGAGAGCGAAAAAACGCCCTCCGCTTTTTCGTTATCGCAATCGGAAATTGAGAACGAGCTGCGGCGGCATGGTTCAGGGTTTGCAGGCGGCAAACAGCGCATTATGGCGCTGTACCAGACCCAGCCTGACCGCAAACTCCGTGCCAAAGCACTGGCAAAGGAGTACGGCATTGGTGGGCACTCCCACGATTTTCTGGACGGAAGCCGAGGCTTCGTCAACCACGACTGGAAGGGATTGGAATTTGACCATTACCCCGACCACCAGAAAATCACCCTGAAATGGGCGCAGGTGGAAAAGTATATCGACCTGATGATCCAATCCGACCGCTACCTGACCGATGAGGAAAAAGAGCAGCGTACCACTGTACAGGAAGAAAACGGCTACAAAGTCGGTGACGATGTAATGGTTGATTTGCCCACTGGAACCATCGAGGGCACCATTGGCTATATCGGCGAAACGGATGTTCGCATCGACACCAGCGCACACGGACAGTCGTGGGATAACGAAGTTATCAACAAACGACAATTCGAGGACGGTCTGCGGCAGAATGAACCTAGCCAGCGTGTGGATGAAATGCTGGAGCAGGCAGAAACCATCTACAAGGAATCCGAGGTGCCGGAATATGAGCGTTTTTCTGTCCGCGAAGTGGTCGGAGGTACGTCCCAGCTTTTTGCTATCTGGGATGATCTCAATGAGGGCTACTATGCAAACGATAACGGAATGGCGCAATTTCCAGACAAGGAGCAGGCCGAATCCTATTGCACCGCTTTGAAAAAAGAGACGGATGAACGAACCGCCGCCGATTGGCTTGCAGTGGAAAAGGCAAAGTTTTTGGCGGAAAATGAACCTGTTCTCGCTCTCCCAAAAGAGCGTGATTACCGTGTGGGCGATACAATCCGTCTGGACGGTAAGGATTTTACGGTCGAAACTGTCGGAACTCTGAACATCCAGCTTCGTGACCCGGATGAGGTCTATCCGGTTGCCCGCTCGGAAAGCAAGGAAAATCTGGAACGGCTGCTGCGCCAGCCGGGCAACATCCATCTGCACAACCTGACGGTCAATCTCACTCCTGCGCCGGAGCCTGCCGGGAACTTCCGCATCACGGACGACCATCTGGGCGAGGGCGGCGCAAAGCAGAAGTATGCCCGGAACATTGAAGCCATCCGCACCCTGTTCAAGCTGGAACAGGAGCACCGGGGTGCCACCGCCGAGGAACAGCAGGTGCTTTCCCAGTATGTGGGCTGGGGCGGCTTGTCGGATGCCTTTGACCCCGGCAAAGACAGTTGGGCAAAAGAATATGCGGAATTGAAGGGGCTGCTCTCCGAGGACGAGTACGTTGCTGCCCGTTCCAGCACCCTGAACGCCCACTACACCAGCCCCACCGTGATCCGTGGTATCTACGATGCGGTGGAGCGCATGGGTTTCCGCAGCGGTAACATTCTGGAACCTAGTATGGGCGTGGGCAACTTCTTCGGTATGCTGCCGGACACCATGCAGGACAGCCGTCTGTACGGCGTAGAGCTGGATTCCATCACCGGGCGCATCGCCAAAAAGCTGTACCCGCAGGCCGACATTACCGTGGCGGGCTTTGAGACCACAGACCGCCGTGATTTCTACGATCTGGCGGTGGGCAACGTGCCCTTCGGCAACTACAAGGTCAACGACAAGGCGTACAACAAGTTGGGATTCAGCATCCACAACTACTTTTTCGCCAAGGCCATCGACCAAGTGCGTCCGGGCGGCGTGGTGGCGTTCGTCACCAGCCGCTACACCATGGACAGCAAGGACAGCACTGCCCGCAAGCACATGGCAGAGCGTGCCGATCTGCTGGGTGCCATCCGTCTGCCGAATAATGCGTTCCGTGCCAACGCTGGCACAGATGTTGTCAGCGACATTATCTTTTTGCAGAAGCGTGACCGCCCCATCGACCATGAGCCGGACTGGGTACAGCTTGGCAAGACCGAGGACGGCTTTGCCATCAACCAGTATTTCGTAGACCACCCGGAAATGGTGTTGGGAAATTTGGAACTGGAAAGCACCCAGTACGGTCACGACCTGACCGTTGCACCCATTGAGGGTGCAGTGCTGGCAGACCAGCTTGCAGAAGCGGTACAGCATATTGAGGGCAATTACACTGCGGTGGAGATTGCTGCCCCGGACGTCGCAGATGCGGAAGCACAGCGCAAAACGCTGCCTGCAGACCCGACTGTGAAGAATTTTAGCTATACGGTTGTTGATGGCGAGATCTACTACCGAGAGAACTCTATCATGACGCAGATCGAACTGTCCGACAACGCCAAAGGCCGTGTATCTGGTATGGTGGAGTTGCGGCAGATCGTCAACGAACTGATTCAGCAGCAGTTGAATGACTTCCCGGACGAGGACATTAAGGCATCGCAGGCCAAGTTGAATGCCGCCTATGATGCCTTTACCGCAAAATACGGCCTGATTAACGACAAGAAAAACGCACGCCTGTTCGATGATGACAGTTCCTACTATCTGCTCTGCTCACTGGAGAATCTGGACGAGAATAAAAATCTCAAGTCCAAGGCAGATATGTTCACCAAGCGGACGATTCGGCCAGAGCGTGTTGTCACCAGCGTGGATACCCCCAGCGAAGCACTGGCGGTGTCCATTGGCGAGCATGGCAAGGTTGACCTGCCCTACATGGCCGACCTGCTGGGTACTCCCGGCAACTACGAGCGCATCACCACTGAACTGTCCGGTGTGATTTTCAAAGATCCTGCCGCCGATGTAGACGACCCGGAAGCCGGCTGGCAACCTGCGGACGAGTATCTTTCCGGCAATGTGCGGAATAAACTGCGCATGGCTCAGCTTGCCGCTGAAAGCCACCCGGAGTTCAAGATCAATGTGGAGGCTTTGACCAAAGCGCAGCCGAAGGACCTTGAAGCATCAGAAATCGACATCCGACTGGGTGCCACATGGCTGAATCCCGCCATTGTGCAGCAGTTTATGATGGAGACTTTTCAGCCGCCCTACCGCATCCGCTATAACAACCTGATCCAAGTCCGCTACTCTCCATTTACGTCCGAATGGCGCATCGGCAACAAATCTGCCGCCGGAATGTATGATATCATGTCCACCGAAACCTACGGCACCCACCGGGCCAACGCCTACAAGATTTTGGAGGACACCTTGAATTTGCGGGACTGCCGCATTTATGATACCATTGAGGAGGACGGTAAAGAGCGGCGTGTCCTGAACCAAAAGGAGACGATGCTTGCCCAGCAGAAGCAGCAGGCCATCAAGGATACCTTTGCAGGCTGGGTTTGGCAAGACCCGCAGCGGCGGAATCTGCTGGTGAAGCAGTATAACGAATTGTTCAATAGTACCCGGCCCCGCGAGTATGACGGAAGCCATATCCATTTTGTCGGTATGAACCCGGAGATCAATCTGCGGGAACATCAGCGCAATGCAGTTGCTCATGTGCTTTATGGTGGGAACACCCTGCTCGCCCACGAGGTGGGTGCCGGCAAAAGTTTTGAGATGGCAGCTTCGGCAATGGAATCTAAGCGTTTGGGCCTGTGTCAGAAAAGCCTGTTCGTGGTACCCAACCATCTGACCGAGCAGTGGGCCAGCGAGTTCCTGCGGCTATACCCCAATGCAAAGCTGCTCGTTACCAGCAAGAAAGACTTTGAACCCGCCAATCGAAAGCGTTTTTGCGCCCGCATCGCAACCGGCGACTACGATGCCGTCATTATCGGCCACTCGCAGTTTGAGAAAATCCCTCTTTCTGCGGAACGGCAGGCACGGATCATCGAAGATCAGATCGAGGAAATCGAAAATGCCATTGCAGAGGCCAAAGAACAGTCCGGTGAGCATTTTACCGTGAAACAGATGGAAAAGACACGGAAAACACTGGAGGTGAAACTGAAAAAGCTACAGTCCACCGACCGCAAGGATGATGTGGTCACATTTGAACAATTAGGCGTAGATAGGTTATTTGTGGACGAGAGCCAGAACTACAAGAACCTATATCTTTACACCAAGATGCGCAATGTTGCTGGCCTTTCTACCTCCGAAGCACAGAAGTCCAGCGATATGTTCGGCAAGTGTCGTTATCTGGATGAAGTGACTGGCGGGCGCGGAGTGATTTTCGCAACGGGAACGCCCATCAGCAACTCCATGACGGAAATGTACACCCTGATGCGCTATTTGCAGTACAGCACTCTCCAGCAGAAACAACTGACCCACTTTGATGCATGGGCTTCTACGTTTGGCGAGACCACCACGGCCATTGAGCTTGCGCCGGAAGGAACCGGCTACCGTGCGCGCACACGTTTTGCCAAGTTCTTTAACCTGCCGGAGCTGATGAATATGTTCAAGGAGGCAGCGGACATCAAGACTTCCGACCAGTTGCATCTGCCTGTTCCGGAAGCCAAGTTTGAAACTGTCGTGGTCAAACCCTCGGAAATCCAGCAGGACATGGTGAAATCCCTGAGCGAACGTGCTGCTGAGGTGCATAGCGGTGCGGTTGACCCCTCGGTGGACAATATGCTGAAGATCACCTCGGACGGACGTAAAATCGGCCTTGACCAGCGGCTGATGAATCCGCTCACCCCGGATGACCCGGACAGCAAGCTGAATGCCTGCGTCGACAATGTTCTGCGTATCTGGAACGAAACCAAAGAGGATAATCTGACGCAGCTGATTTTCTGCGATATGTCCACGCCCAAGGGAGACGGCTCGTTCAATGTCTACGATGATATTCGCACAAAGCTGCTTGCCGCCGGGGTGCCGGAATCGGAGGTCGAGTTCATCCACAACGCTGATACTGAAGGTAAGAAAGCGGATTTGTTCTCCAAAGTCCGCAGCGGCAAGGTGCGTGTCCTGCTGGGCAGCACTGCAAAGATGGGCGCAGGCACCAATGTCCAGACCCTGCTGGTGGCCGTGCATCATCTGGATGTAGGCTGGCGACCGTCCGATATGACCCAACGCAACGGCCGAATCATCCGTCAGGGCAACAAAAACAAACAAGTTTACGTCTATAATTACGTCACGGAGGGGACATTCGATGCCTACCTCTGGCAAACGCTGGAAAACAAGCAGAAGTTTATTTCGCAGATCATGACGAGCAAATCTCCGATGCGCTCCTGTGATGATGTGGATGAGCAGGCTCTTTCGTATGCCGAGGTCAAGGCCCTATGCGCAGGCGACCCGCGCATCCGGGAAAAGATGGATCTGGATGTGCAGGTAGCAAAGCTCAAGGTGCTGCGCTCGGATTACCAGAACCAGAAATATCGTCTGGAAGATAAACTGCTCAAGCATTACCCGGAGGAAATTCAGAAAGCGAAGAACCGTATTGCGGCTCTGAAAAACGATGCCCAAATCGCAGACGCACACCCGCAGGATAAGGAGAACTTCTGCGGCATGACGATCAAGGGCATGGTGTTCGATGAGAAAAAAGCAGCTGGTGAGCGGCTGATGCTCGCCTGCAAGGAGATGCCGAATGCGGATATGATGCTGCTGGGCACCTATCGCGGCTTTGAGCTGAACATTCGCTTTGACAGTTTCAAGAATGAGCATCAAATCGTTCTCCGCGGCGAGCTGAGTTATCCGGTACCGCTGGGCGATGACCCTCGCGGCAACATCGTCCGTCTGGACAATGCCATCGGCAATTTTGCCGACCGCATTGCCGATGCTGATGCCGCACTGGATTCTCTGGAACAGCAGAAGCAGGCCGCAGAGGTTGAAATCGCCAAGCCGTTTGCGCAGGAGGAAGAACTGCAAACCAAATCTGCCCGCCTTGCAGAATTGGATGCGCTGTTGAACATGGAGCATCAGTCCAGCCGGACAGAACCCGAAGCGGAAGAAAAGCCGGATGCCCGCCCCTCTGTGCTGGCAGCTCTGGAAGAAAAGGCTGATAAAGTGGAGCCTGTCCGACCATTCAAATCTTACTTGGATAAGGATGGTGATGCCCGGTGACGGAGCACCGTGACCAGCAGATCCATTTTCGTGTCAGCAAAGTCGAACTGGAACGCATTCGTCAGAAGATGGAAAGTTGCGGTATTTTGAGCATTGGCTCTTATCTGCGAAAAATGGCTCTGGATGGTTACTGCCTGAATCTTGATTTACCACAGCTGCGTCGGATGGCGTACCTTCTTCAGAATTGCAGCAACAACCTGAATCAGGTGGCGAAACGGGCCAGTGAAAGCGGGCAGCTCTATGCCGCCGATTTAGAGGACTTGCGTAGTCGGTTGGATGAGCTGATAGCTATTGGCAAGCAACTTCTCGCCAAACTCACCGAACTCTAAAAAATTTCCCGCAGTAGGAGGCTGCGGGTTTACATAACGGTTGACACCCTTGCAAGGCAAGGGGCGATACCTTTATAATAGGGGCGAAAAAGAAAGGCTGGTGTTTGATATGAGGTTTTTATTCAAGATGATGCTTGCCCCGATCTCTCTGTTCGTGGCTTTTCTGGCTCTGATGGCAAAGTGGCTGCTTACTCTGTCCAGCTATGTTGTCGCGCCGTTGATGCTGTATATCTTTGGCTGCGGCATCTACACCGTCTACCGCCAGACTTGGGATCAATTTCTGATTCTGCTGGTTGCCGAATTTCTCTGCTTTGTCCTTTTTGTCGGCGCAACTGCAATGGTGGAGGGCGTTGAGAAATTCAGCGGTTGGCTCCGGGACCTGATTTGATTTTGAATCTTCTTGCCGCCTTCGGGCGGCTTTTTCATTTAGGAGGTGATCTGCTCTGGCTGCTACTCGTCTGATCGCACTGCATCAGCACAAAGGAAAATCTATTGCCGCCTGCCTGAAAGACCGCACCAACTATGCACAGAATCCTGACAAGACTGAAAAAGGCGAACTTGTCAGCAGCTATCAATGCAGCCCGCTTACTGTGGACGAGGAGTTCATGCTCACAAAAAAGCTGTACGAGCAGGCCACCGGGCGCAGCCAAAAAAGTAACATTATCGCCTATCAGATACGGCAATCTTTCCGACCTGGTGAAATTACGGCTGAAGAAGCAAACCGCATCGGTTATGAGTTGGCCTCCCGGTTTCTGAAAGGCAAACACGCTTTTATCGTTGCAACGCATACCGATCGGGAACACATTCACAATCACATTATCTATAACTCGACCACTCTGGACGGCACAAGAAAATTCCGGGATTTTTTCTTTTCCGGTCTGGCAGTGCAGCGGTTGAGCGACCTGATTTGTCTGGAGCATCAGCTGTCAGTCATTGAAAAGAAGCCTTACCGGGAACGGCAGAAGCGCATCACTTACCCACCAAAGGAGAGCAACCGCGACCGGCTGTGCAGTGTAATCGACGAGATTTTGCAGCAGAAGCCCACCGACTACGAAGATTTTCTGCAAAAGCTGGAACAGCAGGGCTATGAAATCAAACGCGGCAAATACACTTCCGTTAAAGGCGCACGGCAGAAACGCTTTATCCGGTTAAAGACACTGGGTGCCGGGTACAGCGAGGATGAAATCAAAGCAGTCATTGCCGGAAAAGCCGAACACCGCCCACATCAGAAGCAACCTCCCAAAGAGCAGCCGTTCCAGTTGCTGGTTGACATTCAAGCAAAACTTGCCGAGGGCAAAGGTGGCGGCTACGAACGCTGGGCGAAGAAGTACAACTTGAAAGAGATGTCCAAAACGCTGATTTTTTTGCAGGAGCAGAAAATCGGCAGTGCGGATGACCTGAAAGAGCGTGCTGATGCTGCACTTTCTCGCTATCACAAACTGGGCGATTCCATCAAGGCCGCCGAGAAGCGTATGGCAGAAATCGCCGTCCTCCGGGCGCACATCGTCAACTATGCCAAGACCCGGCCTGTATACGATGCTTACCGCAAATCCGGGTACAGCTCCAAATTTTTGGAAGCGCACCGGGAAGAAGTCACGCTGCATAAGACGGCGAAAGCCGCTTTCAATGAATCCGGCCTGAAAAAGCTGCCCAAAGTGAAAGACCTGAATGCAGAGTATTCGGCTTTGCTCACCAAGAAAAAAGCACTCTACCCAGAGTACCGAAAGACACGGGATGAGATGCAGGAAATCGTAAAAGCACAGAAGAATGTGGAACTGTTCTTTGCGGAGGAAAAGGACTCCAAGCAAGTCGAGCAGATCCGATAAAACAGTCCCTGAGAACTTTGCCGCTTATCCGGCAGGGTTCTCAGGGTCTTTTTTGCTTATTGCTCAGTCTGTACTTGGAACGGCTTTTCCGGCAGTTTCAATTTGTTTGGCAACCATATTTTCCAATTCCCCCGTAATCGTTGCACAATTTGCAACACGATAATTCCAGAAGTAAGAAACGCCTTCACACTCCTCAACGGACAAATCGCTGTTGACCAAAAGCAGTCGGTCGGAGGTTACTTTCAGCTTTTCGCACAGAGCAGCATATTTTCCATAATCAATGCTTCGGCTGGACGATTTGGCTTCCACCCAGAAGAATTTTCCGTTGATGGAAAACGCAACATCCAGTTCATGCGTGCTCCCTGCGGATGCCGCTTCTGAAAGAATCACATTGGAGCAAAGCGAAACTTCTGCGCCCTGCTCCTCCTGATAGCGATTCAAAATCTGCTGAACCTGATGCTCCACAAAAAGTTCCAGCCACTTCCCGCTCAGGAAATGCCGGACAGTCTCATTTTGCGCAAGCTCATAGACGATATTCTGCGGATAGATCACAATGGATGCAAAAAGTCCCATTTTATCCCACGTCTGAGCGATTTCCGAAAGTGTGGCAAACGAATTCTTGGAAGTACCCTTTGGGATACGAAACGAAAAAGAGCCGTCACTCTGCATATGTGTCCGAATAAACTGCAAGAAATCCACCACTACCGGGTCGCAAAGAGCTTCGCCTGTTTTCCATGCCATCCGCTGAATGGCAATCGGCGGAAGTTTTTTCGGTACGACCTGCTGAACGATTCTATACCCACAGCGTTCCAGATGCTCCAATGCGGTCAAAGGCTTCGGAGGGATTTTTTCTTTAACTTCGGACTTTTCTGCACCGGATGTATTCTCAGTCAGATAGTTAAACTTCCATCCGTATTCCCAAGCAGGCGAACGGGTCAACACACCAACTGCATGAAATCCGCTGTCCGGTTCCTCCATCGGAAATGTGATTTTGTTCTTTTGGATATTGATTTGGAGCGTTTTATTTTTCAGCGCTATCTGATAAGCGTCAAGAAGGAATTCCTTTCCCTTATATGTCAGCTCACTGGAACTATTTGCAGAAAGGCCAGCATTTTTTGCCAAAGAGAGAAGCAGACAGGTCGCTTTGGGCAGCTCAAGGATATGCTCCATCTGCGCAGCGTCCGGAATCACTTCCGCATTTGCGTTATCGGGCTGCGGCAATTCGTCTGCCGGAGTCTCCTTTGCTGGTGCAGAAACTTCGGGTGTCATTTTTGAAGCAGCCTCAGATTTTCCAGACTTGGGCAAAGGTTTCGGCTCCGTATAGACCTCAGCAATAAATAATTCATAGGAATCGATGCACGAAAGTTTTCCTGCCGCTGCAAGTCCCACATAAATCGCAGCCGCCCGTGAGGAATCGCCATAATACTTTTTAGAATCCGCTGCGGCAGCAATATCAGAAAAAGCATTATATCTGCTCAGCGGCTCCGCCTTTTCCGGGAACTGCTTCAACGCACGGCAGTAGAGCCACTCAAAGAACGAATCCATGTACGGCTCTGTCGGATACTCGTTTCCTTCCAGCGAGTAACGAAGCAGCTCTCCACTGGTTCTCAGCCGGGTGTCTTTATGAACCTTGGGCGGTTCGCAGGTCAAAAGGTCAGCAAATGGCCCGCCATGTTCAAATACTTTGGCAGCCTCAAAAACCGTGCTGATGGGTACATCCTGCGCAACAGAATCCAGATGCAGCAAAAGCCGCAGAGAAGAAACAGCTTCACCCTCCGGCTGAACGGATGCAGAGCTGACTTCCAGAATCGAAACATCAGGGTCTGTTGTATGGACGGCATCATGGACGGCACGGATATTCTGCCGCTTGCTGCCTTTTATCCATGTGAATGTCACCGGCTGTTCTCTGCAATAGGGATAGCCGGATATGGGAAAACAAATGGTTCGTGTTGCCATGAACACCTCCAACTTTTTAGGACAAACAAGTTTATGTAAATCAAGTATAGCACAATCCCGGATGTGCTGCATAGCACTATTTTCTGCTTCCGGGAATCCATCTGTGCAAAAAGTGCCGATACCACAGGCATCGGCACTCAGATTAAAAAGCATTTTTCAAAAATGTGCAGCCTGCATCCACCGGATGCAGAACACAAGGGGTTTGGGCACAGCCCAACAAGCATTTTGAATTTGATTTTTAGAAATCGGATTCAAAAATTGCAAGTTGGTACCAGCTTGCACTGCTTGCCACAACAATGCGTCCTTTTTGTCCGCAATTTGTAATTTTCAGATTGGAGAAAAACGCCATGGCAAAGACGAAGGCTGAAGAAAAAGCTCTCAACCTTGATTAGATTTTGTTTAACTGCCGGGATTATCTGCGCGCTGCGCGCAACTCCGGCTCGTTCTTTGAAAAGCGTGATATCCCCCGCAGTACAGCCCCGAAGTTCTCAAAAAGGTCATGGAACAGGTAGAGAACTTTGATGAGAACAATTAAGCATTTTCTCGTTTTAACGTGGGATTAGATTGCTGATCTGCCGGCCGTTTTTGTTCCACGGTCTCCACCCCCTGACGAATTCTCTTTAATAGTCAAGCAGGATAGGCACCTGCTGCTCCTCGGCAAACCGCATGGCCCGCCAGAACATGGAGAAGGCAAACTTGGCAAGGGATTGGGTGTCATACTGGGTGTGTTCCGGGATGTCTGCCTTGCTGTACTGTCCATCTGAGTCTACGGTTCCGTCTACCGGGTATCCCTCCGTGTCTGCCCAGCCAAGGATGGTGCCCTCATCGGCCTGCCATGCCAGCTGGTTCAGCTTTTCCAGCTCCTTCCGCAGACCTCCCAAGGTGGCGATCATCGTCTGATCATCGGTGGGCAGAGGTGCCTGAAAGAAGAAGGCATCCGCCAGAGGCAGCCACCAAGTTGCCCCACGGAACAGGGACCACACCCGCTCCTCGTCCGATGCAAGACGGGCGACCAGAGGATGCTCCCCGAAGTTCCAGTCCTTCTCCACGGTGGAAGGCACCGGCTCATCGTATGTATGGCAGGCGGCCACTAGCAGCATAGCGCCGAAGGCATCCCAATCCGGCTTGTCGGTGTAATAGGGCTTCTCATTATCCTCCGGCCAGGGAGTATAGGGGGGCTGGCCCGGCTGAGAAATGGCGCTCAAGATCTGATCCCGCCAGTTCTCCACCGCCGCCTGGACCTCAGCCGGGGACATTTCTTCCTCGTTATCAGCAGCTTCTCCATCCGGCGTGATCCGGTTAAAGGCATATCCGTTTTCCTCCGCCCACTGCTGAACAACAGTTTTCCAGTTGTGAGAATAGTACCGGGTCAATGTTCCGGCGTAGATGTCAAGTCCCATAGTATTGCCTCCTTTTCAATCAAAATCCATCCAGACCAGGTGCTTTCCGCAGTGGAGGCACCGGAACAGATAGCATTGCAGATGCCCGCCATTGACAGATTCCCGGATCATTTCCTTCTGTTCCTCGTCCCACATGGGATCGTCCAGCACTTCCTCCAGCACACCCAGTGCCCGCAGCTCTCTGGCCCCCACATAGCCCAAATAGGCGCAGTAGTCGCCGCAGTGGGCACGCCAGTATTCCTGCTGCCAGCCACAGTAGCCAGGAGTGCGGTGGATGAGTTCGTCCAGCTTTTCCGGATCGTTTACACCATCATCCAGAGAGTAATCGTCCTGAAAGCTGCCGTCGTATTTCCGGGCCGCCTCGCCGCTGGAGATACACTCCGGGCACAGATACTCAATATCCTCCACAGCGAAAAAAGGTACTGTATAGTAGATGTGTGTGGTCTTACCACAGCAGTCACAGACAACGCCGTCTGCGGATTCCTCAAAAGCCCCAGTTTCCAGAGGGTTTGGGTGATACCGGAAGGCGGGCAGGCCCAGCTGGGCCTGCCGTTCCTTTTCTTTCTGCTTTTCCTCCGGCGTTTTGGGCTTGGGGAGAGCATAATGATTGCCCCAGTTTTCCGCATAGTCCTTCAGCGTGCCCAGCCGCTTGAGGGTCTTTTTATCGGAACGATTTCCGATTTGGCAGAGCAGTTCATAGGCATCCTTCTTGAAGTCCAGTAGATCATACATATCCACCAGCACTTCCTTGGCCTGCTGATCCTCACTCTGCTCAAGTTCTTCCTTGAAGGTATATAGAGCGCGGACACTGTCCGGACCTTCATTGGTCGCAACAAACTGTTTTTTTAGTTCGATATAGGTTTTCTGATATTCTGTCATTGGTCGCACCTCCCATCAATCCCACCAGAAATACCAGACGGTGGACTGCCACAGGACATCTGCCAAGGAGCCAATGCTTCCATCCTCATTCTGATCCAGATCTGGGCAGAAGCCATATTGCTCCACAGCCACTTCCATAGCTCTTTCCTTGGAGATCGGAGTCGGAAGTTCAAACTCCAATTCATCGTGGCTCATGGCGGCAGGGATGGCACCATGCTGCTCGAACCAGTATTTCGCCACTGCCATCAGGTCCGGCGTGTCGGGGCACTCATTCCAATTTCCAAAGGGCAGATAGGCGAAGATCTCCCAGGGGTTCTTGACCGGAATTTTGGCCAGAATGAGCGGATAGGTCATGTGGCTATCCGAATCCCAATAGCAGGAGAAGCGGTCATTGTCATAGCCGCCCTCCATCTCGCCCAGGACTTCCGCCTCCCAGTCCATGTCATCGTCCTCGGCTTCTTCCTTGCGCTGGCCGGTCAATTCCTCCAGAACCGCCTTTCCGTCCTTGATGGGAGCGGAGAGCATCTTCTTCCGGTACTCCTCTACCGTTTTGAGGTCAAATTCATAGCAGTCCGCATCATGCTCCGGGTCGGCGTTCATTACCAGACATTCCAACAGCGTTTCATCATCCGCCTGGATAAGTACGGGAACAAAGCCCTCCCGTACCCCCAGCCGCTGGGCGTAGCTGTATGCCGACATGATGGGGTCATCATCTGCCATGGATGGGAAATAGGTACACTCGCAGTCCAGATACTCCATGATGGCCTGAGCAACCTCGGAAGGCTCCAGCGTGTCCTCGTCGAAGTCCTGTCCCTGCCAGTTTTCAAACCGTTCCCCGATCACCTCTGCCATAGCCTGATAGTAGTCCTCGTCAAAGGGGATGAACAGGTAGGCTTCATCCTGGAACTCATCAGAGTGATACCGCTCCGGGCCGAAGAAGCGGAGGGCGTTGTCGTCAACATCGGCAGAATAGTAGGGGCTGTCGCCCTCTCCGTAGTAATAGCCTGCAAAGGCACGGCCTTGCTGATTGAATAGCACAGAGAACAGACAGCCGTCCAGCTCATCCCGGATAAACTCCCGCAGATCCACGCTGGCAGGATCAGCTTTGACCTGTTTGGCCACTTCGCTGTATTCTTTCAGGAAGTCCTCACCCATCAGGTCGTGCTCCATGCACCAGCGCAGGTAGATGGCCATGTGGTTATAAGCGTTGATGGGGTCAATTGGCAGTCCCTTCTCCTCAATGCTCTCGATATGATAGGAGGCATCGTCCATCTCACCGTCAAAATCATCATTGGAAAGGGTGCCACGGGTGATAGCATCCTGACGATCAGGCTCCACCACAAAGCTGATGCCGTTCATTTTGCCCAGCAGGGCGTCCGCGTCATGGGCCAGCTTATATTCCAATTCATCCCGGTAGAGAGGAATCACCTGATAGAAGTTGACCTCCTCGCCACTCGGCAGGATGCAGACCTCGCTGCCATCTTCGGTATCCTGGGGACCAGTCAGAATGGCGGCGCACAGCTTTGTGTCCTTTGCAAAATCCTCCTCATTGTCCATGGTATGGCCGAAGCCCAGCCAGGTATCGCTGGCAATGGGAAGGCGGGCCAAGGATTTCAGCAGGCGGATGGGCCAGTACCACTTTTCGTCTTTCATGGACTCCTGATCCAGCTTCCAGTCCGCAGGCAGGGCAATGGCCAGCTCCGCCCGCTCCAGCTTATATTCCGCCAGTTCCTCCGGCACATTCATCCGGTGAGCGCCCATGCCCATGGTGACCAGGGTGCAGTAGTCCCGCTCCTCAGAGGGCGGCACCACGCAGATGTCCACATGGATATCGGGAGAAACCAGCTCATGGAACACATTCTCGAACTTGCCGAAATACTGCTCAATGTGCCCCTCGACGGCTTCCATCTCCTCCTCGGTGTAGACTTCGGGATTACTGAATTCTTCCTCATCCTGCGTGTCATCATTGTCTGAGTGGTCGCAGCTGTCATCCTCCGGATCTCCCTTTATAGGCTCGTAACCGATCTTCAGGGTCATCTGTTCCTCCGGCAGGGAGACGCCGGGGCTGCGGGTGATGGTGTGCTTATCGTCCGCAGAAAAACCGATGGTCTCGCCGTCTTGCAGTGTCACATCACACGCCAGCACATAGGAGGCAAGGCTGGCCAAAAAGTCCCGCAGTTCCTCCGGCTCAGCGTCGGTGTTCAACACCTCCATTTCCTCCTTGCCAAACACATCCATGCCGTAGGTGTAGCCGTTTAGGCCCCCCTCGCTCCGGTACAGGCCGAACCAAACCCAGTTGAAGATGGGCAGTTCGTCCTCTTTGAGCATATCGGCAAGGCCCTCATAGAAACGAGGCTCAAATACCACGCCGCTGGTGTAGACACCGGTGGCATATTTCTGCTTGCAGCACACTGCCATCGCCTTAGTGAACAGCTTACCCCGTTCCAGCAGTTTTTCCTCCTCGCCCAATACAGCCACCACGATATGGGCCTTGTGCGCTTTGGCCACCTCTACGGCCTCTGGCCACATATAGTTGTTTTCGGCGTTGATCTCCGCTTCATTGTCCGGGATGTGACCGTGGAAGAGTGTCACGATCAGCATCATGCCGCCGACCCGCATTACCACAGCGTCATCGCTGTTCTCATCATCTTCGTCGCCCTCATCCGGCTCCTCATCTACG
>OHPD01000811.1_pt1 | contig 16945 bp, 18 predicted proteins | sample 1577641 | NCBI WGS metagenome assembly OHPD01 (sample SAMEA3879532, study PRJEB24766) | human gut metagenome | biome: human-associated habitat; feature: feces | place: USA | collected 1985/1987
GCCAGATCATCCTGCGCGACAATCTGGCCCCCATGGTCAAGGGCAAGCATGTGCTGATCCTGGCTGCTTCTATCACCACCGGCTACACCGTGCAGGCTGCGATTGAGGCGATCAACTACTACGGCGGCACTGTGGCAGGCCTGAGCGCCATCTTCGCCACCGCCACCGAGTGCCTGGGCATCCCGGTCACCTCTATTTTTGACCCCTCCAACCTGCCCGATTATGCCAGCTTCGATTCCCGCGAGTGCCCCATGTGCAAGGCGGGCCAGCATATCGATGCACTGGTCAACAGCTTCGGCTATTCGGCACTGTAAGCCCCCTTGCCCGATCCGTTTCATCCACTTCCCGCAGACACAAAGACCCGGCTGTCATTGGCAGCCGGGTCTTTTTCTTATTCTGCTTTTTTCGGGAACACAAACGGGTCGTGCAGGTAGACCAGCACGAGGTACGCCGCCATGAAGCACCAGATGATGGGCTCACAGAGGATGACGGCGTTATAGGCAAACTTCGGGATGAAGAAGAGCACGAATACCACCTTGCCCACCAGCTCGATGACACTGGAGAAGAGGGGCAGGACCTTCTGCCCCAGGCTCTGCAGGGCGTAGCGGGTGGCCAGCAGGACACCCAGCACCGAGTAGAAGGGCGCGTTCCAGAGCAGATACCGTGCGCCGTTTTCCAGCACCACAGGCTCGTTGGAGCCAGAGATGAGCTGCACCATCCACTCTGCGCCCAGCTGCATCAGAAGGACCGCCAGCACGGCCACCGCCACGCTGTACAGGGCGATCTCCTTCATGCCCTTGCGGACACGCTCCGGCTGGTTTGCGCCGCAGTTCTGGGAAACAAACGTGGAGCATGCCGATGCCATGGCCATGACCGGCATGCTGGTAAAGGAGAACAGCTTCCGGGCGGCGGTGTGACCGGCAATGACCAGCGTGCCCAGCCCGTTGATGCCATACTGCAGCACCACCGAGCCAGCCGAGACGATGCTGCTCATCAGACCCATGGAGATGCTCTGGCTGAACAACTCCCAGTAGAGGTGGCCGCCCACCCTGAAATGCTGTTTTTCCGGAAGCAGGATCTTCACTTTGAGGAAGATGTACAGGATGCAGAGCACCACCGAAACGCCCTGCGAGATGACCGTTGCCACAGCCGCTCCCTGCACCCCCATGCCCATTCTTGCAATGAACAGGAGATCCAGCACCACATTCAGGCCCGAGGAGATGAGCAGGAACACCAGCGGCATCACGCTGTTGCCAATGGCGCGCAGCAGGCCCGCGCAGAGGTTATAGGCGAACATGACCAGCACGCCCAGGTCGATGGTCAGGATGTAGCGGTACGCATCGTCCAGGATCTCCGCCGGGGTGTCCAGCATGAGGAGCAGCGGGTGCAGGCCCAGCACACCCGCCAGCGTAATGCAGAGGGAAGCCACCAGACCGATGACCAGTGAGCCTGCCACGGTCTTTTTGAGCAGATCGTGATCCTGCGCCCCGTAGGAGCGCGCTGCAACGATTGCAAGGCCGTTGCCGATACCGAGGCCAAAACCAACCAGAAGCTCGTAGATCGAGCCGCAGGAGCCAATGGCGGCAAGGGCGGTATCGCCCAGCACATTGCCCACGATCATGGTGTCCACGGTGTTATAGAGCTGCTGGAACAGGCTGGAGATGAAGATGGGCAGCATGAACAGCAGCAGGTTTTTGAAAATGGGCCCGTGCATCAGGTCCACATTCATGCTGAAGGGGGATTTTTTCGCAGTTTGGGTCATAAGGTTCCTCACAGTTTACGGAAAACAACCCTCCCCGGCATTGCACAGCAAAAACGGAGAGGGTTGTGCTTTATTTTTCTTTTACAGCTCCTGGGTCTCAAAGCCGTGGCCGGTCAGCACCTCCACGCTGGTGAAGCCGGCTGCCTTGATGGCGGCGGCGGCTTCCTCAAAGCCGAAGGTCAGGCTGGAAACATCGTGGGAGTCGGAGGTGATGATGACCTTGCCGCCCATCTTGTTCCACTCCTCCAGCATCCATGCACTGGGGTAGAAGTCCTTGCGGTAGCCGCGGTAAACGCCGCCGGTATTCACTTCCAGCAGGCAGTTGTGCTCTTTGGCTGCGCTCAGGGCTTTGAGGGCAGCGGCCCGGTAGCGGGGAGCCTCTTCATCAAAGAACTCACCCTCGCCGTTCAGCTTCTTAATGAGGTCGATGTGGGCCAGAATGTCCGGTCCCTTGGCGGCAACCTTCTCCACCTCTGCAAAGTAGGCCTCCACCGCGGCCAGCGGGTCACCGTCGAAATCATCAAAGATGCAGTCGTGCAGATCCTGCGGGCGGAAGTCGATCTCGTAGTACTTGCCGGTGTTCTTGCCGTACAGGTGATGGGCCGCACCGATCCAGTAATCGTAGTTCTCGGGCTTGTCCTCGCTCAGGCTGTCCCACTCGATGCCGCAGAGGATGTCCACCTTGCCCTTATACTCTGCCTTGAGCTTTGCAATGGTGGCCTTGTACTGGGCGGTGCGGCTGGGGCTCATGCAGTACTCGCGGTCTCGCTGCGTATAGCTATGGCCGGAGAAGCCCAGGGTCGTCAGGCCCTGTGCACAGGCGGCACTGGCCATTTCCTGCAAGGTATTTTTGCCATCGCACATCGTCGAGTGGCAATGAACACTGGACTTCTTATAATCTGCCATAACTAAATCACTGCATCCTTTCCTGTTTGACCTTGTGGTCAATAACGTGTCGTTTTTCCAGCTCACGGGTGATCTCTTCCACCGTGATGCCCGCCTGCACCATCAGCACCAGCACATGGTAAGCCAGGTCGCTGATCTCATAGATGGTCTCGGCCTTGTCCTCTTTTTCTCCCGCAATGATGACCTCGGTGCACTCCTCGCCCACCTTTTTCAGGATCTTCTCCTTGCCCTTCTCGAACAGGTAGGTGGTGTAGCTGCCTTCCTGAGGATGATCCCTGCGTCCCTGGATGAGTTCGTAAAGCCCCTGCCAGCTGAACTGTTTAAGCTCCGGCGAGACATACACTTCGTTGAAGAAGCAGCTCTCGGCACCGGTATGGCAGGCAGGGCCATCCTTGACCACCTCCACCACCAGTGCGTCCTTGTCGCAGTCTGCGGTGATGGACACCACATGCTGGACATTGCCGCTGGTATCGCCCTTGCGCCAGATCTCCTGACGGCTCCGGCTCCAGAACACCGTACGCCCCTCGGCAATGGTCAGTGCCAGCGTCTCGGCGTTCATGTAGGCAAGGGTGAGCACCTCTTTGGTGTAGTGATCCTGCACGATGGCAGGAATGAGGCCCTTTTCATCAAATTTCAGTTCCATGGTCCATACTCCCTCCCCAAAGGGGATACTTACAGTTTATCCTAAAGTTGCCCGAAACGCAAGAGCTTACAGCCGCATTTCGACACCATTTTCATTCAGATAGGTTTTCAGGTCGTGGATGGTCAGCAGTTTCTGGTGGAAAATGCCTGCCGCAAGGCCCGCATCGATGCCCTTGTGGTGGAACAGCTCAAGGAAATCTTCCTTTTTGCCCGCGCCGCCGCTTGCAATAATAGGTACGTTCACCCGGGCAGCGACCGCGTCCAGCATCTCGAGATCGAAGCCGGTGCGGACACCATCGGTGTCAATGCTGTTCAGGCAGATCTCCCCCGCGCCATGCGCCACGCACCAGCTGATCCAGTCCAGCGCGTCCCGGCCGGTATCCTCGCGCCCACCCTTGGCGAACACCCGGAACTGGCCGTTCACCCGTTTCACGTCCGCCGAGAGCACCACGCACTGGTCGCCGTATTTCTGGGCCGCCGCCGGGATGAGGCCGGGGTCCCGCAGAGCGCCCGAGTTGACGCTGACCTTATCGGCACCGCATTTCAGCACCCGGTCAAAATCCTCCAGCGTGTTGATGCCGCCGCCTACGGTCAGCGGGATGAAGATCTCGCTTGCCACCCGGGTCAGGATATCGGTGAACAGAGAGCGGCCCTCAAAGCTGGCGGTGATATCGTAGAACACCAGCTCGTCGGCACCGGCAGCGTTGTACATCCGGGCCATCTCCACCGGGTCGGCCACATCCCGGATGCCCTCAAAGTTCGTGCCCTTGACCACCCGGCCATTCCGGACATCCAGACAGGGAATGATGCGTTTTGTGATCATTTTCGTTCCCCTCCGTTTAATTCTGCACCAGTTCTACACAACGTTTCAGATCCAGCGCCCCGGTATACAGGCTCTTGCCCAGGATCGCGGCAGCGGTGCCCATCTTTTTCAGTTCCAGCAGCTCGGCTTCCGACGAGATGCCGCCGCTGGCCGTAAAAGCCACGCCCGGCACCTCTGCCGCCAGCTGGCGGTACAGCGCCAGATTCGTGCCCTGCATGGCACCATCACAGGCAATGTCGGTGTAGATGATGGCCGTGCATCCGGCATCTGCCAGCCGCCTGCAGAAGTCCACGCCCTTTTCGGCGCTGACCTCCTTCCACCCATGGATGGCAACAAATCCATCTTTGGCATCCACCCCCACGGCGATCCGTTCGCCGTAGCGCTTCAGCATTCGGGCCGTGAAATCAAAATCCGTCACGGCCACGCTGCCCAGGATGCAGCGATCCACGCCCAGAGAAAGGTATTTTTCAATGCGCTCCTCCGTGCGGATGCCGCCGCCCACCTCGATGTACAAGCCCCCCTGCTCTGCCAGCGCGGCAATGGATCCGTAGTTGGAAAGGGTGCCGTCCTTTGCGCCGTCCAGATCCACAACGTGGAGATACCTGGCCCCGGCCTCCACAAACTGCCGGGCCTGTGCGCAGGGGTCCTCCCCGTAAACGGTCATACGGTCGTAATCTCCCTGCGTCAGGCGGACAACTTTACCGCCCCGCAGGTCAATGGCTGGGAATAGATTCATAGTTTCTCCTTTAGCGGCCTTACCCTCTCCGTCTTTGCTTCGCAAAACCGTCAGGCTTTGACTGAGAGGGCGAGCCAGTTTACAATTCTGCAAACGCCTTCAAGATCCGCAGCCCTGTCTCTCCGCTCTTTTCGGGGTGGAACTGGGTGCCGTACACCCTGCCCGCCCTGACCACGCCGGTCACGGGGATGGAGTAATCGCTGACAGCAAGTGTACTCTCGGTACAATTTTTGCCGTAGTAGCTGTGGACGTAATAGACATACTCGCCCTCACGGATGTATCGGAAAAGCGGGTCATCCCGTACGATGTGCAGGGCGTTCCAGCCGATCTGCGGCACCTTGAGGGTTTTGTCTTTCAGGTCAGGTTCCAGTGGGCAGACCTCACCTTTGACAAAGCCCAGGCCCCCATGCTCACCGTACTCATAGCTTTTTTCAAAGAGCAGCTGCATTCCCAGGCAGATGCCCAGCAGGGGCTTTTGCGCCGCCTGCTCCCGGATGACCGGCACCAGACCGGTGGCCGAGAGCTTGTCTATGGCATCGCCAAAGGCCCCCACCCCCGGCAGGATGAGCCGGTCGGCCTTGCGGATGGTCTGTGCATCGGCGGTCACAACAGCCTCCAGCCCCAGATGCGTCAGGCTGGAGCGCAGGCTGAACAGGTTGCCCACGCCGTAATCGATGATCGCGATCATACCAGCAGTCCTTTCGTGGAGGGGATCTCGTCCCGGTGGGCGGCATCAATGGCAACTGCCGCAGCCAGCGCGTGGCCCGCGCCCTTGAAGCAGGCTTCGAGAATGTGGTGGGTATTTTCCCCTGCAAATTGTACAAAGTGGAGCGTAGCGGGCACATTGCGGGCAAAGCCCAGCCAGAACTCCGAGGCGCATTCCACATCGAAATCGCCCACCTTTTCGGTCTTGCAGTGGACATCCCAGTTCAGGGTGCACCGGCCCGAAAGGTCTACCGCGCAGAGCACCAGCGCCTCATCCATGGGCAGGTAGAAGCTGCCATACCGCTGGATGCCCCGCATCTCGCCCAGCGCCCGGGCAAAGGCCTGCCCCAGTGCAATGCCGATATCCTCAGCCGTGTGGTGGTAATCCACCTCCACATCCCCGTGGCAGGTGAGCACCAGGTCAAACCGGCCATGGCGGGCAAACAGTTCCAGCATGTGGTTCAGGAACCCACAGCCGGTGTCCACCTCATAGCGGCCCGCACCGTCCAGATTCAGGGTCAGCTCGATCTGGGTCTCGTTGGTGTTGCGTTCCAGTGTCACTTCCCGCATGGGTCATTCCTCCATTATTTTGTCAAGGGTGTTCAGGAAGATCTGCATCTGCTCCGGCGTGCCGATCGTGATGCGCAGCCAGTTTTCAATGCGTGGGGCATCAAAGTGGCGCACCAGAACGCCCTTTTCCTTCAACTTCCGGTACAATTCGCCGCCGTTTTTCTTTTGTGTAGAGGCAAACAGGAAGTTGGAGTGGCTGTCCAGCACCGCAAAGCCCCGGGCTTCCAGCTGCTGTTTTGTCCAGGCCCGGGTGTCCACGATGGCGGCACGGGTCTTTTCAAAATAAACGGCATCTTCCAGCGCGGCCTGCCCTGCCTTCAAGGTCAGGCGGTTGATGTTATAGGGGTTCAGGCTGAACTTGACCCGGTTCAGATCCGCAATGAGGCTGGCGCTGCCCATGGCAAGGCCCAGCCGCGCTCCTGCCAGCTGGCGGGATTTCGAGAAGGTCTGCACCACCAACAGGTTGTCGTACCGGTCAATGAGCGGCACGCAGCTCTCGCCGCCAAAGTCCACATAGGCCTCATCCACAATGACCACATTGTCAGGGTTCGCTTTCAGGATGCCCTCGATGGCACTGCAGGGCAGGGCCAAGCCGGTGGGGGCGTTGGGGTTTGCGATGACGATGGTCTCGTTCAGGCCGCAGTAATCGGCGGGGTCAAGGGTGAAATTCTCCTTCAGCGGGATGATATGGCTGGGGATGTGCATCAGCCCGCACCAGACGCTGTAACAGCCGTAGGTGATGTCGGCATAGGCCAGGGGGTGGGTCTCGTCACAGAAGGCCCGCAGGGCGAAGAAAAGGTTCTCGTCACTGCCGTTGCCGGGCATGATCTGATCCGGCTGCAGGCCAAAGTGCGCCGCCGCCGTTTTCAGCAGGTCGGTGCAGGCGGGGTCGGAGTAGAGACGGAGCTTTTCCACCTCGTGCTCGCTCACCGCCGCCACCACCGCCGGGCTGGGCAGATAGGGGCTTTCGTTGGTGTTCAGCTTGATGTATTGCTGGTCCTGCGGCTGCTCCCCTGGGGTGTAGGGGGTGAGAGCTGCCAAGCGCTCTGATAAATATTTACTCATTGCTGTTGTCCTCATACCGGATCGTCACACTCTTCGCATGGGCGTGCAGGCCCTCGCGCTCGGCAAAATCGGCAATGCGGGGTGCCACCTCGCCCAGTGCCTCGCGGGTGTAGTAGAGGAAGCTGGACTTCTTCACAAAGTCGTCCACACCCAGCGGGCTGGAGAAGCGGGCCGTGCCGCTGGTGGGCAGGGTGTGGTTGGGGCCTGCAAAGTAATCGCCCAGGGCCTCGGGCACATTGCGGCCCAGGAAGATGCTGCCCGCGTTTTTGATCTCGTTCAGCACCCCGAAGGGGTCCTCCACGCAGACCTCCAGATGCTCCGGCGCAATGATGTTGCAGGCCTCAATGGCCTTGTGCAGGTCGGTGCAGACGATGATCTTTCCGTTGTCGTCCACGCTGGCGCGGGCAATGGCGGCACGGGGCAGCTGGGGGATCTGCACCTCCAGCTCTGCCTGCACGGCCCTGGCCAGCGCCGGACTGTCGGTGACAAGAACAGGGCTGGCCAGCTTGTCGTGCTCGGCCTGGCTCAGCAGGTCTGCCGCCACCCAGGCGGGGTTGCAGCCGCCGTCGGCCAGCACCAGGATCTCGCTGGGGCCAGCGATCATATCAATGCCCACCTTGCCGAACACCTTCCGCTTGGCGGTGGCAACGTAGATGTTGCCGGGGCCGACGATCTTGTCCACCGCCGGGATGGTCTGGGTGCCGTAGGCCAGCGCGGCCACGGCCTGTGCCCCGCCGGTCTTGAAGATCTTGGTCACACCGGCGGTGGCGGCGGCGGCAAGGATGACCGGATTCACCCTGCCGTCCTTTCCGGCGGGGGTGGTCATCACGATCTCCGACACGCCCGCGACCTTGGCCGGGATGACATCCATCAGCACGGTGGAGGGATAGGCCGCCGTGCCGCCGGGCACATATACGCCCGCCTTTTCAATGGGGGTATATTTCTGGCCCAGCACGATGCCGGGCTTCTCGTTGATCACAAAGTTCTTGTGCACCTGCTGGCGGTGGAAGCTCTCAATGTTGGCGGCAGCCTCCCGCAGGGTCTCAAGGAAATAGGGGTCCATATTGGCAAAGGCCTCATCGATCTCCGCCTGCGTCACCTGCAGGTCGTCGATCTTTGCCCCGTCAAATTTCAGCGCGTACTCCTTCAGCGCCTCATCGCCCCGGGCGCGGACCTCGGCAATGATGCCGTCCACCACATCCTCCACGTTTTTCTCCGCGCGGATGTCCCGGTTCAGGATCTCCTCGGGCCTGAGCTCATCAAAATTATACAGCTTGATCATTTTGTTTCCTCCTGCAAGGTCTTGCGCAGCGCTTCCAGCATGGCATCCATCTCGTTGTGCTTGAACTGGTAGCTGGCCTTATTGGCAATGAACCGGGCCGAGATGGGCATGAACTCGGTGACCACCCGCAGGCCGTTCTCCCGCAGGGTGGTGCCGGTCTCCACGATATCCACAATGACATCGGAAAGGCCCAGAATGGGGGCCAGCTCAATGGAGCCGTTCAGCTTGATGATATCGATATCCCGCCCGATGGACGCATAGTAGCTCTTTGCAATGTTGACAAATTTGGTCGCCACCCGCACCGGGCGGCTGGGGTCATCCTTGTAATCCGCCGGGGCAGCCACGCACATCCGGCACCTGCCAAGGCCGGTATCCAGCAGCTCGTAGACATCGGCAGAGGCTTCGGTGAGGATATCCTTGCCCACGATACCCACATCTGCCGCGCCGTGCTCAACGTAGATAGCCACATCGCTGGGCTTGACAAGGAAGTACCGGATGCCCGCCGCAGGATTCTCCACCACCAGCTTTCGGGTGGCGTTGTAGTCCTCGGTGCAGCCGTAGCCGATGCGGGCCAGCAGGTCATACATCCTGTCGCCCAGACGGCCCTTGGGCAGGGCCACATTCAGCATGACCCGGCCCGTGCTGTTCCTCTGCACCGGCGGGGTGGGGGCGCTCAGGCGGTCAAGCTCGTCCAGATAGACCGCAAAGCCGATGGCCCCGGCCCCGGGGGTGAACTTCTGCATCAGCAGGTCGTAGCGGCCGCCCTTGAGCAGGGGCCGCGGCAGGCCCTGCAGATAGCCCTGAAAGACCAGCCCGTTGTAGTATTCCATCTCACCGGCAAGGCTCAGGTCAAGGCGGACCGCCCCGCCGGAGGCCTCCAGCGTTTTGGCCAGTGCCCGCAGCTCAGCGGCGGCGGCGCGCATCCGGTCGTTGCGGCAGGCACTCTCTGCCTTTGCCAGCGTCTCCTCGCAGCTGCCGGAAAGCTCCAGCAGGCCGGTCAGGGCAGCGGCCCCGGCGGCATCCAGCCCGGCGGCCTGCGCGGCGCGGCGCAGCTCGTGCGCATTCTTTTCCCGCAGCTTTTCCAGCAGGCCGGGGCGGGCATTCTCCGGCACGCCCAATGCATCGAACAGGCCGAACAGATAGCCCATGTGGCTGACTTCCAGCACCCACGCGGCCCCCAGCTGGGCCAGGCTCTGCGCTGCCAGCCGGACCGCCTGCTGCACCTGTGCTTCCCCCACTGCGCCCAGCATCTCAAGGCCCATCTGGGAGATTTCCTGGAAGGTGTGGCTCTCTGCCGAGGGGCGGTAGACGTTCTCATGGTAGTAATACCGCAGGGTCTCGCCGGGGGCGGGCTGGGCCGTCTTGGCGATAGACAGGGTCACGTCCGGCTTGAGCGCCAGCAGACGGCCATCCAGGTCAGTGAAGGTGATGACCTGCTCCGAGGACAAAAAGCTCCGGTTCTCCTGATAAAGCCCGTACTCCTCAAAGCGGCCCATGTGATATTTGCGGCAGCCCGCCGCCTCATACAGCGCCCGCAGCGCAAAGGAGGCCCGCTCCTTGGGCTGCAAACTGTCCAGACTGAATTCCATCTCGATCTCCTCGTTCCCTCTCTGCGTATTTCCCACTTCTTTTGTTTATTTTACTTTATCGAGATAAAGTTGTAAAGTACGAAAGTGACGGCTTTTCAGCCCTATCTTACCGTTTTTCTGTGCGTTTGTACAGAAAGGCGAAATCATTTCACCCCAGCGCCAAAACAGATGATGGAGAGCAAAAACCGGGGATGCAAAAAGGCCGCCGCCCATTCGAAAACAGGCAGCGGCCATGCAGCTCGATTCTTTGTCTTTTAGCCCAGCAGCGCCAGCACACCGGCCTTGGGGCGGGCACCCACAGCCTGATTCACAAGCTTGCCGTCGCGGAACACCAGCAGGGTGGGGATGCTCATCACGCCGAACTGGGAGGCCAGCTCGGGCTGTTCATCCACATTGACCTTGCCCACCTTGACATCGGTGCGCTCCTCGGCCACCTCGTCCACGATGGGGCTCAGCATCCGGCAGGGGCCGCACCAAGTGGCCCAGAAGTCCAGCAGAACAGGCTTTGTGCTGTGCAGCACCTCGGCTTCAAAATTTTCTTTGGTAATGGTAACAACAGCCATATTGGTTCCCTCCATTTTTTATCCGCACCCTCTGCGGGGGCGGTCAGTTCCCTCAAAAGAAGGAGTGATTCTTACTTATGGCTCTAGTATACCCCAAACGACAGGATTTTTCCAGAAACAATCTGTGAACAAAAAAGGCGACGGCCCGCCCGCTTGGGGAGAGCCGCCGCCCTGTGTTGTTCTTTGGAGTTCTCCGGGCTGTCTGGTCAGAACGATCAGGCCGTGACCCAGGCGATCGCGGTAACAGGCCACCAGCCGGTCAGGTTCAGAGCGGTGTAAACGCCAACGATTGCGTTGCCGATGGACTTACCCATGTAATCGGCAGCGGCATTGATGCCCTTTGCTGCCAGATCGGTGATATTCTCGCCGTTCTTCTTGTTGTTCTTGATCCAGGTACGGGTCTGATCCAGACCCCAGATCAGGTTTGCAACAGAAATGACTGCGCCAATCGTCCAACCCACAGCAAACGGAGCGGTAAAACCGTCACCGCCGCTGGTATAGGTCATTTCTTCTTCGTTCATCACGTTGTAGTTCGCGGGCAGCATGAGCTTCTTTTCCATAATAATACTCCTTTACAAAAGCATTTATTGCACGGTGCATCGTACACCGCAAGTTACAGAAAACAGACCCGGTATCCCACTATCCCGGCTTACAGGATCAGCAGAACAGCGCTCAGGGGAGCCAGAGCCACCACCATGGTGCTGGAAACGGCATCCCGGACAAAGTTGGCTGCGGACTTGGACATATCCTCACCGACAGCATCTGCGGCACGGCCCAGAACGGTGAAGAGGTTGCCCTCACGGTTGCTCTTCTTGTTCAGCCAGTCCTTGGAAGCGGAAATGCCCCAGATATAGCTGGCACCCAGCACCACAGCACCCACGACCGTAGCGGCAGTGGTTGCAAAGCCGCCAATATCGGAACCGCCCTGGGTATAGGTCATCTCTTCTTCGGAAAGCACTGCGTATTCAGCAGGCAGATTCATGTTCTTGTTCATAGGTCTCATACTCCTTTTTTGAGCAGCTTGAACCGATGGTCTTCTTTCCCAATTTACCATCTGGTTTCCAGCCTTATATTACTACATCACACAGTTTCATGCAATGGATTTTGTGAAAAACCATCAAAAATCGGAAAGTCGCATGAAAAAACAAACGAAAGTTTGGTGAAAAGCACTGCAATAATTTCCCACTCAGCCTGCCACGCCCGCACGGTAGAGATACGGGTCGGTGGTAAAGCTGGCATAGCTGTACAGCACAAGGATCTGGTCGTAGTCGTTGGCCGCAATGAGTTGGTCCAACCCGTAGTTATAGTTGCGAAAATCCACCACGTCGATGGCCGCATAGTTGGCTGTCAGGTAGGGCACAAAGCTGTTGGCATAGCTGTCCTTGATGACCAGGATCTTGCCGGTGCCGCTGCCCTCCACCCGGCTCAGGCCGTTGTTGCCGTGCAGGAACATGGCGTACTTATCATACACCTTCAGCTTGTCCAGATCGTACAGGCCGGTGGTGGTGCCCTCGGTGGGCTGGCCCGGGCCGGTGACGTTCCAGACCGTCAGGCTGTTCTGCAGGTCGTACCAGGTAATGGTGTCGGGTTCGGCATTCCAGGTGCGGGTCTTGGAGTAGTGAGTGCCGTAGAAATCCTCACAGGTCTCGGCCGTGTGGGCATCCCGGTCAAAGGGGGTCAGGCCCAGCGTCTCACAGAACTGCTGGTAGGCGTAGTAGGCCCCCAGCGTTGTCCAGTGGTGGTCGGTACGGTAGTAGAGGTATTCCTCTTTGTGCTCCGTCAGGGCGGGCAGGACATCAATGACCCGCCCGTAGGCCTTCCCCTGTGCGGCAACACCTTCCAGAATGCCCTTCTCATCGATCTGGGGTGCCCCCGCCGGGACGTTCTCAGGGTAGACCACTGAGGCCGACGGCACCAGCATGAGGTTCACCCTGCCCGGGTAGCGCTGGGCAAGGCTCTGGACGGCGGCAAGGTTCTTGGCCATCCCCTTTTCCTCATTTTTCAGGATGCTGTAATGCCGGGCGAACATCATGTGCTCCCGGCCCAGCAGGATGCCGCCGCTCTGGGTCTTTTGGAAGAGGGTGGTCTCCGCCGCGCTCTGCAGGCTGATCCACTGGTCGCGGCCAAACACCTGATCCTTGACGTATCGGGTGTAGCTGGTGAAGTAGTTGTTCAGCCCGTCGGCGGAAACGGCGGTCAGCCTGGGCCGCTGGGTCAGGGTGGTGTTTTCCAGTTCACTGTACGCGCGGTCGGGCGTGGCCATATCCAGCACGAACAGCCCGATAAAGAACAGCCCGAAGGCCACCAGCACCGGATACCGGAACAGAGAGGGAGTTTTCTTTGTATGCTTTTCCATTCAGGTTCCCTCCTCAGAAGTTGAAATACAGGAACGGGCTGTTGGTGCTGCCCACCACATACGCCGTAGAGAGCACCAGCAGCACCAGCACCGCCGCCACACGGGTCACGGTGTGTTTGCGCAGGGCGTTCCAGATCTTCTCAATGAGCGGGGTGCAGCACAGGATGCTGACCGCCAGCAGCACGCCGTAGTTGCGCAGGAAGTAGACCGGAGACGCACCGCCCGAAGGGAGGAAGAGCTTGCGGAACAGCAACCCGAAGCCCACCCCGGCCTCGTTACCCACAAACATGGCCCAGCCCACCACCACAAGGAACATGGTGTAGATGTGGGGCCAGATCTTTCCTTTTTCCAGATATTTGAGCAGGAACAGCTTTTCAAGGGCCAGCAAAACAAAGTAGTACAGGCCCCAGCAGATAAAGTTCCAGTCTGCACCGTGCCAGATGCCGGTGAGCAGCTCCACCACGAACAGGTTGAAGATCTGCCGCTTCAGGCCCTTGCGGTTGCCGCCCAGCGGGATATAGACATACTCGCGGAACCAGCCGGAAAGGGTCATGTGCCAGCGCCGCCAGAACTCGGTGATGGAGCGGGAGATATAGGGGAAGTTGAAGTTCTGGGGGAAATCAAAGCCCAGCATCTTGCCCATGCCGATGGCCATCATGGAGTAACCGGAAAAATCAAAGTAGAGCTGGAGCGAGTAGGCGATGACACCCAGCCAGACCAGCGGCGTGGACGCATTGGCCAGGCCCACAAAGGTGGTGGAAGGGCTGTCGGCAATGCCGATGATATCCGTCCAGAGCGCGCCGACGGCATCCGCCAGCAGGACCTTTTTTGCCAGACCGAAGGTGAACAGGGTCATGCCTTCCTCGATCTGCTGCAAGCTGTAACGATGCTTGTAAACGTGCAGCTGAGCCGAGACATCCCGATACTTGACGATGGGGCCCGCGATGAGCTGGGGGAACATGACAACATAAGCGCCGAAGTCGATGATGTTGTGCTCAGTCTTTACCTCCCGGCGGTAGACATCAATGGTGTAGGAAAGGGTCTGGAAGGTATAAAAGCTGATGCCCAGCGGCAGGACGCTGATGCCCTGAATGGCCGCAAATCCGGTGCCCAGCAGGCTGTTGATGCTGCGCAGGACAAAGTTTGCGTACTTGAAGTAGAACAGCATCCCCAGGCTGGCTGCAAGGGCGACCAGCAGCAGCACCTTGCGCACGCCGGGCTTTGCGTCAAACGCTTCCAGCCCCAGGCCGCAGAGATAGTTGATGAGGATCAGGGCCAGCATGACCGGGAAGAACCGGACCTCACCCCAGCAGTAGAACACCAGGCTGCACACAAAGAGCACCGTATTCTTGAGCTTTGCGGGCGCAAGGTAATACAGCGCCAGCGTGATGGGAAGAAACCGGAACAGAAAGATGATGGTGCTGAAAACCAAGGCTTCGACCTCCTTTTAAAAAAAGAACTGCTGCAAATGCCCTCTCACACTCGCTGCGCTCGTCAGCTCTCCCTTTGGGAGAGGCGGCAGTGCGGAGCATTGACGGAGAGGGCCTGCAGCAGCCCCATTCAGTTTTATTTTACTCTCCCAGTGCGCTGTCCACCGCGCTGTCCAGATCGGCAGTGCACTCGTTGGAAGCGATGACCATGACCACGGTGTTGTCCTTGAAGGCAATCACGGCGTTCTCCACATTTTCCTGGGCCTGTGCGAACTCAGCGTAGTTGCCGTAGAACGCCACCTGATCCTGCTGGTAAGCAGTCAGCTGGTTTGCAACCTCCTCAGCCTTGCCGTCAGCAGCTTCCACGACCAGCACCATGCCGGCATCGCCGTTGTCGTTGCTCTTCACGCCCTTGTAGCTCACCACATCCTCAGCGGGCAGGTTGAAATCGTACTCAATGTTCATGGCAGCAATCTCAAACTGGTTGGAGATGGGGTTGGCATCCAGCAGGGTCTCGAACGGTGCGTTCAGGGCATCGGTGCTGTTGTCCTCGCCCAGCGGGATGCTGGAAGCCTGGCTCAGCACAGTGGAGGCAGGCTCAGAGGACGCGGCAGAAGAAGCGGTAGAACCGGAAGAAGAACCGCAGCCGGCCAGCAGAGCACAGCTCAGGGCCAGAGAAGCAGCGGTCAGAATGATTTTAGCACGAAGTTTCATGGATTATTCCCTCTTTTATCTATTTTACACCGGTTCGCCCACGCGGAAGAGTTTCCGACAACGAACCATTGTTATCTTACCATATCAAAGCCCGAATTGCAAACGGCAGGCAGAAGATTTTACGGTTTCTTCACCAGCGCTTTGCCGCTCAGCCCGCGATCTGCTGCAGGGCGGCGATATAGTCCTCAAAGCACAGGCCGCTGGCGTTGATCTTTGCGGCATTTTCCACGCCCACATAGCGCCAGTGCCAGGGCTCATAGGTGATCTCGGTCTTCTCCTCGGCCCCCTTGGGGTAGCGCAGGATGAACCCGTACTCCCCGGCGTGCTGGCAGAGCCAGCGGAAGGCGGCCGTGTTCTCAAAGCCCTCGTCCAGGCCGGTGTGCTCGGGGCTGTTCAGGTCTGCAGCCAGGCCGCAGTTGTGCTCAGAATAGCCCGGCGGGTTGACGATGGCAGCGGCCATTTCCTTCGCCTTGGCATCGTCATAGCCCTGCTGCTTATAATAGTTGGTCTTTTTCTCGTAGAGATTGGTCTGGTAGGACACGCTGCGGTAGCCGCTCTGCATCCAGACGGTCACGTTCTCCGCAGCAGCAGCCTTCTGCAGCTCCAGAAAGGCATTGCAGGCCACGGTCTGCAGGGTCTTGTTCACTGCGGTCTTGGAGCCGCACTCGGCGGTCTCAAAGGTGTAGTTTTCCGGCATCTTATTGGTGTGGTTCACAAGGATCATCAGCGGGTCGGCCAGCATGGCCTTCGCCTCGGCGGCGGTCAGGCCCAGCAGGTTGTCCCGGCTCTCCACGCTCTCGGCGGCGGCTCCGCTCACGGCACTGCTCTCCGCCTTGCTGCTCGGCGCAGCCGACGGCAGGCTGCTGGCCACACTATTGGCGGCGCTCCCGGCGGCATCCGCCGTGGGCACCGGGGCCTTGCGGCGGGAAAGCAGGAAGGACACACCGCCCACGGCCACGCAGACCACAAGGGTCAGCCCGGCGATGCGGCGGATGGCGCGGTTGCGTCGCCGCCGCCGGATCTCTGCCCGGGTCAGGCGGCGGCGGTGGATGGGTTGCTGCTGATTCATAAGAGACCTTCTTTCTCGGTTCATTTTCTGTATATTATGTTTCTCCGGGGGCATCCTAAGCCCGAGGTGACAGCCATGAAGATGACAGCGGAAGAATACGCGCGGCGGGTGAAACAGGTCGGCCCCCGCTCCCCTCTGGGCTCCGACTGCCTGTGGGCCTTCTGCGTGGGCGGCGGCATCTGCCTGCTGGGCGAAGGGCTGCGGCAGCTGTTTTTGCGGCAGGGCGCGGACGCCGAGGCGGCGGGCACCCTGACCAGCTGCACTTTGATCTTGCTCTCGGCGGTGCTGACCACACTGGGCTGGTACCAGAAGCTGGCAGCAAAGGCCGGGGCGGGGTCGCTGGTGCCCATCACCGGCTTTGCCAACGCGGTGGTCAGCGCGGCCATTGAGTTCAAGGCCGAGGGACGGGTGCCGGGCACGGGAGCAAAGATATTCCTCATCGCCGGGCCGGTCATCGTGTACGGCACGCTGGCGGCGGTGGTGTACGGCGCGGTGCTCTGGCTGCTGGGGGCCTCTGCTTTATAATACGGAACAGCCCCGCCGGATATTGCAGCGCCGCAGCACCAGTATAGCACGTGCCGGGGCATTTTTTGTAGAAAAAAGGAGAAAATTTTATGACAGAGCGCCGGGGCGATACCCTGTTGTTCCATACCCCGCCGGTCATCGCCGCACAGGCGGCAATGGGCGGCAAAAAAGAGAGCGAGGGCCCGCTGGCAGCGGGCTTTGACGAACT
>OHPD01000820.1_pt1 | contig 16691 bp, 17 predicted proteins | sample 1577641 | NCBI WGS metagenome assembly OHPD01 (sample SAMEA3879532, study PRJEB24766) | human gut metagenome | biome: human-associated habitat; feature: feces | place: USA | collected 1985/1987
AATTTAAGGAGAAAATATTTTGGATATTACTGTATATAATTTACCATCAAAAGCACATGATAGTTTAAAAAAACGTTTATCTAATATTGTTGATAATTCTCATATATTTACTGATTCAAATAAATCTACAAATAAAACTTATATAGAAATAAAAAATATATGTAATAATAAAAATATAGAAGATATTATTCAAGATTTTAAAGCTAATAATATAATTATTAAAAAAAATACAATTTCAAAAAAATCTGTCGATAATCCACCTAATTACAGTCTTGAATTTGAATTTTCACTTAAAAATAATCTTCTAATAGTAGGAAATGGCTTTGATTTAGAACATAGTTTGAAAACTCATTATACTGATTTCTTTGACACTATTAACAACAGAGTTTCTTCACAAAATGAAATCATCTTAAATAAAAATAAATATCTTATTGAGGATAATAATTTACTATTATATCTACTAGAGGAATATAAACAAAATACATTACAAGGTAATAATTGGATAGATATTGAAACCAAATTGAAGAATATTATCATATTTGTAGAAGAAATTAATACACATCATTTTTTAACTCAAGAATATCGCCCAAATATAGATTATATTAAAAATGAGTATTTTAAACTTAATGAACTTAATGATAAAGCAAATACATTATTTCCAGACAAATTAAAAAATCATTTTAGTCCAATACAGATAGATCCTCTTAGGAGTATCTTCTATAGTAATGAACATTATATCGAGATTATAAATAATTTGGAAAATGATTTATATACATTAACAAATATGTTAAGAGATTATTTATTAGAACAAGATATTTCTAATATCGAAAAAACTAAAGATATTTCTGATATTGATTATAAAATAACACATGTTTTGAGTTTTAATTATACTGATACATTTAGAAAAATATATTCTGCATTACCTGATAATAAAATTGATTTTATTCATGGCTCATTAAATAAAAATAATTTAGTATTAGGTATAAATGAAACTTTAACAGAAGATACAGAAAATAAAATTGTTGATACCGTATATTTTAAAAAATATTTTCAACGTATATATAAAAAGACTGACTATCAATATGTTAGTTGGCTAGACCTTAGAGACTCTAAAAACTATGCAGATTTTGATACAGTATATATACATGGTCATTCATTAGATGAAAGTGATAAAGAAATATTAGAAAAAATTATAAATAGTGTTCTAAAAAAATATACTTCTACAGTAAAGATATTCTATTATGATGAAAAACATTATAAGCAAGAAATTACTAACTTAATCAAAGTCTTAGGAAAAGATGTATTTCAAAAATACTATTTTCAAAATAAAATCATTTTTAAAAAACAAACACCTAAAAAATAAATTCAATTTGAAAGGAGATAAATTTATATGTTTAGACATGTAAAACGACAAACCGCATTCATATTATTATTAATAAGTTTTTGTTGTCTATTTATTGCTGGCTGTAGTGAAAAAGTTGAAAATAAAGATATAACTATTACAATAGGAGATATGCAAAAACAAGGTAAATATACTGGCGAACTTGAAAACGATTTACCAAATGGACAAGGCAAATTTGAAACAGTTAATCAAGAAAATACTTCATATACACTTGAAGGTATTTGGAAAAACGGTGAACTACAAAAAGGAACTACAATATTTTATACAGATAAACCTTCAAAATATGAAGTAGAACAATATAACAAAAATGTACCAGTTAAAGGTAAATTATTTATAAACAATATATTATATTATGAAGGCGACTTTAATGCAGGTATACCAAATGGACAAGGAAAACAATATTCTAATAATAAAATTATTTATGAAGGTAATTTTGATAATGGATACCCCGCATTAGATACTATATCTCTTAATACTAATACTAACTTCGCTAATTGGGAATATTCTGTTACACATACTGAAACTCAAACTACTATAGGAAATAAACAAGCAAATGGTATATTTTTAATTGTTTATATAAATGCCAAAAATAATGCTAATACACAACGTCAAATAGGAGCTAATAATTTCTTTGTTCTTTATGATAATAAGGCTAGAATTTATGGCATGGATGAAACAGCAATGTTTCAAGCTAATATAATTGATAATTTTCAATTGCCATGGTATTTAACCCAAATTCAGCCATCATTATCTGCTCAAAATATAAAAATTATATTTGATATACCAAAAGATGCAAAACAAATAAAACTAATTCCGCGTGAAGGAATGGGAAAAGCTAATCCTATACTATTGACAGATGAAATAAAGTAAAAAATATTATAATCATAAAAATAAAGGCTATTAAATTAGCCTTTATTTATTATAATTTTTGTTCGGAAATATGAACTTAAGGTGTGATAATTTATGAAAAAACGTAAAGATGGACGATATCAATCTTCCGTAACGATAACTGACCCTTTAACTAATGAAAAAAAACGTATATATGTATATGGATATACTGAAGCTGAATTAATTAGAGAAAAAGAACGTGTTAAAAGAAATAATAACACTTCTTTTGATAACATAACTTTTAATTTATGGCTTGATGAATGGTTAAAAATAAGAAAAGAAGAAATAGCTCCTAGCACTTATTACAATTATGTATTTTTAATAAACAAATATATCTTACCAAATTTAAAAAATATTAACTTGAGTAAAATAACACCATCAACTATCAGAAATATATTACGAAATATAAGTGGTTCTAGAACTAAACAATACACATATGTTTTACTAAAAGCGATACTTGGACAAGCTTACAAAGATGATTTAATAAAAAAAAATCCTTGTATCGCAGTAAATCCTCCTAAATATAAGGCTAAAGAAAAACAAATTATAAGCGACTACGAATTCAAAAAATTATTACAATATGCAGAACTCCCTATTAGAAATTTATTTATTTTGGCTTATTATACAGGTATACGACGTGGTGAAATTTCTGCTCTTAAATGGGAAAATATAGATTGGGATACAACTACAATAAAAATAGTAACTGCTATAAAAATAGCTGCAAAAGGAAATTTAATAAGTACACCAAAAACAGAAAATAGTACACGTGAAATATTAGTATCTAAAAATGTAATTAATATTCTAAAGCAACAATTATTAATACAAAAAGAACGTTATCTAAAACATGGTGATAAGTTAACAAAAAACGACTTTATATTTACATCATTAAAGGATAAAAATTATAGGAAAATGCTAACACCAATGAATATAACCACTATTTTTAATAAAATAAAATCTTTAGCTGAAATAAAATCCAATATAACATTTCATTCATTTAGACATACACATGCAACTTGTTTAGTTGAAGCTAATTTACCAATAAAAGCTATTCAAGCTAGACTAGGACATGCTACAGCTGGATTTACACTAACAACTTATGCACACAATACATTAAAAATGCAAAAAGAGATTGTTGGATTTCTAGATAACAAAGCAAAATCAATGAGTAATTGACATCTTGCTGACATCTTAATTAATAATTTTATTTACTATTATAAAAAGTTATACCTAGTTATTTTTTATAGAAAAAAATAACTAGGTATAATTATTGATGTCAAAAGGCTTTAAAAACACCTAAATTTACATTGCAAAAGACAAAAAATCAAATTTTTTCGCAAAAACTATTGATTTTTTCTGTAAAATTGTTTATTATATGAATTGTGAGTTAGCACTCACTAATAAAGAGTGCTAACAATATAAAATTAGTTATAAAATCTATTTACGCATAGGAGGAATATACAATGATTAAGCCATTAGGCGACAGAGTTGTTATTAAAGTTTCTGAAGGCGATATTAAAACTGCAAGTGGTATCGTTTTACCAGATACAGCAAAAGAAAAACCACAAGAAGGTACTGTTGTTGCAGTTAGCGAAGGTAAATATGTAGAAGGTAAAAAAGTTGCTCTTGATGTAAAAGTAGGCGACAAAGTAATCTTCTCTAAATATGCTGGTACTGATGTAAAATTTGATGGTACTGATTATTTAATCGTTAGAGATAGCGATATCTTAGCTGTTGTTGAATAATTAACAGAAACTAATTAATTACAATTTTAATGTATAATCCTAGGAGGTTCTTTATAAATGGCTAAACAAGTATTATTTGGCGAAGAAGCTCGTCAAGCTCTTGGTAGAGGCGTTGATGCACTCGCTAACGCTGTTAAAGTTACACTTGGCCCAAAAGGCAGAAATGTTGTTTTAGATAAAAAATTTGGTGCTCCAACTATTACAAACGATGGTGTTACTATCGCTCGTGATATTGAACTTGAAGATCCATTCGAAAATATGGGCGCTCAGCTTGTAAAAGAAGTTGCTACAAAAACTAACGATATCGCTGGTGACGGTACAACTACTGCTACATTACTTGCTCAAGCTATGATTCGTGAAGGTATGAGAAACGTAGCTGCTGGTGCAAACCCAATGGTTCTCAAAAAAGGTATTGAAAAAGCTGTTGCTGCATTAGTTGAAGAAATCAAAGCAAAAGCTCAAAAAGTTGAAGGTAAAGAAGCTATCGCTCAAGTTGCTTCCGTATCTTCCGCTGATGAAGAAACTGGTGCATTAATTGCTGACGCTATGGAAAAAGTTGGTAAAGACGGTGTTATCACTGTTGAAGAATCCAAAGGTATGCAGACTAACCTTTCTGTTGTAGAAGGTATGCAATTCGACCGTGGATACATTTCTCCATACATGGTTACTGATACAGATAAAATGGAAGCTGTTATGGATGATCCTTTCATTCTTATCACTGACCGCAAAATCTCTGCAATCGCAGACATTCTCCCAATCCTTGAAAAAGTTGTAAAACAAGGTAAAGAACTCGTTATCATCGCTGAAGATATCGACGGTGAAGCTCTTGCTACTATCGTAGTTAACAAACTTCGTGGTACATTCAAAGCTCTTGCTGTTAAAGCTCCTGGTTTTGGTGATCGTCGTAAAGCTATGCTTGAAGATATCGCTATCTTAACTGGTGGTAATGTAATCAGTGAAGAACTTGGCCGTAAACTTGATAGCGTAGAACTTGAAGACCTCGGTCGTGCTCGTCAAGTACGTGCTTCCAAAGAAGAAACTACAATTGTTGACGGTTTTGGCGACAAAGCTGAAATCGCAGCTCGTGCTGAAATTATCAAAAAACAAATCGCTGAAACTTCTTCCGATTTCGATAAAGAAAAATTACAAGAACGTCTTGCTAAATTATCTGGTGGCGTAGCTGTAATTGAAATCGGTGCTGCTACAGAAGTTGAAATGAAAGATAAAAAACTCCGTATCGAAGATGCTTTAAATGCTACTCGTGCTGCTGTTGAAGAAGGTATCGTTGCTGGTGGTGGTACTACTTTCATCGATATTCAACCTGCTCTTGAAAACATTGAAGCTGAAGGCGATGTAAAAACTGGTGTTGAAATCGTAAAACGTGCTATTGAAGAACCAGTTCGTCAGATCGCAAACAATGCTGGTCTTGAAGGTTCTGTAGTTGTTGAACATGTAAAATCCGCTGGTGTAGGCGTTGGTTACAATGCTTTAGTTGGCGAATACATGGATATGATTGCTGCTGGTATCGTTGACCCTGCAAAAGTTACTCGTAGTGCATTACAAAATGCTGCAAGTATCGCTGCTATGGTTCTCACAACTGAAACAATTGTTGCTGATAAACCTGAAAAAGCTGATCCTGCTGCTATGGCTGGTGCTGGCATGGGCGGCGGAATGCCTGGTATGATGTAATTTAACATCTCATATCAAACAAAATTAAATAAACAAATTAAGCCTAGTGAATTTTCACTAGGCTTTTTCTTTTACACTATCATTATTATTTTTTATAATAAAATCTATAATAAAAAATTAAAATTCGAGGTGAATTTTTTATGATATTTTTATCTATGTTATTGCTAGGTACATTAATTGGTTTTGTTGGAGCAGGTGGCGCTGGTGTTACTATTACATTACTTACAGTTGCTTTTAACATTCCTATTCATATAGCATTAGGTGTTGCCTTATCTTCTATGGTTTTTACTATGATATCTGGTGTTATAAGCCATTTACGTGAAAATGAAGTAGAATTAAAAACTGGTCTAATCATTGGTTTAGGTGGAGTAATTGGTGCTTTCGTTGGTGCTAAATTTTCCACAATCATACCCGAAAATATTTTAAGTATTTTTACTGCTTTAATGATTATTCTATCAGCTCTAATTCTGTATATAAAAGTATATCATAATGATTTATTAAATAAATATTTAAAAGTTCCAACTACATCATTAGCTGGCAAAAAATTTTATATCTATGGTATATTAGTCGGTTGTATCAATGGCTTTTTATCTGGTGCTTTTGGCATAGGAGCTGCTGCTTTTATTCAAATTAGTTTATTAATTATATTCGGTGTTCCACTTTTAAAATCCATCGGAACATGTATGTTGATTATTCTTCCTATTTCTGCTTCTGGTGGTCTAGGCTATCTCATTTCTGGAAATTTAGATTTCACTATTTTTCTACAAACAGTAGCAGGCTTAATGATAGGTGCTTTTATTGGTTCAAAATTTACACATCTAGCACCAAAATCAATCTTAAAATTTGCCATTGTCGCTATGCCAACAATTGGGGGCTTAATTCTTTTATTATTCCACTAAATAAATTCTGTAAATTTTATTATTTACCTATATGGATTTATCTGTGGTAATTTACAAGCAAACTCTTTTAAATAATCTATTTTAAAATTTTCATTCCAATAAACAATACTATTTCCCTCAAATTCATCAACTTTACCTTCAAAAAGACACTTAAAATACCAAACAACCATTGTTTTATTATCTTTATGCCAAAAATCTTTTATCTCCCATGATAATACCGTATTCTTTTTATTCCATTCATGAAACCAACGTTTTACTTCTAATAAATTCTCATACTTTACACCATAGCTCTCTATATATTTTATATTTTGTGAAAAAATATTCTCCATTCCTAAATCTTTTTTATAAATCCACATTTTAAACCACAAATTAATAATTTCTTCTTTTTGATACATAAAAAACTTCCTTTCAAAGTAAAAATTATTGACTTAGAGTTTACTTCAAATGCTATTATATTCTTAAGTATAAAACTTAACAAGGACGTGATAATATGACTATTAAAGAAGTAAGTCAAAAATACGATCTCAGCCCCGATACTATTCGTTATTATGAACGTATTGGTTTAATTCCACCTGTGCCACGCAAACCAAATGGCATTCGTGATTTTGACCAAGAATCATGTAATTGGATTGAATTCATAAAATGTATGCGTTCTGCTGGCGTTCAAATCGAAGCATTGATTGATTATGTTCACCTCTTTTATCAAGAAAACACAGCAGAAGCTCGCAAAGATATCTTAATTGAACAACGCGACCGCTTACAAAAACAAATTGATGCTATGAATATAGTAATAGAACGTTTAAATAAAAAAGTAGACCGTTATGAAGAAATCATTATTCCTGCCGAAAAAAAATTATTAAGTAAATAAATTAAAATTAAATTATAAACAAATAAAAACATTGCTATTTCTTATCGTTTTAAGTTATAATTAACTATGTATTAAATTTATAAACAAAAGAAAGAGATGATTTATGGACCCCGATAGGAAACAACAAACTAATTTAAATGATGAAGATGATAACTTTATAGCAGAATATAAACAAGAAGTTATCCACAAGCCATGGTCAAAAACTTTAAAATTATTAGTAGCAATTACAACCTTGATTTTAGCCGCTGTTGGCACATTAGCTTCTTTCAAAGCTGCAAGTCTAGGCAACCAAGTAGTAACTACTCAAAATGAAGCTTTTAACCACTGGTCAAACTACCAAGCAAAAACGATTAAGAAAACAACTTTAGAAACTGAACTTTATACTATTGAAATTGAACTTGCTAAACTTAAAGATACAGATAATGCTTTAAAAACTGAACTTTTAGCTAAAAAATCTATCTATGAACAAGAAATTGCTCAATATAAGCAAGAAGAAATCACTTTAACAGCTAAAGCTCAGGAAGCAGAACAACGTCATTTATTGACAAAAGAGATTTCTACTAACTTTGGTAATGCTTTAATCTTTTTGCAAATAGGTATTTTATTATCTTCATTGACTACACTTAGTAAAATAAAATATTATTGGTATATAGGTTCTATTTCCGGTATCATTGGATTTAGTATCTTTATCACTTCATATTATAGAAATTTAACTATGTAATTAAAAACCTCTTAGTATTATTATGCTAAGGGGTTTTATTTATGTTAAACTACAAATATACATAAATTTATCAGGAGTCTATCATGTCTATTACTTTCAATAAAAAACAACAACAAGTAATCAATGAATTAAATCAAAATATACTCTTAAGTGCAGGAGCTGGCACAGGCAAGACAAATGTACTTTCTTATCGTGTAGCTAATATTTTAAATAAAAATCGTGCCAATGCCGACGAAATTCTCTGCTTAACTTTCACTAATAAAGCTTGTCGAGAATTAAAAAATCGCATCACTTCGCAATTAGATTTTGAAACAGCAAATAAAATCACCATTCGCACCATTCATGGCTTTGCTTACCAAGTGATTACCACTACCGCCAAAAAAGCACAAACAATATTTAAAGAATTTGTCATCTTTGATGATGAAGACCAAAAGACGCTAATTAGACAAACTATCGCCAATTTTCCTAAGGCTAGAGCCTTAGATATTCAATATATCGTAAATTGCATTGAGCAATTAAAGCAAGAACGAGCTTTAAAGCATATCTATACTAAAGATATAGAAGATGATTATACTACTATTTATCATCAACATTTGAAGTTCAATAAAACATTCAATCAACAACAAAACGATAATTTAACGAAATTTTTTCAATTTGATGGTTTAAATATAATCATCAACTATGAATTAGCCCTACAACAAATGCATGGTTTAGATTATAAAGATTTAATTGCCAATGCTTATCGCTTATTTCAAGACGAAAATATATGCTCATCATGGCGAAAACGCTACAAATATATCATGATTGATGAAATGCAAGACACTAGTTCTTTTGAATATACCATGCTCGAAAATCTCTTTCCTGCTAATAATATCATGCTCTGTGGCGATGAATTTCAAACTATTTATGAATGGCGTGGCTCTAATCCTCAAAAAATCTTAACTGCCTTCACTGAAAAATATAACCCTCTAATCATTAATTTCAATGAAAATTATCGCTCTACTAGATTGCTTTTAGAAATGGCTTATAATACTTTAATAAATCTATTTCATAAAGAAACCATTTCACATTCCTATGCTAAAAATCTACTTTCTAAAAGCAGTGAACTCGGTCATAAAATAGAATTAAAACAAGCAAACTCCCTAGCTAACGAAGCCCAATGGATTTTTCAAAATATCGTAAATTTATTACCTTTAGTAAAAACACCTACACAAATAGCTATTTTAGTTCGTCAAAACAATTATCTACAAAACTTAACATTACATCTAAATTATCTAGCCAATATCTATAATCAAAAAAATCAAGAAACTCCTATTCATTTCATTCAAATAGATAATATCCGCTTTTTCAAACGTCAAGAAATAAAAGATATTCTATCTATAATGAAATATCTCATCAATCCTAATGATTATCTTAGCTTACAACGAATATTAATAAATCTAATTCCTAATATTGGTATTCGCACTATCAAGCAAATATCATCTGCTGAATATCTTCAAAATGGATTGCGTTTATCTGACTTCATCAATGCAAATTTCCAAAATCCAAACTATGAACCTTTTTCTGACTTGATTTCAGCTTACTTATCCAAAGACATCATAGTTTTTGATATTGAAGGTACAGGTACAGATATTTTTGCAGACAATATAATTCAATTATCCGCCATCAAAATTCGCAAAGGAAAAAAAATAGCAGAATTCAATCGTTATCTAAAATCAGATAAACCTGTTGGCGACTCTGAAAAAGTACACCATATTTCTGATGAATATTTACAAACTCATGGCGAAAATCCTAAGCTTGTCCTTCAAGAATTTTGTCAATTCATCCAATATGCTATCATCACAGGTCATAATATTCGCGGTTATGATATGGATATTCTCAATCAAAATCTATTAAAACATAACTTAAAACCTGTAGATTTCTCTAATATAAATTTTGATACCTTAGATTTAGTTCGTCGTTTTTATCCTAATCTACCTAATCATAAACTTGAATTTCTGAGTAATCATTTTCAATTTGAAACAAAATCTAATCATAACTCTTTAGATGATGTTTTTGCTACATGGGAATTATTACACAAATTGCTCGAAGATAAAATTATTCCTACAGCTAAAAAACGCAGTGAATTAATCAATAAACAAAAAAATAAATTCATTCATGTAGCTCAAATTTTCCAAAAACTGCATAATATTTTAAACGACAATCTACTTTTAGAAAATCTAATCACTCAAATCGTTAAAGAATTCGATTTAGTGAATATCTATAAAGCTAATGCAACTCAAGATGGAGCTGTTCGCTTAGAAAACATTCGCAATTTGTTTAGATTAGCCAAAGCAGAACTCAACTCACATCGAGGAACAAATGGCATTAAAGAATTATTAGAATATGCTAGTTTATCTAATACAGATTTAGATTCTCTTACTTCTTCTCATCCTAAAATCCCTATTATAACTATTCATCAGGCAAAGGGCTTAGAATTTGATTATGAATTTTTAGCTGGCATGAATGATGATATTTTTCCATCATATTTCAGCACACGCAATGGCTCTATTACTGAAGAAGAAAAACGTCTTTTCTATGTAGCCATCACTCGTGCCAAAAAAGCTTTATTTCTCTCCAGTTCAGGTAGACCTAGTCGTCTATTAAATTATATTCCTGAACAATTCATCACCAAAATTAAATAAAAATGCTTACTCTCCATAAAGGCATAATATTTATGCCTTCTACTTTTAACAAAAATTTTGTAAATTTTAAAATAATTTCATATACTTTTACTTATATAAGTGCTAAAATAAATATAATTTAATCTATCTACATTTTAGAATAAATTGTATATATTCTATTGGAGGTATCCGCTTATGAAAATACTAATTATCGGCGGTGTTGCAGCCGGAACGAAAGCTGCTGCAAAATTAAAACGAGAAAATCGTGATTTAGATATCACAATCATTGCTAAAGATGGTGATATTTCTTATGCTGGTTGCGGTTTGCCATATTATATCGGAGGATTTATCAAAGACCGCTCTAGTCTAATTGTTAATACTCCACAAAAATATGCTGCTATGACAGGTGTAAGCGTCTTAACTAATGTAGAAGCTATTACTGTGGATAATAATAATCATACTGTTATTGCTAAAAATTTAATCACTAATGAAGAAGCTTCTTATGCTTATGATAAATTAATTATTGCTACTGGTGCTTCACCTATCACTCCACCTATTGAAGGTGTAAAAAAACAAGGTGTATTTTCTTTGCGCCTTCCTAATGACGCTGTAAATATAAGAGATTATGTTACTAACAATCAAGTAAAAAAAGCTGTTATTGTTGGTGGTGGCTTTATCGGTCTTGAAGTTGCTGAAAATCTTCTAGCTCAAAAAGTTGATGTAACAGTTATCGATTTTGCTCCACAAATCATGCCTAATGTCATTGACCCAGAAATTGCTAGTTATGTACAAAAACATTTACAAAAACATGGTATTCGCGTATTAACTGGCGTTGCTGCTCAAGAAGTTTTAGGTGATGATAAAGTTTCTGCACTCAAAACTTCTGCTGGTGAATTAAGTGCAGATTTAGTAATCTTATCTGTTGGTATCAGACCAAATACTGCCTTTTTGAATGATACAGGTATGGAAATGTTCAAAGGAACTATTCTTGTAAATGAACAATTACAAACAAATTTACCTGATATCTACGCTATTGGCGATTGTGCTATGGTTTCCAACAGAATGACACATTCTGCTCAATGGTCTCCAATGGGTTCTAGTGCCAACTTAGAAAGCAGACTCTTAGCTCAAATTTTAAATAATACACCTAAAAATTATCCTGGCGTATTAGGCACAGGTATTGTAAAACTTCCAGAATTAAACTGTGCAAGAACAGGTCTTAGTGAAAAAGTTGCTCGTGATGCTGGTTACGATGTAGAAACTGTAATGGCAGTCGTTGATGATAAAGCTCATTATTATCCAGATGCAAGCTCTTTCATCACCAAATTAATCGTAGATAAATCCACACATAAAATCTTAGGTTTCCAAGCACTTGGAAGCGGTGCTGTAGATAAAATGGTAGATATCGCTGTAACAGCTATTTCTCTAGATGCTACTATTGAACAATGCGAATGCATGGATTTCTGTTATGCTCCTCCATTCTCCACAGCTATTCATCCATTTGTACAAACAATTCATATTATGCAAAATAAATTAAGCAATAAATTAATCAGTATCACTCCTGCTGAATATCTAGCTGGCAAAGCAAAAGATTATCGTGTAATTGATGCTGGTTTAGCTCCTAGTATTCGTGGTGCTAAGTATGTAGATTTAGCAAAAGTAAATGCACCTATAGAAGGTATCGGCAAAGACGAAAAACTCCTTTTAGTATGTGCTAAAGGTAAACGTGCATATTTCTTACAAAATCGCTTAAGACATCTAGGTTATACAAATACACTTTCCCTTGAAGGTGGTCTTTTCTTCAATGATGTAAAAGTAAAAACTACATCTAAATTAACACCTGAAGAAATAAAAGCTGTAAAAGCTCTAGGTTTCCTTCAAGACAAAAATACAGAAGATAAATTCAATGGTCGTGTAATTACTAGAAATGGTAAAATTACAGCTCAAGAAAGTAAAGTTATAGCTGAAGCAGCAGATAAATTTGGCAGTGGCGAAATAACAATGACTTCCCGATTAACTGTGGAAATTCAAGGCGTTCCATATGATAATATTGAACCATTACGCGAATATCTAATGCAAAATGCAGGACTTGAAACAGGTGGTACAGGCTCAAAAGTTCGCCCTGTAGTTTCTTGTAAAGGTACTACTTGCCAATATGGCTTAATTGATACATTTGCTTTATCTGAAGAAATTCATCAACGTTTCTATAAAGGATATAGAGATGTAAAACTCCCTCATAAATTCAAAATTGCAGTTGGGGGCTGTCCTAATAACTGTGTAAAACCAAATCTAAATGATATTGGTATCATCGGTCAACGCGTTCCTCAAATTGATTATGCAAAATGTCATGGTTGTAAAATTTGTCAACCGATGAATAGATGCCCAATGAAAACATTAAATGTCGTAGACAAAAAAATAACTATTGATGAAAAACATTGCAATCATTGTGGTCTTTGCGTAAATAAATGCCCATTCCATTGCTTTGATAATTATACAGATGGCTATCGCGTTTATATCGGTGGTCGTTGGGGCAAACGCGTAAAAGAAGGTCAACCATTATCCAAAATCTTCACATCTAAAGAAGAAGTTTTAGCCATTGTCGAAAAAGCTATTCTTTTATTCCGTGAACAAGGTATCACTGGCGAACGTTTCTCCGATACAATTGATAGATTAGGTTTTGCTAACGTAGAAGCACAATTGTTAGCAGATGACCTCTTATCTCGTAAGCAAGAAAACTTAAAAGCACAAAAACATTTAGTCGGTGGCGCTACTTGCTAAATAAAATTAATATTATTTTTTAATCTAAATAAAAAAGATAGAATACAAAAGTGTAATTCACCAAAGTATTCTATCTTTTTATTTTGCTATATTTTAACGTATTGTGCTAGTTAAAATTTTTACTTGCAAAAAAAGTTCAACAAGAGTACATTTCTAAGTATTTCATCACAAAGAAGTGTATCTAATGTTGAACCAATCTCATTGTAAGCTAAATACTTTAAAATTTCAATCCCATTTATTAAATTGGTACAAATTTATTCAACCTTTATACCAAAAATATGTTCCTTCTTCTATTCGCAATACGTTATTTTATAATATTATCTATGAAAGAATATAAAGAAACTCAACATAGTATACACTATAAATCTTTATCAGATTTATCATTTTATAGTGCTGGTTATGAAAAATGTAAACCTAGTTACAGTTATGGCCCCAAATATAGAAATTACCAATTAATTCATTTTGTCCTCAGTGGTGAAGGCACACTTCATATCAATGAACAAACATTTAATCTAAAACAAGGAGATGCTTTTTTAATTCCTTCGGGAAAAATTTCTTATTACAAAGCTTCAGCTACTAATCCCTGGTGCTATACATGGATTAGTTTTTTAGGGATTAATTCTCAAAACTATATCTATCAAATGATGAAAAAAACTGATGATATTTATATCATTCACAATTTAGATATAACAAAATATAAAACACTAATTGATGAAATTATTAATCTTCAAGAAAATAATGTCATTCATTATCTAAAAGCCAATAGCCTCTTATTTCTCATTCTCGCACAACTATTTGAGGATATTAATCTATCTGAAAGTCAAATGCAAACTAAATCTCTTGCTAATGATTTAAAATTTTATTTTGATGTCAACTATGCAGAAAAATTAATTCTAAAGGATATCGCTAAAAAATTTGGCATTCATCCTAATTATCTAACTCGCATATTCCACGAAAAATTTCATTTATCACCAAAACAATATATAATGCAACTAAAACTAAAAAAAGCCCGTAGCCTTTTAATAACTACTGAGCTTTCTATTTCCATTATTGCTTCCTCATTAGGATTTGATGACCAATTAGCCTTTTCACGTACCTTTAAGAAAGAATTTTCTATTTCACCTTCTATGTATAGAAAATATTATGCAGAAAAATAATTTTCCACCTAAAAGTCTAGTAAATTTACTAGACTTTTTTATTTCATATCATTTTTATGTATCTCTCCCCATACACATAATCTATCTAAAATTTCCATAAGCGATTTTCCACTATCTGATAAACTATATTCTACTTTAGGTGGCATTTGTGGATATTCTTTTCGTATTATCAAGCCATCTTTTCCAATTCTTTCAAAGATACTGCAAGTGTTTTATGTGAGATGGTTTATATATATCTTTTTAATTCATTGTATCTGACAATATTAAATTCCATCAAACAATATAAAATAACCATTTTATACTTGCCTCGTATTAATGATAATGTATAACTAAAACCTGTATCTTCAAAATTAGCATTTTCAATATAATTTTTAAACATCAAAACTCTCCTTTTGGTTAGTATCTAACAAAAATGTGCGTACTTCAAGCAAATAATCTACACTGTTATAATTATAAATATAAACATTGGAGGTGTAAATTTATGCATAAAAAATCTGTATTTTAAATGGAAGTCCCAGAATAAATGGTAATACAAAAGAACTCATCAAATATTTTACTAAAGGAGCAGAAACTGTAGGTCATGAAGTTACTTGCTTTGATTTACAAAAAATGAATATTCATGACTGTCTTGGTTGTTGTAATGGAGATAAAAACGAAGACTCTCCTTGTGTACAAAAAGATGATATGTCGCAAATCTATCCTGTATGCAAGACATCAGACATCATAGTCTTAGCCTCTCCTATGTATTATTGGGGCATCACAGTTCAACTAAAATGTGCTTTTGATCGTTTATTCGCTATAGCCGAATTAAATCCAAATTATGAAAATCCACAAAAAGAATGTATTTTACTTATGGCTTCAGAAGGAATTACCTCTGATAATTTTACACCAGTTAAAGCTTTTTATGAAGGATTAATATCTCATTTAGGTTGGAAAAATCTAGGCATTGTCTATGCTGGAGGAAATATGAATATTGGCGATATTTTAAATAAACCAGAGCAATTAAAACAAGCTGAAGATTTAGGAAAATCTATTTAATAATCATCTGATAAATAAAATACCAGCTATCATTTTAGCTAGTATTTTTAAATATTTTCAATTTGCATCAAAGCATTGATGATTTTATGCACTTCATATGGATTAGGATTTTCCTTAGCCAATACTTCTAATATATAATCTTTATCATAAATAAAATCACTAGAATAATTCAACAAATGAATAGCAAACTCATTTGCTTCACATTCATAACGAGCAGGAGAATAATATATTCCTTCATGTTGAAAAAAATAACCTGCATGCCAATGCATACGCACATGACCAAGTTCATGACAAATTACAATTTTTTGAGCTTCATAATTCAATTTATCATTCAATAAAATAGTCTTTTTTCGCAAAACACGCACCAATATTCCACGTATCTTTTCAGGAAGTGGCACATATAAAATATTTACATCTAATTCCTTTGCCAATGCAAATGGATCTGCTGTTTGATATTTATTAACTAAATTTTTCACTCTTAATTTTATATTTTTTCGCATAATTTATTTTTTCTTTCGTTTATTTCTTTCTTTTGCGTCCCAAAAAGCCATTTCTAATGCTTCTTGTATCTGATTTTTTTCTTCTATATTCAACTTATATGTATTACCATCAAATAAAACTTCTGCTTCTTTTAAAAATTTTTCCAAACCTTTATCCTTACCCATAAAATCACCGCCTAATATAATTTTTTATATTATTATATCATTTGAATGACACTAATACCATGCCTTTTTTAGATTTTCTTCAACAATCTTTTGCTAATAACCTGCTAATATAATCATGCCAAAACGCCTCAAATCATACAAAAAAACACAGAAACCCGGAATGGATTTCTGTGCAATACTT
>OHPD01000835.1_pt1 | contig 16328 bp, 14 predicted proteins | sample 1577641 | NCBI WGS metagenome assembly OHPD01 (sample SAMEA3879532, study PRJEB24766) | human gut metagenome | biome: human-associated habitat; feature: feces | place: USA | collected 1985/1987
CGTTCAACAAAGCTGTCCGCACCCTGATGAAGCTGAACGGCAGCACAGCGGTGGATTTTTCGGCATTGGATGCCGAATTTTCTGCGCTGCAATCCGGCAGCGCAGAACTACGCACCCAACTGGAAACCTTGCAGCCGGACGTCTCTGCCCTGAAAAATATCCGCAAGTATATCGACATGGTGCTGAATAAGCAGCAGCTTTCCGTACCGGGCGGCAAGACCCCGGAAAAGGAATCGGTGCTGAAAAAGCTGGAAGAAGCCAAGGCAACGCAGACCACAGAGAAAACGGAAACGAAAAATCACACACAGGAGCTTTAAGGAGGAAGCAATATGACCTACACCCAAGCCCAGATCGACAAAGCCAATGCGGTGGATCTGGAAAAATTTCTCCGGGCACAGGGCGAAACGCTGGTGCGCAGCGGAAAAGAATACCGCTGGAAAGCCCACGACAGCCTGACCGTTTGCGGAAACAAATGGTTCCGGCACAGCCAGAGCAAGGGCGGCTTGCCGGTGGATTTTGTGATGGAGTTTTACGGCAAGTCCTTCCCTGAAGCGGTGCAGATGCTGACCGGAGAGCCGGGCGAAGTTCAGCCGGAGGCTGACCCCGCCCCCTATCCGGCGTTTCGTCTGCCGCTGCGGAACGTCACCAACGCCAACATCCTGAACTATCTGACACAGGAGCGGAAACTCAGCCCCTCGCTGGTGAACTTCTTCATCGTTGCCGGAGATATTTACGAAGACGCCGCCCACCACAACGTGGTCTTTGTGGGGCGGGATGCGGACGGGCATCCCCGCTACGCAAGCAGCCGCGGCATCAATGAGAAGTTTCGGCAGGATGCAGCAGGTGCAGAAAAGGCGTTTGGCTTTGCCCATCGTGGCACTGACAAACAGTTGCTGGTCTTTGAAGCGCCCATCGACCTGCTGTCCTTCATCGAACTGTTCCCGAAAAACTGGCAGCAGCACAATTATCTTTCGCTGGGCGGGGTGTCGGGCAAGGCACTGCGGCAGTTTCTTTCTGAACGCCCGGACGTGGAGAGGGTATTCCTCTGTCTGGATGCCGATAAAGCCGGAGAGGATGCCTGCAAGCGGCTGGCGACGCTGCTGCCGGACAGTGTGAGCGTGACCCGCATCCAGCCCTGTATGAAGGACTGGAACGATGTTCTGGTGCACCGGGCTGAGATCCCGAACCGCAATTATTTCAAAAGCATCGTGCTGAAAGAGCCGTCAAAACCGGAAACGGTGAAAATTATCCGCATGAGCGACGTGGAGCTGACCCCGGTGGAATGGCTCTGGAAACCGTATCTTCCCTTTGGAAAACTCAGCGTGCTGCAAGGCAATCCCGGTGAGGGCAAGACCTACTTTGCCATGCACCTTGCCGCCGCCTGCACCAACGGAAAGCTGCTGCCCAACATGGAGCGCATGGAGCCCTTCAACGTGATCTACCAGACCGCAGAGGACGGTCTGGGCGATACGGTCAAGCCCCGCCTGATCGAAGCCGGGGCAGACCTTGACCGGGTGCTGGTCATTGATGACAGCGATGTGCAGCTGACGCTTTCCGATGAACGAATTGAAAAAGCCATAATCGAGAACAACGCCCGACTGGTCATCATCGACCCGATTCAGGCGTATCTCGGTGCCGACGTGGACATGAACCGGGCAAACGAAGTCCGTCCTATCTTCATGCGGTTGGGACAGGTAGCGCAGCGAACAGGCTGCGCTATTTTGCTGATCGGGCATCTGAACAAGGCCGCTGGAATGCAGAGTCTGCAACGGGGTCTCGGCTCCATCGACATTGCCGCCGCCGTCCGCAGCGTCATGTTCATCGGCAAGCTGAAACACGACCCCACCATGCGCATCCTGACCCATGAGAAAAGCTCTCTTGCCCCGCCGGGTGCGTCGCTGGCGTTCTCTCTGGGGGACGAGGGCGGTTTCCGCTGGGTCGGCGAGTACGACATTACCGCAGACGAAATGCTGTCCGGCATCGAGCCGCAGCGTGAAACCAAGACCCAGCAAGCCAAAGACCTGATCTGCGCCCTGCTTGCCGGAGGAAAGCAGGTGCTCAGCGAGGACATCGACAAGGCGGCTCTGGAAAGGGGCATCCCCGGCAGAACCGTCCGGGATTCAAAACGGGAACTGGGCGATGCCCTGAAAAGCAAGATCGTGGAAGGCCGCAAAAAGGTCTTTTGGATGGAATAAGCCATTTGACTGGCAGAAAATTTTGGCTGGCAAGAAAATCATGGTACACCCACAGTTGCCAGTCTGCCAGCCAAATTTGGAAAATGACGATTTAAGGAGGAATTGAATGGAAAATCAGAATTCGAGTTATTCGGTACAGATTGGCAAGACCACCTTTATTGTGTGTGTGAAGCAGTCCGAAACTGCCAAAAAGCCAATTGAAAAGATGTTCAAGGATATGTGCAGACATGAGGTCACAAGGGGCTTCCTTGCGGACAACCTGATGAATTTAGAAAAATTACCGAAAACCTCTTGACGAAGTCCAGCCCGAAGGTACAGGCTATCGGGTGAGAACGAGATTTGCCAAGTTTTTCAATCTGCCGGAACTGATGTCCATGTTCAAGGAGGTTGCGGACATTAAAACTAGCGACCAGCTTCATTTGCCGGTGCCGGTCGCAAAGTTTGAAACCGTGGTGGCAAAGCCGTCCGAAATTCAAAAGGAAATGGTGCAGGAACTGAGCAAACGTGCCGCAGATATCCACTCCGGCATCGTCGATGCGTCCGTGGACAATATGCTCTGCGTCACCAACGATGGGCGCAAGATTGGCTTGGACGTTCGCCTGATGAACCCCATGCTGCCGGACGATCCCAACAGCAAGCTGAACGTCTGTGTGCAGAACGTGCTGAAAATCTGGGAAGATGGCAAAGACCAGAAGCTGACACAGCTTTTGTTCTGTGACCTCTCCACACCGAAAAATGACGGCAACTTTAATGTGTACGAGGATATTCGCAAAAAGCTGATTGCCGTTGGTGTACCGGAAAATGAGATCGAGTTTATCCACAACGCCGATACCGAAGCAAAAAAAGCGGCATTATTCTCCAAAGTGCGCTCCGGCGATGTGCGAGTTTTGCTCGGAAGCACTGCAAAAATGGGAGCGGGCACCAACGTCCAGTCCCGGCTTGTGGCGGTGCATCATCTGGATGTTGGCTGGAAACCCAGCGACATGACCCAGCGCAACGGTCGCATCATCCGGCAGGGCAACATGAATAAGGAAGTCAAGGTGTTCAATTACGTTACGGAAGGGACATTTGACAGCTACCTCTTTCAGACCCTTGAAAATAAACAGCGATTTATCAGCCAGATTATGACCAGCAAATCCCCGGTGCGCTCCTGCGAGGATGTGGACGAGCAGGCACTTTCTTATGCGGAGATCAAGGCACTGTGCGCCGGAAATCCGCTCATCAAGGAGAAGATGGATTTGGATGTGCAGGTCGCAAAACTCAAGGTTCTGAAAGCCGACCACCAGAGCCAGAAATTCCGTCTGCAAGACAAGCTGCTGACAAAATTCCCGGCTGACATTCAGGAAACGAACGCCCACATCGCCGGGCTGAAAGCGGATGCACAGCTTGCCGCCACCCACCCGCAGGGCAAAGAAGAGTTCTGCGGCATGGTCATCAAGGGCGTTGCCTACGACGAGAAAAAGACCGCCGGTGAGCGTCTGGTGCTTGCCTGCTCCGAACTGCCCAATGCCGAGGAAAAAGTCATCGGCAGCTACCGGGGCTTTGAACTGTCCCTGCGGTTCGATACCTTCCGCAGCGAGTATCAGGCACTTTTGAAGGGGCAGCGGAAGTACACGGTACCCTTGGGCACCGACCCTCTGGGCAACATTATCCGTCTGGACAACTCCCTGAACAACTTCCCAGAGCGCATCACCGCCGCAGAAAACGAACTGGACACCCTGCATCAGCAGCAGGCGGCAGCGCAGATCGAGGTTGAGAAACCATTCCCACAGGAGGAAGAATTGGCAGAGAAGTCGGCACGACTTGCAGAGCTGAACGCCCAGTTGGATGTGGACGAAAAGAGCCACGAGCCGGAACAGGACGAGGAAGAACAGGAGGACCCCCCTCGCCGCCCCTCGGTGCTGGCGGCACTGGAGGAAAAGTCGGATAAACCGGAGCCGGTGAAGCCCTTCCGCAGTTATTACGACAAGGACGGTGATGCCCGGTGAGGGAAAAGCGGGATGAAATCATTATCCTGAGAACAACAAAAGCTGAGAAAAGCCGCATTTATGAAAAGATGTTGGGCATGGGCATCCGCAGCCTGAGCTCCTATATCCGAAAAATGGCTCTGGATGGCTACTGCCTGAATCTTGACCTGCCGCAACTGCGGCGCATGGCGTATCTTTTGCAAATGTGCAGCAATAACCTGAACCAGTACGCCAAAGCCGCCAATGAAAATGGTCGGGTCTATGCCGCCGACATGGAGGACCTGCGGCAGCGGCTGGATGAACTGATTGAGATTGGTCGGCAGATCCTTTCCCGGCTGGCTGATCTCTAAATTTCTCCCCGTAGTTGGAGGGCTGCGGGGGTACATAGGCGGCAACACCATTGACAGGCTCATGCTCTATCCATATACTGAAAGCAGAAAGGCGGTGTCAATATGAAATTCGTAGCAAGGGTTCTCCTATTTCCTGTGGTTCTCCTCAGTGCATTTCTGGTACTGATGCTGAAATGGACGCTGAACCTGTCGGCGTTTGTGCTGGCACTGCCCATGCTGTATATTTTCGGCTGCGGCCTCTATACTCTCTATTGTCAGGAGTGGCTGCAGTTTTTGATCTTGCTGGTGGCAGAGTTTGGCTGCTTTGCGCTGATCTTCATGGGGGCTTTGATCGTGGATGCGGCGGAGCGTTTTAATGGCTGGGTTGCCGGATTGTGAGGGATTAGATGGACACAGATGCTATGACCGACTATTATTGGGAAAATCTGAAAGATATTCTGCAACGACAACTTGCAGACGATGATGAATATCGTGCACTGATCCAGAAAAAGATTGCCGCAGAGATTGCGTTGAAAGCTCTTATCGGCGAAGAAGCATGGAGCCTCTATCTGGAATTGGATGCAATCAGTAACGAATTGGAAAGTGTTCGGCAGGAAGCCATGTATCTGGCAGGTGCTGCCGATCACGAAAAGTTATCCAAATAATCTTGATGCCGCCGATGTGCGGCATTTTCTTTTTGTAGGAGGTGATGGCACTGGCAGCAACACGGTTGATTGCGCTGCACAAAAACAAAAGCATGACCGTTGCGGCCTGCCTGAAAAATCGCACGGACTATATCGAAAACCCGGACAAGACCGAGCAGGGCCAGTATGTCAGCAGCTATGCCTGCAGCACCCTGACGGCAGATGAAGAGTTTATGCTTACCAAGCGGCAGTACGACCTTGTAAACGGACGCAGGCAGAAAAGCGATGTAATTGCTTATCAGATACGGCAGTCCTTCCGACCCGGTGAGATCAGCGCAGAGGAGGCTAACAAGGTGGGCTACGAACTGGCTATGCGCTTTACCAAGGGCAAGCACGCCTTTGTCGTGGCAACGCACACGGACCGGCAGCACATCCACAACCATGTGATCTTCAACTCCACAGCGTTGGATGGCAGCAGGAAGTTCCGGGATTTTTTCTTTTCGGCGTTGGCAGTGCAGCGGTTGAGTGACCTGATTTGCTTAGAGCATCAGCTGTCCGTCATTGAAAAGAAGCCCTATCGGGAGCGTCAAAAGCGCATTGTCTACCCGCCGAAAGAGAGCAATCGTGACCGCCTGTGCGGAATCATCGACACCATTCTTGCAGAAAATCCGGGAGATTACGAAACTTTTCTGCAAAAGCTGGAGCGGCAGGGATATGAGGTGAAACGTGGCAAGTACACGTCGGTGAAGGGCAAGGGGCAGAAACGTTTTATCCGGTTCCGTACACTGGGCACCGGCTATGGCGAGGATGAAATCAAGGCGGTGCTGGAGGGCAAGGTGAAACACCAACCGTACCAGAAGAAGCCGCCCAAAGAGCAGCCCTTCCAGTTGCTGGTGGATATTCAGGGGAAAATGGCAGAGGGCAAAAGTGTCGGCTACAAAAAGTGGGCAACCAAGTTCAACCTGAAAGAGATGTCCAAAACCCTGCTGTTCTTGCAGGAGCAAAAAATCGGTAGCGCAGAGGAACTGCGGGAACGTGCGACGGCGGCAACGGAACGCTATCATGCTATGGGGGATGCCATCAAAGCGGCAGAAGCGAGGTTGACCGAAATCGCCGTGCTGAAAACTCACATCATCAACTATGCCAAGACCCGTGATGTGTACGCTGCTTATCGGAAAGCCGGGTACAGCAAAACCTTTCTGGACGCTCACCGGGAGGAGATTACTCTGCACAAGGCGGCGAAAGCTGCCTTTGACGAGGCTGAGATGCAAAAGTTGCCGAAGGTTAAGGAACTGGATGCGGAGTTTGCAGAACTGCTAACCAAGAAGAAAGCCGCCTACCCGGACTACCGCAAGGCACGGAATGAGATGCAGGGACTGGTTCGGGCACAGAAAAACGTGGAACGATTTTTTGCGGAAGAAAAGCCAGCACAGGAGAACGAGCAGGCTCGATAAGAACAAATTGCCGGGAGTTGACCGTAAGAGGTCTGCTTCCGGCAATCTTTTTTGTTAGTTCAATCTTTAACGGAATTGTTCATCTCTTTCGATTGTGTATGTTCATGCGTTTAACAGGTATCCTATGGAGTGTAAATAACACGATAGGATGAGGTTGCGCTATGAAAGAGCTTTTTGGACAGAGACTGCGGGAGCAGCGTATAAAGCATGGGTTGACGCTGGAACAACTTGCGGAAAAATCCGAGCTTTCCTCCAACTATATCGGCATGGTAGAGCGTGGCTTAAAGGAACCCGGCCTTGCCACCATTGTTAAACTTCTGAACGCTCTGAATATTTCCGCAGACACATTGTTGTGTGATCTGGTTCCCAGTGCATCTCATGTGACCGACGACGAGATCCGCAAGCGACTGGAAGGCTTGACCCCCATCCAGAAGAAAGCTGCCCTCGATTTGCTGGATACCTATATCAGCAATCTCCCCTACCTCACAAACGAAGAATAAATCGCAAACTTTGCAAGCGCATCGGCTGAAATTTAGCCGATGCGCTTTTCTTTTGCATTCCTTTCGGCTATAATCATTCTTATAGGATGTATTATTTCCTAAAGAATTGATTCGGGGGTGTCAAAATGAGAGAACCGCAGTACAGCATTTTAGCCGACATTCAGGATGCGATCGAGCGGGCAAAACAAGGGAAGTTGGCATTGTACTGGCAGCGCACCATCCAACGGGAATACCGTTGCAAAAAAGTCACCCTTGCCGAACAGCAAGCGTATGAGCAGCTGCAAAGCATTCTTTCCGAGATTTCGCAATGGAACGATGAAGAAGATCTGCGCTCCGACATGGAGGAAATTGGCGGCAGGGTCTGGTATTGCCACTACTGGGAGGAGCATTACTCCATGGTAGAGTTGACCGAGGACCGCAACGGAAAATTTAACGTTGACTACGTTTTGGACGACGCAGTGACCCCGGAGGTGCGCCGGGATGCTGCACTGTTAGCGCAAAAGGAATTTGCGGACTGTATGCAGGAATGGGGCATTTCTCTTCTGAATGCACCCGTCCCGGAACAGATGAAGTATGCTTCTCTGGCAGAAGCCGCATCTCACCTCATGCAAGTCCTCAATGACCCGGAGAGCATCACAGGGTAAAAAGCGTCCCGCCGGGACGCGCAGCCTGCATTGGAAAAATGCAGATCAAAGGGGTTTGGGGCACTCCCCAACAAGCATTTTGCAGAGCAAAATAAGCAGATGTATATACGTCTGCACTGCTTGCCACAACAATGCGTCCTTTTTGTCCGCCGTTTGAAATTTTTAGATTGGAGAAAAACGCCATGCCAACCTTGGAATGGATCGGTAAAAAATAAAGTCGTGAACCATCATCAGGAAGTTCCCTTCCGGGTGCTGGAGCGGCAATACAGTTTTGATGAGCAGGGGCAGCATATCGAAAACAACGGCAGTGAGAACATGATCATCCACGGCGATAATCTTGAAGCACTGAAAGCCCTGTTGCCGCAGTATGAGGGCAAGGTGAAGTGCATCTATATTGACCCGCCCTACAACACCGGCAACGAGGGCTGGTGCTACAACGATAATGTCAGCGACCCCCACATCCAGAAATGGCTGGGGGAAGTGGTGGGCAAAGAGGGCGAGGACCTGACCCGTCACGATAAGTGGCTCTGCATGATGTATCCCCGGCTGATGCTGCTTCAAAAGCTGTTGGCAGATGATGGCGTGATTTTCATCAGCATTGATGATAATGAACTCTATCGGTTTGATGAGTTTTTGAAGATTCTGGGAAAACTGTAAACAAGAAAAAGAGTGACAGTGTTTCGATTTGAAATACTGTCACTCTTTTTCGTTGTCTGAATCACAGACAAAATAGCCGTATCATCTTGAAAACAGCGTAAAGATTTATTATAATAAGATAAATAGTTGTGACTTTTGCAAAGGAGGGCTGAAGTATGGCAGCGCAGCGCACCTATCTGGCAATCGACCTGAAAAGCTTCTATGCCTCGGTGGAGTGCGTAGACCGTCATCTCGACCCCCTGACCACCAATTTGGTGGTGGCGGACGCCTCCCGCACCGAAAAGACTATCTGCCTTGCGGTATCGCCCTCCTTAAAGGCATATAAGATACCCGGCAGAGCGCGGCTGTTTGAAGCCGTTCAGCGGGTGAAAGAGGTCAATGCTCTGCGGCTGCAAACTGCCATCCGGCAGAAAAAGGCAGTCCGGGGAGAGGATGGAAAATACCACTTTGCCAGCACCTCATTCGATGCCAACGCCCTGAACGCAGACCCTGCACTGGGGTTGAGCTACATCGTTGCGCCGCCCCGGATGCAGCGGTATCTGGATGTGTCCACCCAAATCTACAAGACCTACCTCAAATATGTGTCCCCGGCGGATATCTACCCCTACTCCATTGACGAGGTTTTCATTGATGTGACGGGCTATCTGCCCTACTACCACATGAGCGCCCACGAGCTTGCCATGACCATGGTGCGGGAGGTGCTGTACAACACCGGCATCACCGCAACGGCAGGCATCGGCACCAACCTCTACCTTGCAAAGCTGGCCATGGACATCGTGGCAAAGCACATCCCGGCGGACAAGGATGGTGTCCGCATTGCGGAGCTGGATGAGCAGTCCTACCGGTATCTGCTGTGGAACCACCGCCCCCTGACGGATTTTTGGATGACCGGTCCCGGTACCGTCAAACGGCTGGAAGCCCACGGCATCTACACCATGGGGGATTTGGCACGGTTTTCTATCCACGGAGAAGATCGTCTGTATAAGATTTTTGGCGTGGATGCGGAAATTCTCATCGACCACGCATGGGGCTATGAACCCTGCGGTATGGCTGAGATCAAAAGTTACAAGCCCAGCACCAACAGCATCAGCGAGGGACAGGTTCTGACCTGCCCCTACCCCAACAATAAAGCAAAGCTCATCGTCCGGGAGATGGCGGAGATTTTGATGTTCCGGCTCACCGAAAAGAAGCTGGTGACGGAATCCATCACCTTGGAGGTGGGCTACGACCGGGAGAACGTGGACAAGGGTGGCTATCGTGGTCTGACCCAGACCGACCGCTACGGCAGAATCATCCCCAAAGCGGCACACGGCACCGTCCGGTTCGACGCTCCTACCAATCTAGGCAGCACCATCATCAACGAAAGCGCAAAGCTGTTTGAGCGCATTACTAACCCTGCGCTGACGGTGCGGCGCATTACCATCAATGCCAACAAGGTCACGCCGGACGAGGGCATCTATCAGGTGGACTTTTTTACCGACACCAAGAAGCTGGAAAAGGAGAAAAAACTCCAGCAAGCCATGCTGGGCATCAAGAACAAGTACGGCAAAAATGCCGTACTGAAAGCCAGCAGCTACGAGGAAGGTGCCACCATGCGCCAGCGCAACGCGCAGATCGGCGGGCACAGCGCGGGAGGTTCGGATGGAAAACTACAAAAATAGCAAGATCGGACAAGAGACTGCCCAAAAGTATGGGGACATCATAGAGATGGAACGCCCCCAGACCGAAGAATCCCTTCGCAAGCATCCCCGCATGACCTTGCAGAACCGGGCAAAGATTTTCTCTCCCTTTGCAGCCTTGCGTGGTTATGATGAGCAGCTTGCCGCAGAAAAGCAGCGCACCGAGCGGGTGACCAAGCGCATTTTGACCGAGGAAGAAATGTCGGCTCTGTCCGATCGGCTGATGCAGGTCACCAAGGGCATGACCATCACAGTGCGGTATTTCAAAGAGGATACCGCCCACCCGGAGATTCCCGCAGTGGGCAACTACATCACGCTGACCGGAAAAGCGGACCGCATCGACCCAGTGTTCCGCACCTTGCAGATGGGCGAAACCGTAGTGCCCTTTGAAGATCTGGTTGAGATCAGTGGGGAAAGCATCATGGAGATTGACCAATATCTCGGCATTACAGAGGATTAAGCACAAAAAGGCCACCAGTCGAAAAAACGGCTGGTGGTCTTGCTTACTTATGGGGTGATTGATAATAGTGCTGCCATGCGGTATTATAAGATAAAAACCGTTAATTGGAGGCACTTCCGTGGGCTTTTTTCAGAAAATAATTGATGATTTTGGGCTGGGGCAGCATAAGGTGGATGAGGAAGCACTCTATGCCCAGATTGCTCTGTTCAAGGATGATTTGAAAGCGCAGGAAGGAAAATACACCAATCAGGACGAAGCTATCCAGTTTAGGGACAGGTGGGCAGACCTTTACAAAGAGGCGAAGGCGGCCCGGCTTGGAAAGAAATCTCCATTGTGGGAAGAACGAAAGCAGTTCACGGATACCTTTGACAGATTGGCGGAGGTGTTGACTGGATACAACAGTGCAGTTATCGCCGCTGAATCGAAACGGTGTGATGCCTTACTTTCCGACATTGACGGCAAAAATCTTGACCCACAGCAACGGGCAGTTGTCCTCTGCAATGAGAAAAGGATGCTGGTCTTAGCGGGTGCCGGCAGCGGTAAAACGCTTACGATAGCCGGAAAGGTAAAGTATCTGTGTCAGGAGAAGGGTGTGAGCCCGGAGGACATTCTCCTTATCGCCTTTACCCATAAATCGGCTGAAGAAATGACAGACCGCATATCTGGAAAGCTGGGAATTCCGGTTTCTGCGACCACGTTCCATAAGCTGGGCTTGGATCTCATCAGAGAAGCAGAAGGAAAACGCCCGGACGTGTATGAAGGTCTTACGGATTTTTGTCGGGACTATTTCCAGAATGTGATCACAACACAGGCAGGCCAGGTAAGGTGTATTATTGAGTTCTTTGCGTACTATCTTCATATCCCGGCGGATATGGAGCAGTTCAGCTCTCTGGGTGAAGCCTACGATTACGAAAAGTCTGTGGATCTTGAAACCCTGCGGTCAAAGTACGATCAGGCAAAGTGGATCGGCAAGAAAGAACAGAGCAAAAAGGAACAGCATCGGACGCTTCAGGATGAACGGGTACGCAGTCTGGAAGAGGTTTCTATTGCAAACTTTCTGTTCCTGAACGGTGTCCAGTACGAATATGAACGTCCGTATCCGTTCCCCGATAACGACCCCGATCGGAAACCGTATCACCCGGACTTTTATCTGCCGGAATACGACATCTATCTTGAACATTTCGGCATCAACCGTGAGGGAAAGCTGCCTTGGCTTTCTGCTGTCGAAGAAGAAAAATACCAAGAGGGGATGGCGTGGAAACGCCAGGTACATAAGAAAAACGGAACGAAGCTACTCGAAACATACTCCTACCTGTCCAGTGAGAGCAGGCTCCTAGAGTATCTGGATTCCCTGTTGAAGAAGAATGGGGTCAAGTACAAGGAACCTGACTTCACGGATATTTTCGAGAGCGTGTATGAAAAGCAGAGTGACCGATATTTCTCGGAGTTTATCAAGCTCTGTCCACCTTTGTCGCACTGTTCAAGTCTCAGGGGCATAAGATAGATGATTTGGGTTCTTTGCAAGACAACGGAGTGTCCTCGCAAAAGCCATTTTTCAGAAAAAGAAATGCTGCCTTTAAGATGATCGTTCGCCCGTTGATGGAAGCCTATGACGCATTCTTGAGGGAAAAAGGGGCAGTTGATTTTGCTGATATGATCAATCTGGCAGCAGAAAATGTTACTGCTGGACAAAAAGTCCATCCATATCGGTATGTCATCATTGATGAATATCAAGACATCTCCTATGCTCGGTACCGATTGGTCAAGGCAATTTTGGATCAGACAGGGGCAAATCTTCTTTGCGTGGGAGATGACTGGCAGTCTATCTACCGGTTTGCGGGAAGTGATATTTCGCTCTTTACAGATTTTGAACGCTATTTCGGACGCAGCGTGATCATGCGCTTGGAGCGGACATACCGCAATTCCCAGCAGCTCATAGATGAGGCCGGTCGGTTTGTCCTTAGAAATCCCTATCAGCTGAAGAAGTCGCTCGTGTCACCAAAGTCGCTAGACTATCCGATCTCCTTCTTCTGCTACGATATAGCGCCCTTCCAGATGTTGCGGAAAGCTATTGATAAAATCATCTCTGAATTTGGCAAGGACAGTTCCATACTGATTCTCGGAAGAAATAAGTTTGATTTTGAAATCCTCATTGGGTCACAGCTATTTCAGTGGCATAGGGACGGAACATTAATGTACTGGGATTCCCCGGAAACACCGATTCGGTTTTTGACAGCGCATAAGTCTAAGGGACTTGAAGCGGATAATGTCATTTTGCTGAACTTTCAGAACTCGACTCTGGGATTTCCCAATAAGATCGCAGATGACCCGGTCTTAGCTCTGGTCCTCGCAGAACCGGAGGATTTTCTCTACGCTGAGGAACGACGGCTCCTGTATGTGGCGCTGACTAGAACGAAGAACCGTGTGTTTGTTCTCACGGACAGCCGGAAGCCGTCAGAATTCTTTAAGGAGTTCAAACCCTCAAAATCGGTGTTCATACTGAACAAGGAAACCGATATTGCTGACCTGCCGTGCTGCCCGAAGTGTCGCACAGGTCATCTTCTCAGTCGAAGAAACGAGAGAACCGGGAAGTTTTTTGTGGGGTGCAGCAATTATCCGAAGTGTGACTATGTGGTTCGGGATGTTACAGTTCTGACAGAGCAAAAAGTATGCCCACAATGCGGTGGATTTCTGGTTCGCCGCCGGGGACAGTATGGCGAGTTCTACGGTTGTACGAATTATCCGAGGTGCAGCTACACAGAGCAGATTTCTGTCGAAAAGAAAACAGGAAATTGATTGCTATGTGTTGAAATTTGTTATATCCTTGGTGCAACGCAGAAACACACGATGGAGGATGACAACATGAAGGAACTGTTCCCTGAAGCCTATGGCTTGCAACAGGAAGAACTGGCGGCTGCCGCAATATTGAAGCAGTATGTCATGGACAACGGAATATCAGAGCTGGCGCAGGCATTCGATGGAAACATTGTGGATTGGGAACGATCATCAATGCGCTAGCCATTGTGATAGGCGGTGGAACGCTCTCCAAGATACTGACGGTTAGGCCAGACGGAACTTTGAGCACCGGTGGCTCTATGGTCATGATTCTATCGCTGGCCTGGGTGCTCTGCCGACAGTTTGGCCCTGTGGGCGCCTGGAACGCGTTCTGGGCCACGGAAGTGCTCTCCGCCATCGTTTCCCTTATCGTCTACAAAAAGAGCGTCTGACACGTTTTCCGTATACGCAAAAAAGGCTCCGGGCCTGCACTCCCCTTTCACAGGGAGGCAAGCCCGGAGCCTTTTCCGTTTCAGCCCAAGGGCTGGTTTTTATTTGGTGTGCTGCTCGGTGCTCTGGTCGTCCGATTCAATCGGCGTGTCCAGTTCCTCCACGGGGGCAGCGTTCTTTTTGGCCTTACGGGCCTTACGCTTGTGGATCAGCTTCCGTGCGAGGAATGCTGCCACCAGCAGCGCGGCTACCGTGCCGCCGCAGAGCTCCCAGAGCGGGATGCCCTTGGGCACAAAGGCCATGACGATCTCGGTCCCGGCAGCCGTAAAGGTGATGTAGCTGCCAAAGGTATCGGTAGGCACTTTGATCCATTTGCCATCCTGCTGGACATAGACGCTGCCCTGCTTGCCCTGCGGCAGATAGCGGATGGTGTGGGTCTCCTGCCCGTCGTCCGAGAAGTCCAGCAGCCACTGCTCGGTGGCATTGGCCACGCCGGACGGCGTCTGGGAGGTAACGCTCAGGGCATTGGAGCCGCCAAACAGGCCATCCACATAGAAGATCGGACGGCCGTTGATGCGGACATCAATGCTCTTCAGTGCCGGGGTGTAAGAGGTGTACAGCGCCGTGACCACGGTGTCCAGATGGAGGTCATCCAGCACCGGGGTGTTCCACTCGGCAAGGTAACCGTCTTTCTGGGGCAGTTCGGGGTAATCCGCCTCGGTAAACGATGCACCGTAAGTAAAGGTGCGCTGGTCCACGATGTGGCCGTCGGCCATAAAGGTCAGCGTCAGCTTCTGGAAGCCCTTGGGCGCGCCCTCCAGTGCCCGCATGGTATCGTAATCAATGGGCTCTGCCTGACCGGCACGGCTGATGCGGTCAACGCCGCGCAGGGTATCGGAGACAAACAGGTTCCCCGTGAACGTACCATCCTGGCCGCCGGAAATGGCGCCCCAATACTGACCGTCGGTGTTGCTGCTGCTCGTGGAGAGGGCCACTTCGGAGTCATCCCCGTCATCGTCCGGCTCATGGATCTCCACCATGGCGCGGTTATCCTTGATGATGCAGCTGTTGCCGGTCAGGACACTGTCCGCGCCCTGGCCCACGATGCCGCCAATGTACTTGCTGCCAGTCAGCTCACACTTGGCCCAGTTGGAGATCAGCTTTGCGGAGGAATGGCCTGCAATGCCGCCCACCTTGTTGTTGCCATCCACTTTGCCGTAAGCTTCGCAGCCCGTGATGTAGCCCAGATCCATCTCGCCGCAGATGCCGCCTGCCGCCTTTTTCTTGGAGGTAACGGTGCCCTCGTTGACACAGTTCATCACCACCGCGCTGATGGTGTACTCGGTGCGCAGGAGCGAACGGTTCTCATCCTTATCGTCGTCTTCGGGGTCAAGGGTGTTTTCCACCGCCATGGTACCCGCGATGCCGCCCACATTCATGTCGGCTTCCACGGTGCCGCGGTTGGTGCAGCCCTCGATCTTGCCCTCGTTCTGAGCCGTCAGGTTCTCGGACTCATCTTCAAAGATGTTCTTGCTGCCGGGGTCGCTGATCTCTTCCACAGCATCCAGCAGCAGGTTGGAGACCACATTGATCTGGTCGTTGATGGAGCGGAGGTTGCTGGTGAGGGTGTTGCTGGCCGAGAGCATATCCCGGTTGAGGGTGCTCATCTGGTCGGTCATGTTCGTCACAGCGTCAAACAGTTCATCCTTGGTCGCGGTCATCTCGGAAGAGGGGCGCGGCACATGGATGGGATCCTGCTCCGCCAGCCAGTGGACGATATCCGCCGCCTGGCTGGTCATGCTGGTCAGGCCGCTCATGCCCTCCGCCATGATGCCGAGGCTGGCGGACATGTGGCCCAGCGTTGCGCTGGTGAGGGCGGAATCCGTCTTGAGGATATCCAGAGACTTGTCAAAATCATCCGCAGCCTTGCCCAGATCCTGTGCGGCATCGCTCAGGGAATCCAGACCCGCCTGAATGGAGGCATTGCCGGAACTGATGTTGCCGGTGTTGAAGCCCAGCTTATCCAGAATATCTTCCAGATTGCCCAGCTGGTCGCCCACATTGCCAAGCGCGCCGGACATGCTGGTAAGGGCAGAAGCCATCTGGGGATTGCCCTGCTCCGAAACGAGGTTGGCGGTGTTGCCCAGCAGCGCGCCGATCTGCGTGGCCCGGCCTGCCATATTGCCCACGGCGCGGGTGACCTGCTTGCCGGCGGAAGCCAGCTGGCCGTCATCGGCCAGCAGCGTGGCGCTCCGCAGCAGACCCAGGCCGGTGGTCAGCAGCTTCATCTGGCCGCTCATGCCGGAGCCCAACGAGAGGATGCTCATGGCGGAATTCGCCACCTGCAGCAGGGAGATGGCTGTTTTGATGTGATCGTCCACCGCGTCACCGGACACGCTGGAATAGCCGCCCAGAATGGTGCTGATGGCGCTGCTCAGGCCGCTGTCATCCTTGCCCGGCAGCGAGGCGATCAGGTCGTCCAGGCCCTTGCTGATCTGCTCCAGACCCTGCTTGCTGGAATCCAGCGCGTCGCTGGCCTTGTGCGCGCCGGAAGAAGCCTTGGCCAGTGCCGTG
>OHPD01000842.1_pt1 | contig 16245 bp, 12 predicted proteins | sample 1577641 | NCBI WGS metagenome assembly OHPD01 (sample SAMEA3879532, study PRJEB24766) | human gut metagenome | biome: human-associated habitat; feature: feces | place: USA | collected 1985/1987
CTTCTCGTATTTCTCGGGCGTTGTTTTGTACCGGCCGAAGCCGTCGATCCACTGGGCCAATATCTCGTTGCGAGCGGCAGGAGCGGTATCGGCGACCAGAGGCAGCAACTCGAAAAGTTCGAAATCCAAGTCGTACCGGTCGTCCGAAAATGCCGGATGGTGATATTTCACGAATCCCCACACACGGCCCAATACTTCGAGGTTTCGCAGCGTAGCGCTGTCGATCTCCGTACGGTCGAAACCCGAGTGCCGCGAATAGTCGGCGTACTGTTTCGGCCGGGTGCAGCCCGAAGGGAAAAAATTTGAAACAAGCAGCAGGAATACGACGATTTTTTTCATAACATAAATCTTTTGGCTCCATTCGTAGCAACCGAAAAATTATCGAAAACGATCTCTTGCCGTTCGGCAGCCTATGAGCTGCCAAGCGAATAAAAGTGTCGTTTCGCCGGTGCGAGGTACTTTAACAAAGTTAAGGTTTTTTCCGAAAGGCGCGATCTTTTTTAAGAATTTCGCAATCAAAAAACAATGATTCGGCACGAGTCCGCACGATTGCTCTCATCTTTCACTATCTTTGACATAGTCTTAGATAGGCTGCGTCTCGGAAAAATGGGAACAAGCTCCCATTTTCTCTCGGCTTTCACTATCTTTGCACAAAATCGGCTGTGGCTCGGATCGCCTCGGGCGAATTCGGACTGTTATCCGATCATAAAGATATGGAAAAAAGGTGTTCGCTTGGACTGCGGATATTCGCTTCGTTATCGGTCAAAATACAGAAACAATACGATGAAACAAGACAAACTGAAGGCGACGGCCCGCCTGTTGGAAATTATGGATACGCTGCGCGAACAGTGCCCCTGGGATCGTAAACAGACCTTTGAAACACTCCGAAACAACACGATCGAGGAGACGTACGAATTGGCCGACGCCATCCTGAACAAGGATCTCGACGGTATCAAGGAAGAGGCCGGCGACTTGCTGTTGCACGTGGTTTTCTATGCCAAGCTGGGCGAGGAGGCCAAGGTGGCCGTGCGCAATGTCCGCCGCGACGCTATGGACAAGGCCAAGGCCATGAAGAAGGCCGGTGAGCTGACCGAGGACACCCAGAAGACCATGGAAGAAGAGGTCCAGAAGCTGACCGACAAGTATATCAAGAACATCGACGCAGCCGTTGAGGAAAAGCAGAAGGAGATCATGTCCGTCTGATCGCCGCGGCGAAACGAAACGTGTGAGGTGCCGTGCGCTGGAACGAGTGCGCGGCACTTTTTGCCGAAACCGGGGCAGGGAACCCCCGCCCCGCAAACGCAGGAGAATGATTATGAACCATCCCAAAGAATTTGCCGAGGGCCTTTCCATCGGCATCATCATGGACGGCAATGGCCGCTGGGCCAAGCAGCGGGGCCTGCCCCGCACCGCGGGCCACAAAAAGGGTGCCGCCGTATTTCAGGATATCGCCAACTACTGCGAGGAGCTGGGCGTTTCGTCCGTGACCTTCTACGCCTTCTCCACCGAGAACTGGAAGCGCCCGCTGGAAGAGGTCTCTGCCATTATGAAGCTGTTCGGCGAGTATCTGCTCAAGGGCTTCAACTATAAGGACCGCAACATCCGCATCAAGTTCCTGGGCGACCGGGCCGCGCTGGATGCAAAGCTCCAGAAGCTGATGAACGAGCTGGAGGAGGACTCCGCCGCCAAGACCGGCATGACCCTGAACATTGCCGTGAACTACGGCGGCCGCCCCGAGATCGTGCGGGCCGCCCGGCAGCTGGCCCAGCAGGTGGCAGCGGGCACCCTCAAGCCCGAGGACATCACCGAAGAGATGATGAGCGACCACATGTATACCGCCGGCCAGAAGGACCCGGATTTCATCCTGCGTCCCTCGGGCGAGAAGCGCCTTTCCAACTTCATGCTCTGGCAGGCCGCCTACGCCGAACTGGTGGAGATGGATGTGCTCTGGCCTGATTTCACCCGGGATGACCTGGATGCCGCCATCACGGAGTTCAACAAGCGCTCCCGCCGGTTTGGCGGCATCTGACCCTTGCAATTCCCAAAAGGAGAAATTTGAATGAAAACTCGTATCATAACCGCAATTGTGGGCATCCTCGTCCTGATCGGGGTGCTGTTCACCTTTGACACGCTGGTGTTCAATTTTGTCATTGCCGCCATTACCCTGATCGCCATCCACGAGGTCTTCAAGGCCCTGGGCTTTGGCAGAAAGGAATGGCCCATGTACGCCGTGTTTGTGCCCTACACCCTGCTGATCATGCTGTCCAGCTATCAGGTGTGGCGGCGGCTGGTCATGCCGGCCTCCTTTTTGATGGTGCTGTTCTTCGGCATCTATCTGGTGGTGCGCAACGCACAGGTGGATTTTGCAAAAGCCAGCGGTCTGGTGATGTTTTCCGGCATCGTGATCTTCTGCTTCTACTCCTTTATCCGTTTGAAGGAGCTGCTGCCGGTGGAGACCTACGGCTATGACGCGATGTTCTTTATTCTGCTCATCCTCTGCTTTGCCTGGGGCGGCGATACCTGCGCCTACTTTGCAGGCAGAGCCTTTGGCAAGCACAAACTCTGCCCCGTGGTCAGCCCCAAAAAGACCGTGGAGGGAGCCATTGGCGGCGTGCTGGGCACCATGGTGTTCGGCGTGGTCGCCACCGTGATCTACTCCATTGCGGCCAACCGGATGGAGGCGTTCACCCGCACCAACATCGGCGTTTCGATGTACGTGATCATTGCCCTGCTGGCCTGCGTGGCCGCTGTGCTGGGCATCTACGGCGATCTGTTCGCCAGCGTGGTCAAGCGCCAGTGCGGCATCAAGGATTATGGCACCATCTTCCCGGGCCACGGCGGCATTCTGGACCGCTTCGACAGCGTCATGTTCATTGCGCCGTTCGTCACCATGGTGGTCATCGCTGTTTTCTATCACTGAATGCAGGAGGTAGCTTATGTCTAAAAAAATCACGCTGCTGGGTTCTACCGGTTCCATCGGCACCCAGAGCCTGGATGTCATCCGTGCCCAGGGGTATGAGGTGTTCGGCCTTTCCGCCCACAGCCATGTGGAGAAGATCCTGGAGCAGATCGAGGAGTTCCACCCCCGGTATGTCTGCATGACCAACCCCGATGCCGCCGCCCGGCTGGACGCGGCGCTGGCGGGCCGTGCCAACGCCCCCCGGCTGCTGACCGGCCCCGAGGGCCTGAAGGAGCTGGCCGCCATGGACGGCCCCGATGTGGTGCTGAACAGTGTGGTGGGCATCGCCGGTCTGGGTGCCAGCCTGACCGCCATTGAGAGCGGCCATGATCTGGCCCTTGCCAACAAGGAGAGCCTTGTTACGGGCGGCCACCTGGTGACCCAGGCCGTGGCAAAGCACGGTGTGAAGCTGCTGCCTGTGGACAGCGAGCACTCCGCCATCTTCCAGTGCCTGCAGGACAAGGAGAGCGCCAAGAGCCTGACCAAGATCCTGCTCACGGCCTCCGGCGGCCCCTTCTTCGGCATGAAGACCGAGGAGCTGCGGGGCAAGACCAAGGCCGATGCCCTCAAGCACCCCAACTGGAACATGGGTGCCAAGATCACCATCGACTCCGCCACCCTGATGAACAAGGGCCTGGAGCTGATCGAGGCGGTCTGGCTGTTCGGCCTGCCCCCCGAGAAGATCCAGATCGTGGTGCAGCGCCAGAGCATTGTCCACTCTGCCGTGCAGTACAGCGATAACTCCATCATCGCCCAGCTGGGCGTGCCCGATATGCGCATCCCCATCCAGTACGCCCTGACCTACCCGGCCCGTGTGCCCGGTGTGGTGCCCGAGCTGGACTTTACCACCCTGAAGCTGCTGACCTTCGATGTGGCCGACGAGGAGACCTTCCGCTGCCTGGCTGCCTGCAAAAAGGCCATCAAGAAGGGCGGTCTGGGCCCCTGCGCCGCCAACGGTGCCAACGAGGAGGCAGTCAAGCTCTTCCTCGAGGATAAGATCGGCTTCCTCGATATCGGCCGTCTGGTGGAGGCTGTTGTGGACAGCGACAGCTTTGGCGGCGATTACACCCTGGCCGATGTGTATGAGTGCGACAAGATGGCCCGCGCCTTTGTGAGAGCGCACCTGTAAGGAGAACTGATGTCTTTTATTGTCACCTTTATTGCTGCGGTGTTCGTGTTCAGCGCCGTGATCGCCATCCACGAGTTCGGCCACTTCATGGTGGCAAAGCTCTGCGGTGTGCAGGTCAACGAGTTCTCCATCGGCATGGGGCCGGTGCTGTGCAAGCGGGTGCGCAAGGGCACCCAGTACAGCATCCGCGCCCTGCCCGTGGGCGGCTTTGTGGCGCTGGAAGGGGAGGAAAGCCCTGAGAGCAAGCAGGCGGAGGAACGGTCAAACCCCTCAGCCGCCGATGGCGGCAGCTCCCCTGATAGGGGAGCCCTTGGCATAGCGGAGACTTCCCCCGAGGAGGAAAAGCCTGCTGGTATTCCTCTGAATGAGGCCCCTGTCTGGCAGCGGGCCCTCATCATGCTGGCGGGTGCCGGGATGAACTTTGTGCTGGGCTTTGTGGTCATGGCCATCCTCATCACGGCCCAGAGCGAACCCATCACCAGCAAGGTCCTCTATCAGGTGGAGGAAAACGCCCTCTGCGGCCAGACCGGCCTGCAGGCAGGGGATAAGATCCTTGCGGTGAACGGCCGCCGCTGCTTTGTGGCAAACGATATCCTCTATGAGCTGATGCGCACGGAGGACTACACCGCCGATTTCACCGTTCTGCGGGACGGCAAAAAGGTGGAGCTGCCCGGTGTGCAGTTCGACACCTGGCAGGATGACAGGGGCGAGACCCACATGAGCCTGGGCTTTACGGTCTACGGCATCAAAAAAACACCGCTGAACGTGCTGAAAGAGGCAGGCAACAGCGTGCTCTACTACGGGCGCATCATCTTTGCCTCCCTCTCCGACCTGCTGCGGGGGCGGGAGAGCATCAACGACCTCTCCGGCCCGGTGGGCATCGTAACGGCCATCGGGCAGGCCGCCAGCTACGGCTGGCAGGACCTGCTGGAGATGCTGGTGCTCATCACCGTGAATGTGGGCATCTTCAACCTGCTGCCCTTCCCGGCGCTGGACGGCGGCAAAGTGGTGTTCCTGCTCATTGAGGGCGTGACCGGCCATGCTGTGCCCGAAAAGATCCAGAGCGGCCTGATCGTGGCAGCCTTTGCGCTGCTGTTCGGGCTGATGATTTTTGCAACTTACAACGATATCCTCCGGCTCATTACCGGGGCAATGTGATACGGAAAGGAAAACGACCATGCGGCAGCTGAAACGAGAAGTGAAGATCGGCAATGTGACCATTGGCGGCAACAACCCCATTGCGGTGCAGACCATGCTGAATGTCCCCGTGGAGGACATTGAGGGCAACGTTGCCCAGGCAAAGCGCTGTGAGGCGGCGGGCTGCCAGATCCTGCGTGTGACCTGCCCCAGCGCGGCGGATGCCAAGTGCATCGAGGCCGTGAAGAACGCGGTGAACATCCCCATCGTGGCGGATATCCACTTTGACTATAAGGCAGCGCTGGCCTGCGCCGATGTTGGTGTGGACAAGATCCGCATCAACCCCGGCAACATCGGCGACGACGACCGGGTCAAGGCCGTGGTGCAGGCCTGCCAGCAGAAGAATATCCCCATCCGCATCGGTGTGAACGGCGGCAGCCTGGAAAAGCACATCCTGGCAAAGTACGGCGCACCCGTGCCCGAGGCCATGGTGGAAAGCGCCCTGTACCATGTCCGCCTGCTGGAGAAGTTCGATTTCAACAACATCGTCATCTCCATCAAGAACTCCAACGTGCCCCGCATGATGGAGGCCTACCGCCAGCTGAGCGCTGTGACCGATTACCCCCTGCATGTGGGCGTGACCGAGGCCGGTACTTACCAGATGGGTCTGCTCAAGAGCGGCATGGGCATCGGCGGGATGCTGCTGGAGGGCATCGGCGATACCATCCGCGTCTCGCTGGCCGCCGAGCCCGAGAAGGAAGTGGAAGCAGGCTACAACATCCTGCGCGCCGTGGGCTTCCCCGTGGCTGGCCCCGAGGTCATCACCTGCCCCACCTGTGGCCGCACCCAATACCCCTGCACCGAGATCGCCAACGAGGTGGAAAAGCGCCTGCAGGGCTATAAGAAATCCATCAAGGTGGCCGTGATGGGCTGCGTGGTCAATGGCCCCGGCGAGGCCCGCGAAGCCGATATCGGCATTGCAGGCGGCAAGGGCGAGGCTGTCCTCTTCATCCACGGCCAGCCCATCAAGAAGCTGACCGGCGATAATATCCTCGACCAGTTTATGGAGGAAATCTATAAGATCTGAGAGGTTCAGCAAGGAGAACACAATGCCCTTAGAAAACAAACTTGGTTTGACCGATGAGGCCGCGCTGGCCCGGGCCGAGGAAAAGATCAGCAAGACCAAAGCGCTGGAGCTTTACGACACCGGCCTGCTGGATGCCTTCCCGGTGGGGACATTTGCGGGCCTGCAAAAGATCCACGGCTATCTGTTCGGCGAGATCTACCCCTTTGCCGGGCAGATGCGCACCGTGAACATTGCCAAGGGCAATTTCCGGTTCGCACCGGTCATGTATCTGGCTGCGGCGCTGGAAAGCATCGATGCCATGCCCCAGTCTACCTTTGATGAGATCATCGAAAAGTATGTGGAGATGAACGTTGCCCACCCCTTCCGGGAAGGCAATGGCCGCAGCACCCGCATTTGGCTGGACTGCATCCTGAAAAAGGAGCTGCATCAGGTCATCGACTGGAGCCGTGTGGATAAGAGCGATTATCTCCTTGCCATGGAGCGCAGCCCCGTCAAGGACGTGGAGATCAAGGCCCTGCTCAAAGCAGCCCTGACCGAAAAGATCCACGACCGCACGGTTTATATGAAAGGCATCGACGCAAGCTATCATTATGAGGGCTATCACGTCTTTAGGACGGAAGATTTGTAAAGGAGTAACCCATCGTGACACCACTTGTATCTCAGCTATGGCCGCAGTTCATGGCGGACCCGGATTTCGCGGCCAGCTTCGGGCGCGTGATCGTGGAGCATGCCCGGATGCTGCGGCAGGAGCGGCAGGTCGTTTTTACCCTGCGCAGTGCCGCCCCGCTGGACAAGGGGCTGTGCGCCCGGCTGCTGGCCTCCCTGCAGCCGGATTATGAGGGCTTTGAACTGAAGATCAACAACCTCTTCGGCTATGCCGCGCTGGACGAAGCCGCCCTGCGGGAGCTGATGGAGGAGATGAAGCGGGACGGCATCCCCATCAACGGCTTTCTGGACCGGTGCCGGATCACCATCACCGGCCAGAACATCACGGTGGGGGTCTGCCACGGCACCAAGTTTTTGCAGGAGATGGAGTTTGAGCGCCTGCTGGCGGACCGCGTTGCCGCCCACACGGGTGTCAGGCCCAAAGTTACCCTGACAAGCGCGGTGGGCGAGGCCGAACAGCGCCAGATGGAGGAAAAGCTGGAGCGCAAGATCGCCCCGCCGGTGGTCAAGTTCGAGAAAAAGAACACCGCCCCCTCCATCAAGGTGGAGGGCCTTGACCTGACCGACAAGCCCGTGACCATTTTCCACGGCAAGATGTTCACCCCCAAGAACCTCACCCCCCTCAAGGACCTGGGCGGCGAGGGCGGCAAGTGCGTGATCTGGGGCGACGTGTTCTTTACCGAGGTCAAGGGCAACTACCGCAAGATCTACACGGTGTCCATCACCGATTACACCGGCTCCATCAACCTGAAGATCCGCGCGCAGGAAGGGGAGGACTGCTCCAAGTGGGAGAACATCGCCAAGGGCACCACCCTGCTGGTGCGCGGCGACTGCACCTACGACAAGTACGAGCACGACTACATCGTTTACCCCTACGATGTCCTGTTCGTGGAGCGGAAAAAGCGGGAGGACAACGCCCCGGAAAAGCGGGTGGAGCTTCACCTGCATACCAAGCTGTCCAGCATGGATGCCTTCTGCGACCCGGGCGGCATCGTCAAGCTGGCCCACCGGATGGGCCACCCTGCCATTGCCATCACCGACCACGGTGTCTGTCAGGGCTACCCGGAGGCCATGCTGGCCACCGACGAGATCCACAAGAGCGACCCGGATTTCAAGCTGATCTACGGCTGTGAGGCCTACTTTGTGGATGATATGGTGCCCTGCGTCTACGGCGTGAAGGACCAGCCGCTGGACGGCGAGTTCTGCGTGTTCGACACCGAGACCACCGGCCTGGACCCCGGCGTGGAATACCTGACCGAGATCGGCGCGGTGATCGTGCGGAACGGGGAAGTGGTGGAGGAGTTCGACACCTTTGTCAAGCCGGGCAAGCCCATCACCCCCAAGATCACCGAGCTGACCGGCATCACCAACGAGATGGTGGCCGATGCTCCCGGGGAGAAGGAAGCGCTGGAAGCCTTTCTCCGGTTCGCGGATGGCCGCATCCTGGTGGCCCACAATGCCCATGCGTTCGATATCCGCTTCCTGAAAGCCGCCGCCAAGCGCAGCGGCATTTCCTTTGAGCCGACCTATATCGACACCCTGACCATGGCGCAGGCCATGTACCCGGGCCTGCACAACTACAAGCAGGGGACCATCAACAAGCATCTGGAGCTGCCCAGCTACGAGGCCCACCGCGCCTGCGAGGACTCCGCTGCGCTGGGCCGCATCTTCTGCGTCATGCTCAGCGACCTTGCCGAGAAAGAGGTCACCACCGTGGAGGGCATCAACACCGGTCTGGGCGGCAACCGGGAGGTGCTGAAAAAGAAGTACTTCCACCTCATCATTCTGGTCAAGAACCAGATGGGCCTGAAGAACCTGTACAAGATCGTGAGCGAGGCCCACGTCAACTACTTCTTCAAGAAGCCCCGTGTGCCCCGCAGCCTGCTGAACAAGTACCGCGACGGCCTGATCCTGACCAGCGCCTGCGAGGCGGGCGAGCTTTACCGTGCCGTTGTGGAGGGGCGCTCCTACGAGGAACTGAAGAAGATCGCCTCCTACTACGACGTGCTGGAGATCCAGCCCCTGGGCAACAACGAGTATATGGTGCGGGACGGCAAGGTGGAGAGCGAGGAAGTCATCAAGGACTTCAACCGCACCATCATCCGGCTGGGCGAGGACCTGCACAAACCGGTCATCGCCACCGGCGACGTGCACTTTACCGAGCCGGAGGATGCCATCTACCGCACGGTGCTGCAGGCGGGCAACGGCTTCAAGGATGCGGACACCCAGCCCCCGCTGTTCTACCGCACCACTGAGGATATGCTGAAGCAGTTCAGCTACCTGCCCAAGGAAAAGGCCTACGAGATCGTGGTGACCAACCCCCGCAAGATCGCGGCCACCATCGACAACAACGTGCGGGCCATCCCGCGCGGCACCTACCCGCCCAGCATCGAGGGCGCGGAGCAGCAGCTGCGCGATGCCACCTGGGAACACGCCAGGCGGGATTACGGCGACCCCCTGCCCAAGATCGTGGAGGACCGCCTGAAAAAGGAGCTGGACTCCATCTGCGGCCACGGCTACGCTGTTCTGTACGTCATTGCCGTCAAGCTGGTGGCCTACTCCAACGCGGGCGGCTATCAGGTGGGCAGCCGTGGCTCGGTGGGCTCCTCTGCCGTGGCCCACTTCTCGGGTATTTCGGAGGTCAACAGCCTGCCGCCCCACTATCGCTGCCCCAAGTGCAAGTACAGCGAGTTCATCACCGACGGCAGCGTGGACGACGGCTTTGACCTGCCCGATAAGGACTGCCCCCACTGCGGCACCCGGATGCTGGTGGACGGCCACGACATCCCCTTTGAGACCTTCCTGGGCTTCTACGGCGACAAGGAACCGGATATCGACCTGAACTTCTCGGGCGAGTATCAGTCCAACGTCCACCGCTACACCGAGGAGCTGTTCGGCAAGGCCAATGTGTTCAAGGCGGGCACGGTGTCCGGCATTCAGGACAAGACCGCCTACGGCTACGTCAAAAAGTATCTGGAGGCCCGCGGCAAAACCGTCAACCACGCCGAGGAGAACCGCCTGACCCTGGGCTGCACCGGTGTCAAGCGCACCACCGGCCAGCACCCCGGCGGCATGGTGGTTGTGCCCGACACCTACGAGATCTACGATTTCTGCCCCATCCAGCACCCGGCGGATGATGTGGCGGGCGGCCTGCTCACAACGCATTTCGAGTTCAAGTACCTCCACGATACCCTGCTCAAGCTGGACGAGCTGGGCCACGATATGCCCACCTTCTACAAGTATTTTGAGGAATACACCGGCATCCCCGTGGACAGCATCCCCATGAACGACCCCCGGGTGTACAGCCTGCTCACCAGCCCGGAGGAGCTGGGCGTGACCCCGGAGCAGATCGACAGCCAGACCGGCACCTTCGGCATCCCGGAAATGGGCACCAACTTCGTGCGCGGAATGCTGGTGGAGGCCCGGCCCCGGAACTTCTCGGAGCTGATCCAGATCTCGGGCCTGTCCCACGGCACCGATGTCTGGACCGGCAACGCCGACGAGCTGATCCGCAGCGGCACCTGCACCATCGCGGAGGTCATCGGCTGCCGTGACAGCATCATGCTCTACCTGCTGCGCAAGGGGCTGGAGCCCAAGATGGCCTTTGATATCATGGAGGCGGTCCGTAAGGGCAAGGTGGCCAAGGGCGGCTTCAAGCCCGGCTGGGAGGAAGCCATGCGGGAGCACGAGGTGCCGGACTGGTACATCGAGTCCTGCCGCAAGATCAAGTATATGTTCCCCAAGGCCCACGCTGTGGCCTACCTGATGAGCGCCATCCGGCTGATGTGGTTCAAGCTCTACCGCCCGGCAGAGTTCTACGCCGTTTACTTCACCGTGCGCGGCGATGATATCGACTATGAGGCCGCTGTGGGCGGTGCGGCTGTGGCCCGTGCCCACATGGAGGCGGTGAAGCGCCGCCTGAAAGAGGAGAAGAACGCCAAGGACGAGGACGTGCTGGTCAGCCTGCAGCTGGTCAACGAAATGCTCTCCCGCGGGTATGCGTTCCTGCCCATCGAGCTGGGCAAGAGCCGCGGCAACAAGTATATCGTGGAGGATGGCAAGGTGCGCCTGCCCTTCTGTGCCCTGAAAGGCGTGGGCGGCACTGCCGCCGCCTCGCTGGAGCGGGCCACCATCGACGGGCAGGAGTATATCTCCGTGGAGGAGCTCCAGCAGGCCACCGGCGTGACCAGCGCTGTGCTGGAAAGCCTGCGCACCGCCGGTGTGCTGGCAGACCTGCCCGAAAGCAGCCAGGTGAGCTTCTTCTGACCCCTTGACTTTTGGGGGAAGGCGGCATATAATAAAAATGTGAATGAGAATGTGAACTCTTCACGGGTTCACCAAATGCAACAAGAAGCCCCTCCGGTATCCCTCAATACCGAAGGGGCTTCCTGTTGCCTAGGGGTTAGTGCTTACCGGCCTTGAACTGAGCGTCAAGCCACTTGCAGATGTAATTGCTCGTTACGCCTGCTGCGACGGACAGTATGAATGAGAATAACAGCTCCACGGGTTATCACCTCCTTCACCATAAAATGGTGTCGGAAGGCCGACACTTACAGAATACCATAAAGTTAGACAATTGGCAACGAAAAAACCTCTGCATTGACGTAATGTCTTTGCAGAGGTTTTGCGATTTTGCTACAATATCTGAGCAGCAGGGCATTGGCCCCTTTACGCTTCCTTTTCCATCGCGGCCAGCGGGGTCAGGTACTCCTTGCAGCACTCCTCGTACATGAGGGAGTATTCCTTGCTGGGGTTGTGGTGCATCAGGCTCTTGAGGGTGTGGGAATCGTAGTCATCGCCCTCGCTGGTGCCCACCAGACGGGCCGCCACGTTGGAGCAGTGGTCGGAGATGCGCTCCACATTGTTCAGCACATCCAGGAACACCACGCCGGTATCAATGGAGCAGATGCCATCCTTCAGGCGCTTGATGTGGCCGTCGCGGAGCTTCTCCACCAGAATGTCGATGACCTCTTCCAGCGGCTCCACCTGACGGGCCAGCGCGATGTCATCGTTCTCAAAGGCATCGTTGGTGCGGGTCAGGATCTGCTCCAGCGCGGAATCCAGCAGCTTCAGCTCGTTCTTGGCAATGTCGCTGAAGGAGGCCTCTTTCTCGTAGAGCTCCACAGCCTTTTCCTGAATGTTCACGGCGTAGTCACCGATGCGCTCGAACTCGGTGACAAAGTTCAGCAGCTCGGTCACGGCGTGGCTCTCGTCGTCGCCCAGCTCCTGGTCGGTCATCTTGATGAGGTAGTTGGAGATCTCCACCTCCATCCGGTCGATAAGGTTCTCCCGCACATTGATGGCGCTCACCACGTCCTCATCCATCTTGAGCAGCAGGGGAGTGGAGAGGCTGACGTTGCGGGCGGCACGGCGGGACATCTTGACCACGGCGCTCTTGGCCTGCTGCAGGGCCACGGCCGGGCTCTTGAACAGACGCTCATCCAGCACGGGCATACTCATCTCCTGTGCTTCCTCGGCACTGTTGGGCACGGTGAGCATGGCCAGCTTGGAGAGCACACTGCTGAAAGGCAGGAACAACAGCATGGCCGCCACACTGGAAAGGGTGTGGATGTTTGCAATGGTGCTCTTGTTCATTACGTCGCCCCACACCGGGATGCCGATGGTGTACCGCACGGCGTAGATGGCACCCAGCAGCACAAAGCTGCCGATGATGTTGAAATACAGGTGGATCAGGGCGGCGCGCTTGCCGTCCTTGGAGGAGCCGCCGATGGTCAGCAGCGGGGTAAAGGCGGTGCCGATGTGGGCACCCAGAATGATGGGGATGGCGCTGCCAAAGGTGACAAGGCCGGTGCTGGACAAGGCCTGCAGGATACCCACCGAGGCCGAGGAGGACTGGATGATGACGGTGACGACCATGCCCACCAGCACGCCCAGCACGGGGTTGGTCATGCTGACGAACAGCTCCTGAAAGGCTGCGCTCTCCCGCAGAGGGGACACGCCGGTGTCCATCAGGCTCATGCCCGTGAACAGGATGCCGAAGCCCAGCATGATCTGGCCGATGTTCTTCTTTTTGGCGTTGCGCAGGAACACATAAAAAATGCAGCCGACAAATGCCACCACCGGCGCAAACGTCTTGGGCTGGATGAGGGTCAGCAGAAGGCTTTCACCCGAGATATCCGCCATGCGGATGAGCTGACCGGTGACCGTGGTACCAATGTTTGCACCCATGATGACACCCACCGACTGCGTCAGGGTCATAATGCCAGAGTTGACAAGGCCGACACAGATGACGACTGTGCCTGCGGAGGACTGGATCACGCCGGTGATGAGGGTGCCGAAAATGACACCCTTGATGGTGGAGGAGGTCAGCTTTTGCAGCACGCCCTGCATCTTGCCGCCCGCCAGCTTTTCCAGGCCGGCACCCATGATCGACATACCATAGAGGAACAGCGCAATACCGCCCAACAATGAGGTGATGTGTGTGATATCCATCTCGATACTCCTAAAAACTTCCTTTTGCTCTTAAAACAAACCAAGGACGGCCGCCCGGGGCTTCCTGCCCTGAACGCCGTCCTTTTTATTATAGCATTGAACTCCCCCGGACAACAAGCGTTATTTTACATGTTTTTTGCATTTTTACTGCATTTCCGCGCCGTTTTGTCCTTTTATCAACTGTTCTTTTCTTATATTTTACAGGTATTTTACATTTGAACTTTCCCTGCGCGCTCCTGACACGTCTCCGGGAACTGCCGGGAATATGTCATGCGGCCTCGTCCAGCTCCTCCATGGCCTCCCGCACCGTGTCCGCCGAGAAGAGGAACACCCCGCCCCGGGTATAAACCTCCACATGGCCGCCTACAGATCGGATCTCGTACTCACTCATGGTGTTCCCTCCTGTTCCTGCGGCCCGCCTCCGGGCCGCTCCTGTTTTGTTCGACAAGAGGAGTATACCAGATACAGGGTACGATAAGGGGGACTTTCAGAAGCGGGCATGAAAAAACCTCTGCATCGGTGGAAACCCTTTGCAGAGGTTTTCAAATCATCAGGCAGGCATGTGATCGCTCCGCTCGCTTCGCACGATGCCGAGGAAGGGCGGAACGCTTGCACGCTGCTGTCCCTTTTCGCGAGCCTTTTTCAGCTGGTACTCATGGCTGGCAACAGCATCAATAAAATCACGCTCTTTTTGTGTTGCATGATAATAATCGGTGTTGAAACGCTTGCAGACGGAAAACAGGATATCAAGATAATCCATCGTTTCATCCGACATGGGTGCGACCTGCAGTTCGATTTCGTGATTTGCCATAATAACCCCTCCTGTTCTCAGGATAAATAGGTGCTGAAGATCTCCTGCGCGCCTTCATCAGCCAGCATCAAGAGCTTGGGGCCGCCTGGCAGCGGCTGGAAGATCGGCACAGCCCCTTTCTGCTTCTATTTTATCATGCAGGAAGGAAAAAGGCAAATTTTCTCCCTCTTTTTTCGCATTTTTCGCGCGAAAAATCACCGGAACATACTCGTTGACGACACAACCAAAAGGTGTTACACTTTGGGCAACAAAACAACGCTGTGTAATGCAAAAGAAAGAGGTGTTTCAATGAACGAAATGAAGGAAGCAGTGGGGAACTGGCGGGAGGCAAAGCAGTTCAGCCCGGCGGACGAGAACGACTTCCTGCGGTGGCTGGACAAGGCCGACACCGAGGAAAAGCTCTTTTCCCGGCTGACCTTCTGGTTTACCTTCCGGGGCCTGCCTGCGGACCAGAACCAGCGGTATCATCTGGTGCAGGAGCGGGCCCGGGAGCTGCGGCTCTGGAACGGGCTGGAGCTCAAGCTCCGGCGCTGGCAGGACCGTGTGGCCGACGAGTACGAGCAGATCGGAAAGGAGGCGTTCGCGGCCCGCATCGGCGAGGACTACGCCGATTACATCAACAGCCTGACCGACCCGGAGGCCGCCCCGGAGCAGGCTGCCCCGGAGCCGGAGACCGCAAAGCCTGCCGGGGTGCAGGCGTGGTCGGCCCGGGAGCTGTCGGAGATGGTGCTGCCGCCCATCCGCCATGTGGTGGAGGGCCTGCTGCCCATGGGCATGGGGGTGCTGGTGGCAAAGCCCAAGCTGGGCAAGAGCTGGATGGTGCTGGATCTCTGCCTTGCCGTGGCACAGGGGGAGCCGTTCCTGGGGTTCCCCACCCGGCAGCACGGCACGCTCTACCTCGCCCTGGAGGACGGCAAGAGCCGGATGCAGACCCGCCTGCGCCGCCTGCTGGAGGGAAGGCCCGCCCCGGCCAACATGCACGTCATGTTTCAGGCCCAGCGGCTGGGCGAGGGCCTTCTGGAAACGCTGGGGGAGTATCTGGATGCCAACCCGGACATCCATCTGGTCTGCATTGATACCTTATCCAAAATCAAACCCAAGGCAAAGCCCTTTGAAAATGCCTACGATGCCGACTACGACTACATGGGCAGGCTGAAGGCCTTTGCCGACAGCCGGGGCATCTGCGTGCTGCTGGTGCACCACACCCGCAAGAGCAAGAACCCCGAGGACAGCTTCGACAACATCAACGGCTCCACCGGCATCCTGGGTGCGGCGGATTTCACCATCGTGCTGGACAAGCAGAGCCGGATGGACGATGAAGCAGGCTTTCTGCTCACCGGCCGCGACATCGAGCAGTGCGAGCGGGTCATCCGCTTCGATAAGGCCCGCTGCCGCTGGGTCATGCAGGGCACGGCGGCCCAGCTGGCCGCGCAGCGCCGGGTGGCCGAGTATGAGGCAGAGCCCATCGTCAGGACCCTGCGGGTGCTCCTGCAGCAGGGGGATGGAACGTGGAGCGGCAATGCGCAGGCATTGATGCAGATGGGAGAGCGCTATACAAACGAAGAGCTTGCTTCCAGCACACGAGCATTGGCAGGACGAATCAAAGAGCTGCAACCAATGCTCTGGGAAAGAGATGCAATCAAGTGCTGGGATAAACAGAATGGAACAGGCGGAAAACGATACTGCTTTAAGATGAATCGAATTGATAATACTGCGCCTGTTATGGATTCTGCACAACTGTCGTTAAGACATAATTATCGTTGATATCGTTGCTATCGTTGATAAAACCGCATTCTCTGCAACGATTGCAACGAATGCAACGATAGAAATGAGTATAACGAGAACCCCCTCCGGTATGGTGTGTACCGAAGGGGGTTCGTTGGGGTTTGACTTCAGCAGCTGCTTACGGCTTAACCCCCCAGTCGCCTGCGGCGACAGCCCCCGCTAGTAGGGGGGCCCTTGGCATGGCGTAAAGCTCTGCCTCTTTGCCAAGGCCGCCCCTA